>Ga0056132_1000408_pt1 | contig 10736 bp, 10 predicted proteins | sample WorMetLIZISLAND2_3_FD_71119 | JGI IMG/M metagenome (GOLD analysis project Ga0056132, IMG submission 71119) | Marine gutless worms symbiont microbial communities from Max Planck institute for Marine Microbiology, Germany - Olavius clavatus LIZARD... ...
GGAGCTGGACGGCGTCGAGTCGCTGAAGAACGTGGTCGTCATCGGCGCGTCCAACCGCGAGGAGCTGATCGACCCGGCCATCCTCCGGCCGGGCCGACTGGACGTGAAGATCAAGATCAACCGCCCGGATCCGGCGGCCGCCCGGGAGATCTTCAGGATCTACCTGAGCGACGAGACTCCCGTGGACCGGGCCGAGCTTGGGGGCCGCGACAAAGCCGGCCACCTCGGCGCCATGATCGACGAGACCGTCGCGATGATGTACGGCGAGACGCCGAACAACCGGTTCCTTGAGGTCACCTACACATCCGGCGACCGGGAGGAGTTGTACTTCAAGGACTTCGCCTCCGGCGCCATGATCGAGAACATCGTTCAGAGGGCAAAGAAAGAGGCGATCAAGAGACAGATCTCCGGCGGCGGCGCCGGGATCCGCCTCGACGACCTGAGGGCCGGGATCAGACAGGAGTTCAGCGAGCACGAGGACCTGCCCAACACGACCAACCCCGACGACTGGGCGCGGATCTCGGGTAAGAAGGGGGAGAGGATCGCCCATGTCCGCACCCTGTTCGGAGGCGACGAGGAGAGCCGGCTCATCGAGAAGGTCTCGGGCGGCCAGTACCTCTGATGGCCCTCCACAAGGTGCTCGGCGCCGAGACCGAGTACGGGATCGTCGTGCGCGGCGACCCGGGCCTCAACCCCGCCGCGGCGTCGTCGCTGGTGGTCAACAGTTACCCGGGGGCGCGGGTCAAGGTGCAGTGGTCCTATGAGGAGGAGACGCCGGGGCGGGACGCCCGGGGACTGGGCCACGGCGCCTACGGTCTGATCGAGCCCGAGGGGGCCGTGGTCAACTCTGTCTTGGCCAACGGGGCCCGGCTGTATGTCGACCACGCTCATCCCGAGTACTCGTCGCCGGAGTCGCACGACCCGCTGGAGGCGGCGCTCTACGACAAGGCGGGCGAGAAGGTGATGCACGCCGCGGCTCAGGCGGCGACCGAGGCTTCGGGCCGCAAGGTGGGTCTCTACAAGAACAACTCGGACGGCAAGGGCAACTCCTACGGGGCCCACGAGAACTACCTGCTCTCCCGCGACACCGCATTCGGCGAGGTGATCCGCTACGCCACCACGTTCATGGTCACGCGTCAGATCTTCACCGGCGCCGGCAAAGTGGGCAGGGAGAACGACCGTCCCGAAGTCGACTTCCAGATCACTCAGCGCGCCGACTTCTTCGAGGAGGAGGTCGGCTTGGAGACCACGCTGAAGCGGCCGATCATCAACACCCGGGACGAGCCGCACGGCGACCCGTCCCTCTACCGCAGGCTTCATGTGATCATCGGCGACGCCAACCTCGCCGAGCACCAGTGTTTCCTGAAGTTCGGGGCGACCGCCCTGATGCTCGCCGCCTTGGAGGACGGGGCCATCCCCGACCCCCTCGACCTGTCCGACCCTGTCGAGGCATGCTGGCGGGTGAGCCACGACACCTCTCTGACCAAGCCGATCAGCCTTGATGGAGGGGGAACGGCGACCGCCCTTGGGATCCAGGGGCAGTACCTGGAGTGGCTTGCCGACTATGCGGAGAAGGAGCTCGACGACCCCGTGTGGGACCGAGTCGTCGAGGAGTGGGCCCGGACACTCGAGCTGCTGGGGTCGGACCCGATGAAGCTGGCGGGCACACTCGACTGGGTGGCCAAGAAGAGGCTGCTCGAGGGGCTTGTGGAGCGGGACGGCCTCGGCTGGGACCACCCCAAGTTGGCGGCCCTCGACCTTCAGTATCACGACGTGGACCCTTCGCTCGGCCTCTACAACCGGCTGACGGCGCGAGGGGCGATGAGACGGCTGTTCACCGACGAGCAGGTCGAGGAGGCGGTCACGTCCCCGCCGGAGCGGACGCGGGCCTTCTTCCGGGGCCGTTGTGTGTCGGCTTTCGCCGACTCGCTTGTGGCGGCGAACTGGGACTCGTTGGTCTTCGACGTGGGCGAGCCGCAGCTCAAGCGAGTTCCTATGATGGAGCCCATGGCTGGGGGCGCCGAGCGAGTCGGCGACCTGTTCGACGAAGCGGAGGACGCAGCCGACCTTCTTCGCCTACTGGGAGGATGAGCCGATGTCAGATAGAGAGAGAGCCAAGTCACGGTCGACCGAGCGCGCCGAGGACGAGGTCGAGGCCGGAGTCGAGGCCAAAGCCGACTTGGGCGCCCTCGACGACCTGTTGGACGAGATCGACGAGGTCTTGGAGGAGAACGCCGAGGAGTTCGTGAGGAACTACGTCCAGAAGGGCGGAGAGTGACCGAGCGACCCATGGGGCCGCTGCCCTTGAGCGTCCCGGCGCCCGGCGCCAGCTTCACGGACCTGCTGGAGGCGGTCGGCGCCGGGCCCGCCATCGCGGCGCCGGAAGGGGCCTCCGGCCTCACCGCCCCGGAGGCCACCACGGTCTTGGCGCTCCGCTACTCCGAGGGGGTGGTGATGGCCGGGGACCGACGGGCCACCGAGGGCAACCTTGTCGCGCACCGTCGAATCCGCAAGGTGTTCCCGGCCGACCGGCACTCGGCCGTGGCCATCGCAGGAGTCGCCGGCCTCGCCATCGACATGGTGCGGTTGTTCCAAGTCGAGCTTGAGCATTACGAGAAGATCGAGGGGTTGGGGCTGTCGCTGGATGGAAAGGCCTCGTTCCTGGCGCGCCTGGTCAGAAGTCAGTTGCCGATGGCCTTCCAGGGCCTCGTGGTCGTCCCTCTGTTCGCCGGGTACGACGAGAGGAGCTCGACGGGCCGGGTGTACAGCTTCGATGTCGTCGGAGGCCGCTACGACGAGATCGAGTTCGGCGGCGCCGGGTCGGGATCGCGTCTGGCGAGGGCCTTCCTCAGGACGGCCTACCGCGACGGCCTCTCCGCCGACGAAGCCGCCGACCTGGCGGTCAGGGCGCTCGTCTCCGCGTCGGTGGAGGACACGGCCACGGGCGGCCCCGACCTCCGCAGGGGCATCCTCCCCAACGTCGCCCGGATCGACGCCGAGGGCGTCGCCGAGCTCGACGACGATGTGATCGGGCCGATCGCCGAGGCGGCAGTGGAGAACGTGCGATGAGGGGGGCGGGCCGATGACCATCCCCTTCTACGTCGCGCCGGAGCAGCTCGTCCGGGACAAGGCGGAGTTCGCCAGGAAGGGGATCGCCAGGGGCCGCTCGATCATCGCCGCGGAGTTCGCCGACGGGGTGCTGCTCCTCGCCGAGAACCCCTCAACCGCCCTCCACAAGATCTCGGAGGTCTACGACCGCATCGCCTTCGCCGGGGTGGGCAGGTACAACGAGTTCGAGACGTTGCGCAAGGCGGGGATCCGCCAGGCGGACCTGATGGGCTACCTCTACTCCCGCGACGACGTCACCGCCATGGGCCTGGCCACGGCCTTCGCCCAGACCCTCGGCATGATCTTCACCCGCGATCCCAAGCCGTTCGAGGTGGAGCTGCTGATCGTGGAGATCTCCGACGACGGCGCCGACCACAGGTTGTTCAGAGTCACCCACGACGGCACCCTGTTTGATGAGCGCAGCTACGTCGCAATCGGCGGCAAGGCGGAGCAGCTCACCGAGGCGCTGGGCGACCTGTGGGAGGAGGGGGCGAGCCTGGACGGCGCCTTCGCCGCGGGCGCCGAGGCTTTTCGCCGGGCGGAGGGCAGGGAGTCGGAGGGTTGGGAGGCGGCGGTCCTGGAGCGGGCCGGCGCCCGGCGGTCGTTCCGCAGGCTCGACGTCGCCGACCTCGGCGGCTGAGCGCCTGCGCGACCGGGCGAGACGCGACATGGAATGGGCTCACCCCGGCCGTAAACGCGTTTAGCCTGACGGTGTGGACAAGAGGATCTTCGGGCTCGAGAACGAGTACGGGGTAACCTGCACCCTGCGCGGCCAGCGGCGGCTCAGCCCCGACGAGGTCGCCCGTTACCTCTTCCGCCGCGTCGTCTCCTGGGGACGCTCGTCAAACGTCTTCTTGGAGAACGGCGCCCGGCTCTACCTCGACGTCGGATCACACCCCGAGTTCGCCACACCGGAGTGCGACGTCATCGAAGATGTGGTCGCGCACGACAAGGCGGGAGAGCGCATACTCGAAGGGCTTGTCCGCGGCGCCGAGGAACGGCTCGGCGAGGAGGGGATCCGCGGCGAGATCTATGTGTTCAAGAACAACACCGACAGCGCGGGCAACTCCTATGGGTGCCATGAGAACTACCTGGTCAGCCGGCACAAGGACTTCCATCGGACCGTCGACGTCCTCATCCCCTTCCTGGTCACCCGTCAGATCTTTCTGGGCGCGGGCAAGCTGACGCAGACGCCGCGCGGCCCCGCCTACGCCATCGCCCAGAGAGCCGACCACATCTGGGAGGGCGTCTCTTCCGCCACCACGAGGTCGCGGCCGATCATCAACACCCGCGACGAGCCCCACGCCGACGCGGAGCGGTACCGGCGCCTCCACGTGATCGCCGGCGACTCGAACATGAGCGAGTACGCCACCTTCGTGAAGGTGGGGACGATGGTCGCCCTCCTCCAGATGATCGAACGCGACCTGGTCTTCAGGGACCTGAGCCTGGAGAACCCGATCAGGGCGATACGGGAGGTGGCCCACGACATGACCTTGACCCGCAAAGTCAAGTTGGCCAACGGCCGCGAGCTGAGCGCGCTGGATGTCCAGTGGGAGTTCTTGGATCGCGCCATGCGCTTCGCCCGCAGCCCCGGCTTCCCGCCTGAGGTCCAGCGCGCCGTGGATCGTTGGGAGCACCTCCTGACCGGGCTGGAGAAGGACCCCATGAGCTTGGACCGGGAGGTCGACTGGGTAATGAAGTACCGGCTCTTGGAGCGGTACTCGGAGACGCGGGGCATACCGATGTCCGACCCGAAGATGTCGATGATGGGCCTCGCCTACCACGATGTGGATCGGGCCCGGGGCCTGTTCCACCTCCTCCAAGGCAGGGGGCTGGCGGAGCGGGTCGTCACCGACGAGAAGATCGACGAGGCCGCGGCGCGCCCGCCTCAGACGACCCGGGCCCGGCTCCGCGGGGCGTTCATCAAGGCCGCCAAGGCGAGCAAACGCGACTTCACCGTCGACTGGGTGCACCTAAAACTCAACGACCAGGCCCAGCGCACGGTCATGTGCAAAGACCCTTTCAAAGCCGAGGACGAGCGGGTAGAAAAGCTGATAGCGAGCCTTTGAGACCCCCCGGCCCGAGCCGATCGAGATGAAGAACGTCGTCGAGCGAGCGCTCAACCTGATCATCTACCTGCTGGAGACGCCGCGCCCCGTCACCGCCGAGGAGATCCGGTGGACGGTGGCCGGGTACGGGGACCAGACCGATGAGGCGTTCCACCGCATGTTCGAGAGGGACAAGATCGTCCTCAAGCGTCTCGGCGTCCCCCTCAAGAGACAGGCCGTGGACGCCTGGGAGGTGGACTTCGGCTACACGGTCGACCCCGACGAGTACGCGATCGCCGAGCCCGCCCTGACGGCGGAGGAGAGGGCTGCGCTCTCGCTGGCGGCCCGCATGGTGCGGCTCGGCGGGTCGCCCGCGGGCCTGGGCGCCCTGCTCAAGCTCGGCGGCATGGAGCGCAGCGTCGGGATCGAGCCGCTGGGGGCGGACCTCGGCCCCGAGGGCGGGGCCTTGGGCGGTCTCTTCGAAGCGATCACGGGCCATCGCCAGGTCGCGTTCGACTACCGCGGCGCCCCGCGGTCGCTCAGCCCCTACGCGTTGGCCCATCGCAGGGGCCGCTGGTACGTGGCCGGGATGACGTCGGACGGCGAGCGGGTCTACAGGGTGGATCGCATAAACAAGCTCCGCGTCTCGGAGGCGGCGGCGATCTCCAAACCCCCCGGCTTCGACGTCAAGAGGCTCATGGCCGCACAGCCTTGGGAGACGGGTCCCGACCCGGCCGTCGAGGCAAAGATCCGCTTCGACGCCGACGTGGCGTGGTGGGCGGCGAGGACGCTGGGCTTGGAGGCCCCGGACGGCGAGCTGGAGGCGACGATCCCGGTGTCGAACCGGGACGCCCTGGTCGGCTGGGCCTTGAGCTTCGGAGATTCGGCCGAGGTGCTCGAGCCCGCCGACCTCCGCGATGAGATCGTGCGCCGGGCCCGGGCGGCGATGGGCGGCGCGTTATGACCAGCGCCCGGACCGTATCCCGCCTCTCCCGCATCCTCGCCCTCATCCCGTATCTGCTCGAAGGCGGGCCGGTCGACGTCGAGGAGGTCATCGACCGTTTCGGGTACACGCGGGAACAGCTCGCTCGCGACCTGGAGACGGTGCCCATGTGCGGCCTTCCCGGGTACGGGCCGGGGGATCTGATGGAGGCCTACATCGACGACGACCAGGTGAGCATCGACGCCGCCGACTACTTCACCAGGGCCCCCCGTCTCACACCGGCGGAGACCCTCGGCCTGCTCGCGGCCGGCTTGGCTGCGACTGGCATGGGCGAGTCCTCGCCGGCGTTGGAGTCGGCCGTGCGCAAGCTGTCCGAGGCGGCGGTCCCTGAGGCGGCGGGCGCCGTGACGGTTGACATCCATGAGACCGAGGACGTCGCGGCCCTGAGGGAGGCGGCGGCGGACGGGCGAGTCGTCAGGATCACCTACCGGTCGGTCGGCAAAGAGGAGACCACGATGCGCGACGTGGAGCCCTGGCATGTGTTCGCAACGCTTGGGCGTTGGTATGTGACCGGCCATTGCCGGCTTGTCGGCGCCGAGCGGACGTTTCGGGTCGACCGGATCAAGGAGCTCTGGGCCCTCGGGGATCGGTTTCAGCGCCCGGAGAGCCCGCCTGAGCCGGGCGTCGGCTACACGGCGTCCGACGACGACGTCGTGTGTGTCATCGACCTCCTCCCGCGCGCCTTGTGGGTGCTCGAGTACTACCCGGTGCGGGTCATCAGCGAGTCGCCTGGCTGCGTTCGCATCGAGTTCTCGGCGCCCGACCCCGAGATAGGCGCCCGGCTCCTTCTCAGGCTCGGTGAGACGGCCCGCTTGGTGGAGGGCGCGGAGGTGTCGGAGAGGGTGGGCTCGCTCGGCCGCGCCATCCTTGAGCGACACCGATAGGGCCGCCGGGCTCAGATCGCGGTCTTCAGTCGCTGTCCGCTTCTGCCGATCAGAAGTGCGGAACGGCAGAACGGGGACGAGAGATGACCACCATCAAGACGACGTGCGACTGGTGCGGCGACATCCACTTGACGCCCGACGAGGTGGCCCTTGAGCTTCGTCCCGGCGGACGTGAAGGCGACTACTGGTTCAGGTGCCCGGCGTGTGCATCCCCGCAAAGGCGCCCGGCGAACTCGCGTGTGGTGAACGTCCTGCTCGCCACCGGTGTCCGCTTCGAGGTCATCAACCCCGACCCGATCACCGAGAGGGAGATCGAGGCGTTCGCCTTCGCCTTGGAGGTTGAGGACGACCCGCTCCGCCTGCTGGCCGGCTAGCCGGGACCACAACACAGACCCTGCGATGCGTGTGCAGTAGTGCGGCTCTCGTCCGGGTTTCTGCACACGCTCAGGCCTGTCCCCCGGACGGGGGCGGCGGGTTTAGCATTAGGCGCCCATGCTTCAGGGCGGAGAGATCCTCATCATCGCGCTCCTGGCCCTCGTGGTGCTGGGCCCGAAGCGCCTGCCCGAGTACTTCCGCAAGGCGGGTGAGTGGGCGGCCGAGCTGCGGAAGGCCGCCCGGGAGATCACCCAAGGTTTGGAGGCCGAGGTCGCCGACCTCAAGGCTGTGGGCGAAGATCTCAAGGCGCCCGTCGACGAGTTGCGGGGGTCGCTGAAGGAGATCGGCGCCACTGCGACCGAAGCGAGTCGCTACGAGTGGACAGGGCCCAAACCCGTCTCCGGCCCGACGCCGGAGGACGCCATGGCCGACCTGGAGAGAATCGAGGCCGCCAGCGCCGGCGAAGCCGCCGGCCCTGCCGAGGAGGACGACGGCGACGAGGGCGACGACGAGGGCGGGGGCGGGGAGGCGCGTTGACCGACCGAGAGTCGATCCTCGGCCACCTCGAGGAGTTGCGCAGGCGCATCTTCAAGTCGCTCATTGCGATCATCGTGGGCGGGATCGTGGCTCTCGTCTTCGCGGACGCGCTCAGAGGCTTCCTTGAGGCGCCGTTTCGCCAGGCCTCGCCGGACTCGTCGCTTCAGACGCTGGCCGCCACCGAGCAGTGGGGCGTCCTGATGAGGATCGGGCTGTTCGGCGGGGTGATTCTCGCCAGCCCGGTGGTCCTCTATCAGCTCTGGGCCTTCATCGTCCCAGCCCTGACGCAACGGGAGCGCAAGTGGGCGATCCCCATCGTCGCCGCCCTCGTCGTGTTGTTCATCGGCGGCGTCCTCTTCGGGTACTGGGCGGCGCCGAGAGGGCTCGGGTTCCTGCTCGGGATCATGGACGACGTGGAGGCCAACCTGAGGCTCGGCGACTACTACTCGTTCATACTCCGGTTCCTCCTCGCCTTTGGGGCGGCGTTCCTCTACCCGGTGTTCCTCTTCGCCGCGGCGGCCGCAGGGGTGGTCTCCTCCGAGCAGTTGGCGAGGCACAGGCGTTGGGCCTTCCTCGCCGTCGTCATCGCCGCCGCGTTGATCACCCCGACCGGGGACGCCGCCAACCTGCTCATCCTCTCCATCCCCCTCTACCTCATGTACGAGATCACCTACTGGCTCGTCCGCCTGGTCCTGGGCAAGTGAGCGATCGGCTCGCCCGCTTCTGGGACGGGGTCGGCTTCGAGCCCGACGACTACCAGGTGGAGGCTGCCGAGGCCGTGCGAGACGGCGCCTCCGTTGTTGTCACCGCCCCGACCGGGGCGGGCAAGACCCTCATCGCCGAGGCGGCCATCCACCTCGCCTTGGAGGAGGGGAGGCGAGCCTTCTACACGACGCCGATCAAAGCCCTCTCCAACCAGAAACACGCCGACCTGGCCCGTCAACACGGCGAGGAGCGGGTGGGCCTCCTCACCGGGGACAACGTCGTCCGCCCGGACGCGCCTGTGATCGTGGCGACCCTCGAGGTCCTGCGGAACATGATCTACGCGGACCCGAGCCGGTTGTCGGGCGTCTCGGTCGTCATCCTGGACGAAGCCCATTACCTGCAGGACCTGAGCCGCGGCGCCGGCTGGGAGGAGGTCATCATCCACTGCCCCAAGCACATCCGCCTCGTGTGCCTGTCGGCGACGATCTCCAACAACACCCAGTTCGCCGACTGGGTGCGGTCGCGACGCGGCGACACGAGGCTGGTGGCCAGCGACGAGCGGCCGGCCCCGCTCGAGTCGCTCTACATGATCAAAGACAAGATGGGCGACCGCGACGCGCACCTGCTCCCCACGTTCGTCGCCCGAGACGGGAGACGGAGCCCCAACCCGAAGATCAAACACATGCTCGGGCTCGAGAGGGGCGGCCGGAGGAGGTTCAGGGCCCCCAGCCGGGTTGAGGTCGTGGAGACCCTCGCCCGCGAGTCCATGCTCCCCGCCATCTACTTCATCTTCTCCCGAGCCGGTTGCGACGCCGCCGCCCGCCGCCTGGTCGAGGTCGGAGCCCGCCTCGCCTCTGAAGACGACCGGGCGACCATCGCCGAGGTCGCCGAGGCGAGGACCTCCCACCTGAGCGACGGAGACCTCGCGGTGCTCGGCTACGAGAGCTGGATGGTCGCGCTCTGCTCCGGGGTGGCGTCGCACCATGCCGGGTTGGCCCCGGCCTTCAAAGAGACGGTCGAGGAGCTGTTCGCGATGGGCCTCATCAAGGTCGTCTTCGCCACTGAGACGCTTGCCCTCGGGATCAACATGCCGGCGCGGTCGGTGGTCCTCGAGAGCCTGTCGAAGTTCAACGGCGAGACTCACGCCGCGCTGCGCCCGGGCGACTACACCCAACTCACCGGTCGCGCCGGGAGGCGCGGCATCGACGCGGAGGGGTTCGGCGTCGTGCTGCACTCGCCCTTCGTCCCCTTCAACCAGGTGACCGAGATCGCCTCGGCGGGGTCGCACGAGCTGCGCTCCGGCTTCCGCCCGACATACAACATGACGGCGAACCTCATCGGCGCCTACTCACAGGACGAGGCGAGGACGCTTCTCCGAGCTTCGTTCGCGGCGTATCAGCGGAAGGATGAGGACGCGAGCGCCGTCTCCGCGATGGAGGCCCTTGAGCGCGAGCTGGCCAGAGATGAGAAGCTGGCCGAGTGCGAGCTGGGGAGCGTTGAGGGGTACTTGGCCGAGATCGAGGCGATCGGGGCCCAGAGCCCCCGGCGCGCCGCCGAGGCGCCGCTATCCGTCGGAGCTGTCATCGACGTGATCGGCGGCGCCCGCGACGGCCGCTACGCCGTCCTCAAGAAGCTGGCGCCGAAGAACGGCGCCATCCGCTATCTCGTCCTCTCCACGTCGGGAAGGGTCTCCACGCTTGGGCACAGGCAGATGCGCGGGGACAGCCGGGTCTCGGGCGAGATCGAGCTTCCCGTCCCGTTCAAGCCCCGGGATCGGCGATTCACCCAAGAGACCCTGCGCAGGTTGCGAAAGGCCCCGGCGAAGGCCGATCCTCGGTCGTCTCGCGCCCGAGTAAGCCACCCCGTGGCGGCATGCCCCGACGCCGCCCGCCATGTCGAGGCCCTGCGCCGCGCCGCCCGCGCCGGACGGCGCCTCGAGCGGCGCCAAGCCCAGCGGCCCGGCGCCGGGCGCGGCCTCATCGAAGAGCTTGAGGCGATACGCCTGCTCCTAGAGGGCCTCGACTACGTCTCGGGGTGGTCGCTCACCGCGCGAGGCGAGAGGTTGCGGCGAATACA
>Ga0056132_1000409_pt1 | contig 10729 bp, 8 predicted proteins | sample WorMetLIZISLAND2_3_FD_71119 | JGI IMG/M metagenome (GOLD analysis project Ga0056132, IMG submission 71119) | Marine gutless worms symbiont microbial communities from Max Planck institute for Marine Microbiology, Germany - Olavius clavatus LIZARD... ...
ATATGCACAGGTATAACCAGAGAGGGTGGAGGGGGAGTGGGCTGGAGGGCCAAACCCTCCCCCTCCATCCATGTGGGCAGCTGACGCGCTGTTTCTCTGCGGTAGCTGAGCTTCTTGTTAAAGTCAGGTAGAGCATTCCAAGCTTAAGGTCCGGCATAATAAAACGCCGTATGTTGACAGTCTGACTCGAGGAACGTCTAGCTGATCGCAGGTGCCGGTGACCGTCGATTAAGTATGGCGACATTAAAGGTAAAAGCCTGTAAAGGTACTGTAGCCTATAGCCGTTAATGGAAGTATTCTATGACACAGCTACGGAGTGTCACTTGCCATATGGGATCACACCTGCTACCCGACACAAGTGAACACACCCCGCCTTAACCGTTGAAAGCATCCCGCGAGGAAAGCAATTTAGCAATCCACGAGGAACAGCGTTCTGTCATTCGTTTTCTGTGGCCAACAAAAGACGTGACGTCATCACAATAAAACTCACAGCTGGTATTCGGGAATAAATTCCCTGCAGAATCTTGGGATTTTCGTTCATATTTTGAAAATTAACACAAATGATGCCGTTTTGTAACTGACGGGATGACACCTCGTAGCAGAGCTGTAGCGAGGGAAGGGGCGGACTGCCTACGGCGGCAATCAGGAGGAGGCAGCAAAAATGGGGGATAACGACAAAAATGGGGTAATAAGAGGGGCATTATAGCCTGTCCACACTGGAAACTATATTCGCCGATTTCGGCGACAATTTGTCGCCGAAAACGGCGACTGTCGCCAAAACAGGCGACTGTCGCCGAATTCGGCGACTGTCGCCGAAAACGGTGGGCGGCAAAATTGCAGTCCGCCCCGCTTGTCGATAATCCACGCTAGTAAAATGCATATTATGAACTGAACGATTAGCCTATACGTAGGTTACGTGTGACCAGTGACCACATGTGTGTGTTTCACGTCTACGCTGCAGGCCAACGATTGTGATGAAAATCGTGTAAATAATTTAGACTATACGCCATGTGTGTACAGGCTGTGATGATCATAAATAGTTAGTATTAATGTTAGTGTATTCTAATATAGGCCTACCGTGTACCGTGCTAGGGGGTAATTTCGCTTTTATACATGCATGACATCATGTTTACATCGAAACGTCCCGCATTTTTCAGAAATTTCCCATCATGACTGTTATCGTGTCTTCCCACAAATTATTTCAGTGCCTGGTTTCGTTTTACGTTTAAGTAGAATAGATTTATGACTTTTGCTCGTGTAGGCTATGTAAAAATATGCATAATCAGTTAAAATTTGTTATGAGTTATCCATGAAAAGGTGGGTACGCGTGTGACGCGATATTTCGTCTCAGAAAACAATTTAACAGAAGCGATGCAACCGGGTCCAAATCTTTGTCACGTTTTGAGAAATAACGAGTGCAATATCACTTTAAGTGAATATTAAACGGCTATTCTTGATGTCAAAAGTTATTGCTATCATAGCTCATAACTGTTAGATTTATTTAAATGTACAATACGGGTCCGGTAACTCCGGTTTGACGTTTAAACACAAACTATATGCGTTATTTTACTTTTATTTTACTTACTTTATCGCTACTTATCATGTTCAAATCTTTCTTTCGTCATCGACTTGATATAAACGCATGTGTTGTTATCGATTACTGTCTGAAATAATTATAGCAACTCGTCTTCCGATTGTTGATTTTAACTCAAATGTCCGTAAGCAAATAGAACACGAAGAAGAAGAAGAACAGAAAAGAAAGAACGAAAACGGTCCGTTCCCTTTGAGGCGTTTTGAACTACTATCTAGTGCCACGTTTTCCACTCCTGTTCCCGCATTTTCCACTCCCGCGTTTTGCGCGCCCCTTTCTGAGCCAGCGAACGGAACTTGCGAAGGTTAACCCAATACAACGCAAGTCAAATGGGTAATATATCAAATGGGTGTCCTTTTCCTAATGGGGAGGGGACACCCCGTCCACAACTGCCCCTAAAATTTCAGCCTCCGCCCTTAATTTATAATGTTAACCTAATACACCCAAGTAAACTGAAGTCAATCGGATGGTCGGTGTTCACCGGCTCAGTTAACAGCCAGTAGTCCGTAGAAATTACAGTCTAGACAATTTACACGCAAATTATTGCTACCTGTGGCATTTAAGCCTTTTGAGGCTGGCGCCGATCGAACATTAAAATATGGATACGTACATTGTATAATTCACATGCCGATGATGTAAAATTGAAGTAACGTCGCGTTTCGTCACAAAACTATGCTACAGTTTCAACTTTTAGCGCACAAAAATGCAACTTAATTGTCAGAGATCAAAATTCAAAATATTCCTTACGGGAGTGGACACAGTCTTCGCCTTTTGCCCAGTAGCTACGCTAATGGGGAAGGGGACAACTTTCATCCGCCGCCGCAAATTAATAATGTTCTTCTGTCGTTTCAATTGTCTATCTTCATGCATCAGGCAAAATCATCAGCGATGTGGAGTGTCTCGGTCTAACTTGGGAGAAAACTACCCGTTTTTGTAGGTAGTTTTTTTTGTTCAACGAAAGAGAGTGAGTGAGTAGAGTTATAGTATAGGTCAGTGGCGTAGACATACAAGGTGCGTAGGGGTGCGTCCCCTGTCAGAAAAGTACATACATTTTTGTATCTGATTTCTGAGTTATTTGGTTCTGAACGTAAAACCTGCTCGTGCTCGATCGTAAAATTAGTGCCACCAGATGTCAGATTTTAAGGCTAAAATGCATCCAATTAGATTTTCGCTGGGGCTCCGCCTCAGACCCCGCTGGGGGAGCTTACAGCGCTCCCCCAGACTCCCTAGCTGTATTTAGGGGGCCTACTTCTAAGGAGAGGGAGGAAGGGGAATGGAAGGGAGAGGAGAAAAAGGGGAGGGAAGGGAAGGGAAGGAGGAGAAGGACCTTGCCGCAAATTCCTGGCTACGCCACTTGTATAGGTCACATAGTAGGTCATTTCGGAGACGAGTCTTTTCAGGCAATCGCTTGCACTGGTACTGACAACACAAAACAAACAGGAGAAAATACACCACAAACACAAATCTACAAAATAAACAAACTGGCCCTATGTAAGTAAAGCACACAGAAAACCCTTACGGTAAAACCTAAGTCACTAGCAGTCCCCTAGTAGCCAGTAAATCTGTAAGAACTGCTCATAATGTGTCTGTGTGCTTATAACTCTGTACAATTATTGTGGTGCGCAATAAGCACTGAACAGTTCTGATAATCTTCCCTCTTATCCTCCAGAATCCAGACAATCATCACAGCTCAGATGACGTCTATTGGGGGAGGGGGTTCAACAGCCTTATAAAATCCACGAGTTAGTGTGTATTGAACTGGGTGTTCAGTGTTCAGTGTTCAGATTAAGATGAATTCGTCGATAGCACAGCGTCTCGTCACGCGAGGATTCGTCTACCTCGGCGATTTGACGCAAACGAGGCGCTCTTTTCTGGCTCCGAGAAAATTCACGCGAAATCGTACGTCATCTACGCCGTCGTCGACACCGGTCTCGGCCGTCTGGCGCCTCTGTGAACCGGTGCCCCGCCGCGGTTCGTCTCCATCTGGGTGGTCCACTCCCCGTGACCAGCTTTCCATCCGGGTAGAACGCCGCTCCGAGCGCGACCCGGTCCCAATCACTACGAGTTGGTGTTGCGTACAGTGGCGGGTACGACTTGTTTGGGTACGAGCTAGCTCCAGTTGACTTGGGTACTAGTTAGTACCTAGACGCATTGACCTGTGTACAAGTTTTTCTATAGCAGGTGCCCTAATATAAGTTTGTCTTTGGTACGAGATAGCATTAGGAACGCCAGCGGACTCGAGTTCGAATTTCTAATAAGTAACGGCTGAGTGTGTACAATTTACTTCCAGTTGACTTGAGTACTAGTTTGAGTCCAGCACGCATTAGCCGGAGTATGTGTTTTGGGACAGGCCTCAATAGTGTATTGTCTTTGGTAGAAGTTAGCATATAAGTTTATAGTAAGTTATACGACTTGTTTTGGGTACGAGCTAGTATTGATTCTCTATCATCTGGTATTGACAGCCTCATCCGAGCGCGACCACGGTCCACGCCCATCGGTTCTCGGGGTCAATGGCACCATCTCCAGTCCATTGCGGGTCGTATGCTCGTTATGGGACTGTCTGGTAACCAAGCGGCTGTGCGTCGACGGGGACGTTCGGGTACCGGGGCAGCAGAGCTCCGTCAGGCCTCGTTTGAGCTGGACGTTGAAGAAGCCGTAGAGGATGGGGTTGATTGCGCTGTTGAGCAGCGCCAGCGTCTCGGCGAAGGCGTAGACGGAGTCAGCAATCACGTAACGGTACTCGGTCCAGATATGGATGAGATGAACGACGAAATATGGGGTCCAGCAACCGATAAACGCACAGATAATGCTCAGCGTCATCTAACACATACATAGTATTATCACGGATTTCATCATATGTTATCATATCGTAGACCTTAAACGGCAGAACCGTCTCAAAGTTGGAACAGACGAGCATAAGCGAAAAGTCAAGTATCGGATGATGATGTCCGGAAAAGACTTCTGATGGCATAGGACATCTTCAGGCAGGCGTTCCAGGTCTTTGGTTGCTGAACCGGGAAAACACGATTTGTGTTGATCCTCTTAGATGTTCAATGTTGAACTTGTTACGGCGTCAGTTTTGTGCTATTTCAATTCGTACTTATTTTTTTCTGTTTTTAATGTACCCTGTTTACGATCTGAAGGTCAGGACGTTATTTGATGCAGCAAAGTGCTGCCGCCTAAAGAATGGACACACAGCGTCTGCCCAGCTCCTATGCAGCAGCGCCCGTCAATTCCTAAGTCCAGTTGGTGAATTTGTCTGTATTATTGTAAAAATTGCATAACAAAATTCAAACATGATCAACGAAACCTATTAAGCGCCGATATACTTAGACAGAAACTGGTGAAGATGATGTAAATAACCTTGATCGTTTTGATCTTCGCTCGGCTGATATATCGGGCGTCACGCACTGTCCGTCTCAAACCTGATCCGCTGTCATTTCCCGATGTCTGCACCTCATCCCTGGCGCTGTTCCAGACCACGCGTACAACACTGATGTAGCAGAACGTTATGATGACAGCAGGAACCACGAGGTTGTCAAATGCTGCTTCTGGCTCTTTGATCCTGGCAGCTACTTGAATCCACAACTATGAGGTCTTCTGTGCCTATGACAGCGGGAACCATAAGGTCCCCAAGAGTGTATGGTTTCGTTCCAAAATATGCGGGTTTGCGCGCGCGCTGATGACAGCAGGAACCACAAGGTCAGGTCGATCATCGTCGGAGTTTGTAAAGCAATCGCAGTAACTACTGTCATCGCCCCTTAGTGGTTGATCTTGGAAGTTACTAAGTCCTTAAATACCCGGTTTTTGTCAACAAACATGTGGTTTTGTCCCAACTATGTGGGGTTTTGTGAGCTGATGACAGCAGGAACCACGAGGATATAAGCGGTAAGGAAAGTGAAGTAAGTCTTTCTCTGCCACCAGGCGGTGTAGCCGCGACTTGCACACTTGTACTTAATCTCACCGTCTGGATACACACCTTCGGCTACCTGTACAGAAACAGACGACGACCACTAACTACATGTAATATATCCTCCAGTTGCAAATTTTCTATAGTGTACTGTGTGCGTGCCAAATTATTGTGAAAGTATAGACAACGTTACTTAGCTTACTTTTAGTTTTTAGGCCACCTACACTCTTAGAGTAGGTAAAGTAAATAGGCTAAAACAACAGAGAGAGAAGGCCACAAAAGAATAAAAAAGGTATGTTACAGTTTCTTTCTTTCATTGTCACTCTCTTGTTGTTATGCATCGTTTATATTTATATTTTTTCGTCGTACCTTTTGGTGGACACACAGCTGTGCGTAAAATTGTGGCGACGCATCTGAGTATGCGGGTTCTCGGCCATTAGCCCTTCGACTATCGTCGTCATCATCATTTATTTGCCCCAAGTAAACAGTAACACTGTGAAAAAAGACAGTAGGGCGGGACAGTGAGGAAACCTTGAGTTGCCCTAATAATTGCCCGTAAAAACTAAGCCTAGACAATGTGAATACAGCATTAAAAGCTACCGGTAACACATCTGAACTCGAGAAAATCCATCCTGTTATCTCCGGTTGACGGACATTTCAATAACTTTCGTCGCTTCCCAATAGCCTTGGCCAATTGGACAGGTGCTATTCTTCCGCCGTCAAGCCACGGAATGGGCACGGATTCATTATTACTCGTAGACCACTATCTGAATGACGGCCTTCGTTGGTTTATGAAAGGTACTTGTCGTTGTGAAACGTTGAAGAACAAAATAAAGACTATATTGCTGTTAGCTGCCCATGCAATTGCTTTTGCGGGAGAAACCAATGACTGGAACTGATGTAGAATTAATGGGTACAATCTCACGAGTGGTGGTTACACAAACATATTTATTTCACCACTAAATGGCAGCACAGATCATTTTAAAAATACGCACAAAAACACAGAAGGAGGGAGACACACAGGTTAGAAAGTCAAACAGACAATGAACCACATACGCAGCCAGACCGGGACAAGTCTCTAACCAAGTACTCGTCACATGCCAAACAGTCAATACTGTCAGATCGAGCATATCTCTGTAAACATTTCAATTTTCTTTTAATAATTACATCAGAGACTTCACAGTAATCAAACACCTTCATACACTCCACGGCTGTATCCGTACAACTAGCGTCAAAAACTGTAAATTACTGCAAAGTTCAGTGACTTTAACTGTGCATTCGACATTTGGCAAGCCAATTAAAGTGCCGTAAATTAAAGGATAATTATAGGTTCAGATCGGCGACCTGAAACTAGCAAGGAATTGAAGGAAAAATTGTTAGGTTCAGATCGGGAACGGTTAGGGATAGGGTTAGGGATAGGGTTAGGGTTAGGGTTAGGGATAAGGATCGCCGATCTGAACCAGATCGCCGATCCGAACCTAACACCGTGCTAAATTAAAACAGGTATAGACCTACGTTTCTTTGTCAAACGTTCTATCGCCACATTCTATGATGCAACTCGCCTACTTTGCCGACTATACCACTAAACGCACGGTAAATGATTTTTTTGGCATTTTCAGACGAACAACTGAAGGATTTACTGGATACCAAATGAACTCTATGATATTGAACTTTATCTATGGTACCCACGACATTTGACAAACATCAGATGTATCTAATCTACTACAAACGTTCTTAAAACGATGACCATCTTGTATAAGGCCAAAAATCCGCTACACCAGTTTCCCCGTAGCAAGTCCGAAACAAGTCTGTAACAAGTTGTCGCGGGCAAAAGTCCGTTGTGTCTGTTGTGTCGTGTCGTTTCCTAAATTCTATTAGAACGACTTGTTGCTAATTTGCTGCGGACTTGTTGCGGATGTGTTGTCATGTCAAGATAGTTTGCCGTGTCGATAACAAGTCCGCAACAAGTTGGCAACTTCCCCGCCTACGGGGAAATTATGGCGAAACATGCCTAATGGATTTTGGGCATTACATGCTGATTTGTTTACGTTGATTGACATGTCTAACCGAATTAGTTAGAGGAAAGAAAACAGAAAATCAAAGGGGCGATGAAGGTGACGAAATTGCGGTGCATAATGTGCATTGGCGGCAGCATCATAATATTTCGCTCAGAAATCAGGCTGACAGCGCCAGAATGAAAATATACTGTCAATTTTACTTCCATTGTAAACATAACACATTTTACAGTACAACGCACACATTATAAATCTAATCTGCATTCACCGTAAAAGCGGTAAAGCACGGCTATGCAGGGAGTGCAAATTAGCATGTTATTGCTACGCTAATATCTGTCTGTCAGCTGTACTACCGTGGTCATATACAGGGTCAGCCAATAAAAATAAAACCTGCCTATTTTGCGATAACTTTGTCTACTGTCAGCCGGTTTTCATAATTTTGGCACACATTTACTATAGGAAACTTTGCAACCGGAGGATGTATTGTTAGCCGACCTAACGTGGTTTGTGTAAATACACTACCTTGTAAAATATTAACCACGACTTTTTTCACGTTAAATTTTTATACACTGTTTCAAAAAGTCTAGTTTTTACTTTTACTAATTTTATTAGTGGACGGACATTTAAATGCTCCTTTAGAAATGCAAAAGCCCGTTTTTTTCGTGCCTTCAATGCGATGTACGGTAAAATTGGCCTATCGGAGTCAGAGGAAACCATTCTGGAACTACTCCGTGCCAAATGCTTACCCACACTATTATACGCAACAGAAGCGTGTCCGTTATTGTCTCGTGACAAGCATTCTCTGGAATTTACATTGACTCGTTTGTTCATGAAAATCTTTTGCACCGCATCTTCCGCTGTCGTCACAGAATGTCAGCGAAGTTTTTGTTTTTTGCCAGTCACTTCACAAATAGTGATAAGGACGGCAAAGTTTCTGCAAGTCTTTCTTGCAACAGATAACAGTCTTTGTCAGTTATTTCATTGTAGTGCTGTTAATCAGTCAAATGACATTCTCTGTGAATATAATGTTCGTACTGCTGGTCAGCTTGCGAGCAGAGTATATGATATGTTCATTGCAGTCGAGTAACTGATTCGTAGCATAAGTTATTAGTTAAATTCTTTGCTCAGTTACTGTTGGCTTTTTGTTATTGTGTTTTTTTTTGTTTTTGGCTTTTATTGTTTTCTTTTGCTGCCGCTTGGCGAAATAAAGATGTGTATAATAATTGCCAATTTTTGTTGCTATTATGACAGCGGACGACGTAACTAATGTAAACTTTGGTTTATGTTCCGGTTTGCGCGCCGAAGACATCAACTTGAACTGTTTCGGCAAGTTTCGTTTTCGGCCGAAAAACTTTCGTGGTTTCGGCTTAGAGATATATACGCTATATGCGGGTAGTTCAGAGTACGCAGGCGGCTAAACCTTAACACATCGTTAAATGGCCCGCAGTCTGATACAGTTTACGAGACTGCAGTGACTGGATACACCGAGTCTAATTATTTTTTCAACACTTTTCTTCTTACATTAAGTTAAACGCAAAATGTGGCTTATTCACTTATGGTTAGGGTTAGTGGATTATTGCCATACACTACCTAGTTTATTGCTACAGTGTGATGCTGCCTTCTGGCGTAATAAACGATGATGATAGGGTAATAATACGGTATACCGATACCTCTACCTATGCATCGGTTACACATTGTGAAAATGCCGCCGCGGGCTGTTATTGCGTCATGCACAATTGACCTCATCACGCACCATTGCATCGGACACGGGCAGTCGACACGTGTTATGGTGCCAACGGCCAGTACTTACCGTACCCCATGGGCTTGTTAACTCTCCCCATCGCCCTTGCGGGAAAGCGACACGGCCCATTAGCCGGTAGATGACCCAGCCGAAATATAGCCGGGAAATTTATGCGCATACGGTGCTTTTGGAAGCAGCAGAAATGTGGTTCCTACGACAGATATTGCGCATACTTTGGACAGATCATGAGAATAACGACAATGTTCTTAATCAAGCACGTACTGAGAGATACATTCTGCTGACGACAATCAGGACAACAGTTTTTGGGTCATTCAGTCATTCATATAATCACATTGATCTACTTATTTGAAGTGTTATTATTAGTGTTATGTCAATTTGGTTTTCGACGTAGACACAGTATGACTCAATTATTGTTAGATACTGGGTTGCCAAGTTTCTCTACTGTATTGCACAATAGCAGGTATATATTTAACAAGTCGTGGTTTGCTTGTGAAAATGATGCTGTTGCACACCTGCGTGAATTGAGCTTAGTACTCGTAACTTAACGCTTCCATGGACATTCTGCATTGTGCTGCATGATCTCTGTTTGTCTGTATGTCTCCTGTCTGTCTGTTTTTTTACTTACTTTATATGGGCCATGTTTGCCCGAATTAAATACGATGGATGGATGGATGGATTACCTATTGTGTGAGTGTGTGTGCGTGTTTTTTTTTGTGCTGGGCAACTGTTAGTGTCATTTTTGTGCCTTGTTGTCCAGCAGGAATGTTACTGCTCTGATCAGTTTACCTAATGTTTGCTCACCAATTAATAAATATGTATAGCATTTAGTATGACATCTGGCAAAACGCAGTTGTAAATTATAAAGTGAACAAAATAATATAAAGTGTAGAATGGACATGGATGTGTATACGTTTTTATTCCTTGTGTGATGTTTACAAATTCACTATCAGTAATCTCATTGACCTACCTAAACATTGTGTAAAAGAACTGCCGGTGCTCTGCGAAGTCCGCGCCTTCATGTATCTTGTGAGTGACAGCATTACTGCTCGTGTATAGTTCGTAATTTGCATTATGCCCTTTGATTTTACAGTGTATTATGTGCTTTTATTATCATTTTATGTGCTGCCTCGGAGTAATAAACGATGGTTTATAGCTAGCGAAGAGTCGTGGCCATACTTCTGTTCCATCAATAGCAGCTGTAGTATCAGCAATCATGCATTCACCGCATGCTTGCACCCTCTGAATATTAATAAACTGATTGATTGATTCAATTAACGGATCCCAGTAGGTCTTGATTACAAAGTTATCAGTTGGTGAACGCTCAAGCTCGGGGCCTCATTTGATTATTCGTCTTTATCGAAAGTTTATTCACCATAACAGTAGACAGCAGAAAAGGGCGGGGGAATGTCTGTAGGGGGAATTGTCCGAGGAGGAAGATATCCGGGGGCGTC
>Ga0056132_1000410_pt1 | contig 10714 bp, 13 predicted proteins | sample WorMetLIZISLAND2_3_FD_71119 | JGI IMG/M metagenome (GOLD analysis project Ga0056132, IMG submission 71119) | Marine gutless worms symbiont microbial communities from Max Planck institute for Marine Microbiology, Germany - Olavius clavatus LIZARD... ...
GAATCCCATGTTTGAGGCTTACCCTTCGATCCAACGGCGGACCTACGAACCCACTATGGCAAGTCCTCCCTCTTTTGGCCTAGGAGGCAGCACGAACCATAGTTTACGAGATGTGGGATTTGCGGAACCCGGTCAGGAAGTTGATAGGCCGATAGCTAGCCAGGGCATTGAGATTAATAGGAGGTCATCTAACGAACTTCCGGTCCCGCCAAAACCTCACATCAACACAGAGCAAATCCCTGGTAGAATCACTACAAACGATCGGCGGTCACATATAACGATGCTTTCCACCATACATCAACTCGGCGATTCACTCGTTCAGACTAAGTAGGCCATAGTGCGATCGGATGCTTTATACATCGATCGTCTTCTATCTAAAGATCACCAAGACGTTTAACTAGAATTTATCGGGTGCTTTTATCTTATCCCTATCCTATCGTTTTGATCACTTAGTACTTACTTTATCGGCTCCTATAGTGGGGATATTTTACGAAAGGTTTCTATGAAAAAGTACACGAACTTATCGGCCAAAAAGGACCAAGAAGGGGGTGACCGGACTGGCTCTGAATCGGACTTGACAACGATACAGATTATCGTCTCTCTTCCGAGGTCCGAGAGACTACTGTATATGTTGTCCCTATCCCTAATTTATCGGACCTGACAGAGCTTTTCCAGTGCCCCGATCTATGATCGTTTCACTGGTGGCGTTTTCACTGCCTGCTCTAACTGCTCGTGAACCCTTATCTACAGAGTGGTCCAAAAAAGTGATACCCCAGTTTTAATTCTGCGATAACTTCCGTACATATGTAGCTAATGTGCGAATTGGGAACTTCCATGTCTATCGACTGGCTCTCATCCACTTCCTCTTCATTATCTGTGTCTAGTATTCGCAAATGTTCTGGCCTCTGTTCCCTTATAGTATTCGCAAATCTGCTATCATCTCCTGGAACATGGGATTGGCCACTGACCTGGCCAGAAGTGGACGGTGCGTTTCCCATGCGAGTCGTGGTTAAGTACTAGTACCAGAGTTAGTGGGGCTAGTAGTAACGCCAGTCTACTGTCTCAATATGAATGGATCTCCCACTATTTCTGCTAGGTTACTGCACCTGAGGCTTCCGTCCCTCTATGCTATCTCTCAAGCTTACCGCCTTCTCCTATAGTGATGACTATCTACCTTCTCGCAAGTTGCTAACTGATCGCCCTGTCTTATGCCCTTCTCGCATGCGATAAGTTGGAACCTACTTGGGGCTTGGTGATCCTGTTCCCTATTATTATACGGTTCGAGCCGACAGTTTGCAAGTTGAGCGACTCTGACTTCACTGCATTATTCCCAAGGTGCCATGCGAATAACCATGGACACAATTCATCAACTTCGCAACACTGCGACCATTAACTACAAATGCCTATCAACATCTAGTGGTACAAGTGAAGTGCATTGACCTCTCGCGACGGAGTGAAGTCCCTTGCGAGTAGGTACTTGTCACGCCTGGCTTCACTGTATCACATTCACTCGTTCAGATACCTAAGGTTGCAATCAAATGCCTTGGCATTTGATTGCAGAATTCGCAAGGATCACCAAGTACTTAACTTGCGAAGACCTACTTCCTATCCCTATTCGCAATATACTTACTTCTTACTTCTGCCTTAGAAGTGGGGTGAACTCAAAAAGAAATTCGCAATCAATGAGGCCTTATCGCAAAAGGTCAAGTTTGAAGCCAAGGTCTTTAACTTATCGCCAGGGGCTTGGAATTGTACAGTATCGCAGTCGCTCTCACGAGAAACCACTGTACCAATTCCCTATCCTATCCTAGAAGAAGTCCATCAGCAAACAATGTCTATTAATGTCAATGTTCAATGATAAAAGTGTTCCCATCTGATGAGTGTATCTGGATAATCAGATATAAAACTTTGGTTAATTTTGGGGAAAATTAATATTGACTTGAATAGTATTGAAATTAGTATTAAATAGTGATAGTATTTTTAGGTACGTGATAGAGTGATTGCACAGAAAATGCAGTATAATAATATCGGTATAAAAAGTAAAAAGGAAGTGCCAGTTAATGCTGTCAATCGGCACTCATATAATAATAAAAAGTAGGGAAAAGTACTAACTACTAAAAAAATGAGTATATGCGATATGCGATATGCGATAAATGTATGTACAGAGTATATAGAAACGGTGGAAACGGCGGAAACGGCGCAAACTATCGGCGGACTACTAGTAAGTAAGAAAAGAAAGAAAAGAAAAGAAAAGAAAGTCATTCGCAACCAGTGCGATCCACACTCGCATTCACACCTTACGTATCCGGCCCGCTGTTGTACAGCTCAACCTGCTTTTGCCTCCAAATCGCGGTACAGCTGAGTACGATCGGCCGGTGTAACAACATCTATATTACTCTTCTCTCGCATGCGAGCGGTCATATACTTAAATGCAATTCGCATGTCGGAAACAAGTTCGAGAACACATGCCTCTTCGCCGGACGATAGTTTATACTCATTGCGGAGCATTTTACTGACGGTCAGTGATGAGAGATTAAGTTACCATGCAAACTTGGCAATAGTTCTGCGTGCCAAATATTTACCATGTTCAACAACCGGACTGCTTACGACTTTAGGGATGGCAACTGGCTCTATCACTGAGGTGTCGGCCTTCATCACCGCTGCTTACTTATCTCTTTCTTCACAACTTTACCAGCTACACTTTCAGTCTTACCTACTACTCTATCTGCTTTCTTGCTATCGGTCACATTCGCAGGCGAATCCGGCGTAGGCTTAGGAGCTGGATTCTTTGGCATTAGAGGTTTGCAAAAAGTGGGATCATTCGCAAAAATCGGGCTTAGAGGCACGTGCGCCACGCGCTTAACTCTCCCATAAGTTCTAGCACTAGTCTTCAAGGGCAGAGAGGAAGTTTCCTCCACATTACTAGCTACCTCTCTCGCAACTTTCTCTTCCTTTATCGCAGACGGCTTGCGATTTTTCTCTACAGCAACATTTTTGGGGGCGGCGCTTCCAGACTTAGCGCCGGGGTTGACCAAGATTTGCTGCTTCTCCTGCGTCTTAGTCACCTTCTTATCTTTATTCCTTTTAGGGGGAGGCAGTGGTCTGGGGACTGCCTTGTCAAATATCTCGTCCACTATCGACCTCACTACATCCTCAGGTCTCGCATAGACCACATCATCAATAAGCACATTCAAAATATCTTCAACAATACGTACTGGGGTATTCGCTTTTCGTGGGTGTGAAATTTTAGACTTTAACGCCGTCGCAATAATAGGATCCACTATGGGACCTGACTTAGCAGTACGATCGGCCATGCCAACAACATCGCAATTATTATCATTCGCAACTGGGCTTTCCCAACTCCATCCCAGTCCAAGTTGGATGTCAGCCTCCTCATGGGTGACATTCAAACCAAAAATATCCGTGTCGGAAACACAGACATTAAATAAATTCTGAACTGCAAGGTCATCCTCTTGCAAGCTCATTGCCTCATCATCCAAAAGCATCTCTATATCGCTGTATACATTCGCATACATTCCACTTGCTGGCAAAGAAAGCATAGCCGTGTGAACTGGAAACTTTTCATTCGCAACATCGACATTATGACCCCCTTCCCTTTCACTTTGGTCGCATCGCTTGCAGCCAAAGTAGAACCTATATCCTTCTTTTTAATTTTCGCATGAAGGGTATTGGTATGCGCGTCGCCTACCTCCATAGATTCGACTTCATCTACTTTCTGAATTCTTCGAACGAATTTTACTTTCGGCGATTTCGCCACGGGCGACCTGTCTGGTTCTACATCGCAACTATCATTAGTACCGGCCTTAGCGGCGGCAGCACGCATCTGCCATTTCTTACTTCTTTTATTAGCGAACTTATCGCAATAAACTTCATCGGCATTGGTACCATCCTCGTACTTTTTATGCACTCTCGCAAGATGCCACTGGTAATTATGAAGGACATCGGTCTTAAAACCGCAAACAAAACAATCATACTCCTTCACAGCTCTGCCTATACCTGACTGTTTCTGATCGCGAGAAGCGCGGTCAGTCTGTTTAGTACGGGCCATACTTATACCACGTGTGGGATACACACTGAGGTTAGTAAAGCTAGATTCTACAGTACTTGCGATCACCGGAGGTGATATAGCATTAATATCGTAACTACTAGTAACTGTGCGATCACGTGCACGTGCATATAGACTATCGACTTGCGATACTATAGCAGGAAAAATTCGTAATTTTCATTGCAATCTGAGTTGTCACTTCAACAAAAATGTGACAACTGATTATCCACTATCACAACTTCATTCATATATCGCTCGACTACTTGCCTGGCCTAGGCAACCTCCCGGACCAATCAGAGCTCGACTTCCGTGTGACGTCATGTCACATGCCTGTGTTGACAATTTTTCGCTAGAGAGGCTTGTATCTCGCGAAATATCAACTCTTATTCTTCTCACATACTGGCTGTTCGCAAACTGCGTGTCAAATGCATCATACTTCGCTGGTCTACGTATATTCCTAAGCGGCCGAGAACCGCTTTCGATCTCGCAATCTCCATTATCCAAATTAATAGGTTGTGGAGAGAACACATCACTAGCGATGTTGAATTATTCGCAGTTACGTTTTCCACGTCATGTCCTCTCGCAGCATCGTAAACATCCGGTTTAACGGGGAATACTTCCTGATTCGCATTGTGACGCTGAAGTGTTTGTAAATTCTTCGCTATCTTCAGTGTGGTCGCTATCTGTCTTGTCATAAATATATCCAAACTCATCCATTTTCACTTTTGCATCACGTTCGTCAACTGTCATGCTGTCATCATCCCAGTTACGCCAGAAGCGGCTGGTGATCAGTCGGTCGCCCGGGTATAATACCGATAATGCTGAATTGTTGACGTTAGCGCTAGGCGACGCTGCGCCTCGCCCACATATGGACTGATCGGGGCCAGTGGATCATCCACACTCGCAAATTCTCTGGTGTCGTCACTACTTACTCTAGAACCAGTGGCGTAACCAGCTCTACCCGGACGCCGGGCTCTATCGCAATCGAAGAAGCTGCAATCTACACCACGACTCACACTCGTACGCTCACTAGGTAATGCAGCGCTGCCCTGATGCATGGACGAATCGGTAGCTAAGCGATCTTTTGCATATACACCCACGCTCGCACCTCTATCCAATACTGTGGCTCTACCGCAGTCATTGGAAATCCTATCTTGCAGTATCTCTGAGGCATTTTGTGTGACTTGATCGGTCCGGAAACGATCCTTTACACTATCTGCCCAGTATTTGCCATGAATGACACCCTCACCGTGGACTTGAGAATTGTGTTCGCAACTGGCAGGCGTCCCTGCCGGTGCTAAACAGACTTGCGAATGACCGGAATCGGACCTGAAGCTACTTGGCCAGCGCCTCTGTACGGCATCCAAGCTATCAGTGAACATCCCGTCTCTTGCAACCTCGCACGTACTGGTCCCGAAACTACTTGGCCAATGCCTACCCACGGCATCCAAGCTATCGGTGAGCAGTTCACCTCTCTCAACTACACCAGACTCATTCGCACTCATCGGCGAAAATAAGTCTCCACTAAATTCTCTCGCAGAAAATTTCTCACTGTCAGTGCGATCAAACCATGCCATTCCCATTGGTTGGTCAAGGTTAACGAGACTGCCTGACCTCCTTTTCTCTCGCAACTGTCGGTGTCGCTATACCGACATTCTCACTCGCATCTCCCATAGCTAACTGACCAGACATTGGGATGAACTCGGGGTGAGAACCCTCCACAGTCTGAGACTGGAAAAGTCTATCTCCAACATACGGATCAGTATTACTATTGAGTGCATTTCGCGGCGAGGACTCTATCTCACCCCGCCCTGCAACATTGCATCTGCAGCAAGGTGCGAATTTTCACACATACTTTTCTTCTATTTCCCTCCTCTTCTACGGGCAACTTCCATGCTTTCGGTGGCGTGCCATTGAAATGCTTCAATTTATCAATGTGCACTACTCTTATTTGAGCTTTTGGCGAACGCTGAATTTTCGCCGTTAAGCTCGTGGGTTTGGAAACGACAAGAAATAGCGGACAAAGTGGTTCTCGAATTGGTTTATGATTACCCGTGTCGATCGTGTGTTCGACCAAGTGTGTTCGCCCTATATTGTGGTCACTCGTAGATAAGATGGATTGATACTGGATTAGTAAAGCACGGATTCGGTCTCACTGTTCGTTGCTTAATTCCGGATCAAGTTTTGTCATCATTTGTTCGATGACGTCCGGCAAATCGTGAGTGCTTTCCCAGATTTTATTAAGTCGAGGGGGTGAATCGTTCTAGCCTCGTAAACCGCCCCTAGGGGTGTACCTTGTGTCAACGATTGTTTGTACCTTGTGTCAACGATTGTTCGTGCATTCGGGCATTCAGAATTGGTACCTGGAGGTCGTATGTTCGCATGAACAGGAAGGTTCGACTTACATACAGATGCGGCAAGTGGGCTAGAGGTGCTTCGCTTTCTGGTACTCCATATTGTTCCGGATGTTCTTCTCTGTGCCATCGATCATATGGCATATGAACTCGCGCAATCACCTGACCTTGAGGTGGGACAACAACATCGTCGGCCAAAATGATTCGTCGAGTGCGGATCTCTTGTTTTTCCGAGTGAGTGGCCAGCCATTTGGCCGAACCTATGCGAACTCGGTCATTTGCTAGGTCCCACTCTAACCGATTCTGCTGGCGAAGCCAATCAATTCCAAGTATAAGGCCTTCTAGGTCAGGCGTAATCAGAATCTCTGATTTGACGATTCAACCGCCGACATTCAAGTCTACGTATGCTGCTCCGATAACGCACATCGGTTCGTTGTTCGCCACGTTAACCTGTTTGATACGGTGTTCAGCGATTTGCCATCCTAGCCTCTCTGCTACTTCTCCTGCGATGGAGACATCGCTACCGGTATCTAGCAAGGTACTGAGTTTGTACTCAATATACTTTATCCAAATGCGAGCTTTGTTGGGCCTGTTCGACCAACCTTTCATAGGTCAAACATTTTGCTGCTGCTGCTGAGATGGAGTTTGCCTGGAATCAGCACATGGAATTTGCTCGTCCGTTCCCGCCAACGGGCAGTTGCGAATTAGATGCGTCGCGTCTCCGCATCTGAAACAGTTTAGATTCGAGTTCGCGTTCAAGTTCGAGTTCGAGTTCGAGTTCACATTCGAATTCGCATAACGGCCACGATTACCACCACGATTCGATCCTTAAGTACCTGCCGGTCGATAACCGCTATAGTTCGACTTCGATATTCGACTCTCGAGTTCTGCGATTCGCTTTTCCATCTCCTGGAAGGTTTCATTTGATGATTCGGTTGGACTTAGTTGCTTCTTTAAGTCTCACCATATAGGCTGTCCACAATTCCAACTGCAAAGCAATTCAAAGTGCCAAATCCAAGTCAGATGGTTGCCGTTCACGAATTTTCAACGCAAGTTCCGGATCGTCCAGCGCATCCAGAAAATGGTCACATGCAATGGATTTGCGCGCTTTACGTTCGACTTTTGGAAATGCTAAAGCCGCTAATCGACGAAATATCAACGTGCAAATTCGAAATCCATTCGCCATTCCTTTGCCTTCGATTTCTGAGTTCGATTCGATGTTTGTCTGCGAACGACTTGCCTCCATATCTACCCTGGAGTATCTTTGTCAAAGCAGACAACGAATCGGTCACATCTTTATCGTAGTCCCACGGGACATTCGCAACGTCTTTATCCAACAAACTACGGAGATAGACCAGTCTCTCCGCCTTGCTCCACTTGTTATGCTCCTCGCAATTCGTGAATTGGACCCAGAACGTTTTGAAAGACGTCTGGCCATCGAACTTTGTGGGTTTCAGCATATGCTTCGACTTGGACAGAGTGCCTTCATCGTCGGAAGAACTCGAATTGGTCGAACTTTCCTCAGATTCGACTCGTGTGTCTTAGTTCGATTCTTCCTCATGCCTCTGCTGCAAGACGCACTTCTCGACGTGTTTCGTTCTCCGCTTCGACTAGAAGAAGTTCGGCTAATGTTGAGTCGAGCTCAGTTTTGCATTCGCATCTCCCTTAGTTCGACTTTCCGATCGCCTCGAACTCTTAGACGAATGTTGAGTCGAGCTCACTTTTGCATTAATAATAGTAATAATAATAATAGATTTGTATAGCGCCGTTAGGTCGTAACTTCAGAAGTGCTGGCGGGATAATTTCAGTGTCAGTTAAATGCTAGAGAGAAAAGAAATGTCTTTAGCCTAGGCTGAAATGTTCCTAGTGAGTCGTTGTCAGTAACTGTTCTTGGGAGAGAGTTCCAGGTGGCTGGAGCAGAACAGTGGAAAGCATGCTTGGCAAAAGCTGTACTGGCGAACGGTTCGGACAGAATGGTCGTGTAGAATCCGCACGCCGTCGCATAGCCTGATGTGATGACTCAGGTACGCCGGCGTCGATGTGGTCCGGAACTTGTACGTCAGTACCGCGAACTTGTACGTGATTCGATGTTGAACCGGCAGCCAGTGCAGCTGGCATAGTAGTGGCTTGGCGTGAGATCGCCTTCGTGCCTGGAGAACGATCCGTGCTGCACTGTTCTGAACACGCTGTAGCTTCTGGATGTTGCCGGATGGAATTCCATGGAGCACAGCGTTGCAGTAGTCGAGCCTTGACAGTGTGAGACTACAGGCAAGCGTCTGTGCAAGTTGAGTCGTCAGCAGATGGCGAATGTGGCAGATGGCTTGGTTGTGGTAATTGCACAATTGTGCAATTGCTGAAACGTGCTTCTCTAAAGTCAGGTGCTGATCTAGGGTGACTCCGAGCACCTTCATTTCGTTGGCTAACTGCAGATTGACGTCGGCAACAGTGACGGACGACACGGTTGATGTCGCAGCGCATAACTGGCGTGCCATTCCGATAATCAGTGCTTCTGATTTGTCCGTTTTGAGCTGCAGGCCGTTCTGACGTCGGCAGTACATGCGGCAAGAACAGACTGTCCTGTGGATGTGTTGTCGGCACGCATTGCAAGGCGAAGCTGCATGTCGTCAGCATACTGATGGTACTGAACACCGTGGCTTGCAATGACGTCAGCAACTGGACTGGCGTAGGAGGCGAACAGGATGGGTCCCAGTACTGACCCCTGAGGGACACCAACCTCGAGCTGGATAGCAGTTGACTGATGCTGACCAATTTTCACATACTGAGTTTGGCCATCAAGGTAAGACCGGAGCCAGGTCAGCGGCATTCCTTCCACTCTGAACTCGGTCTGCAGGTGCTCAAGGAGAATCTCGTGGTCGACTGTGTCGAACGCTGCAGACAGGTCGAGACCTATCAGCACAGTGACTTCCTTGTTGTCGGCAGCTGTATATACATCATCCAGGATCTCCAACAATGTGCTCTCCGTGGAATGTCCCTTCCAATAAGCAGACTGGAACTCGCTGAAGTTGGTGGAACCAAGGAGATGTGGTCGCAGGCGAGTCAGTAAAAGTCTCTCGATGACCTTGGAGATGGTTGCTGGATTGGAAATTGGTCTGTAGTTCGCTGGCGATGAGCTGTCGAGTCCGGTTTTCTTCAGCAGTGGTAGCACCTGCACTCGTTTGTAGCGTGCAGGGAACTTTGGCAGGTTGGCAAGTCTGGCAATGGCTGGTGCAAAGACTTCTGAACATGACTTCAGCAGAGAACACGGCAACACATCAAGTGGTGACGACTTGCTTGGCGTAGCTGACAACAGCATCCTGACCTCTTCTATCGTCACAGGTTGAAATGACGACAACGCTGGTCCTTGATGCGGTCGGACTGCAAACGCACGACGAGTGGATGATGACTGTAACTCCTGTGAGATGTTGTCATGGATACGGTTGACTTTGTCGACAAAGAACTGACAGAAAGTTGTGACCAGCTTGGCAGACTCAGCATCATCATAGACAGCTTTGTGCTTGCTGTGTAGCACCAAATGTGCCAGACGCAAATTCGTTCGTACAACGCGGAGCGTGGAAGTCGGAGAATTCTTTATACGATCTACCGGATTCAACAAGCACACAAGTTGTTTGACTGGAAGTCTATTCGGAAGTTTGACCTGAAGTTCGATCGAATCACTATTCGGAAGTTCGACCGGAAGTACATTCGGAAGTTCGACCTCGATCGGATTACGGAGTTCGACCTAACAAACTACGTAGCCGAACTCAGCGATGTGCAAGGACGAACAGCTCGTCACGTTCAAGCGGCTAGCCCTGACCATTACGCTTTGAGAGTTCGCCCGGCGATGCTCGTACGAACTACGCGAACTGTTTTATACCGTCCTTCTTAGCGCGGCGTCGTGGGGCCACTTCTTCGTCATGTGATTCGACCAACGAGTCGAATTCCAATGTTTGTCTCTCACGAATATCCGAGTTCGCTAGCCGCTCCTTCGAACGACGGTCGGTTCGTTTTGCCGTGTAGTACGCTGATTTGTCTGATACGAATAAGTTGTGTGTGCGCTAACGACGTACGAATCGCTTCTCTCGAGTTCGGTATGGTAGCGGGTTGCTCGTTCCATCGAACCGTCGATGTACCGTCCGCTTGTCTTCTACAAGGGGCGTTCAAAAAGTTCTGCAACTCGATATGATGCACAAATGACACAAGCAAAATTTTTATGTTATTATTCAATACAATCACCCTTAACAGCAATGCATAGGTTACATTTATCAAAAAGCTCTTTGGTGCCAGTCAAATATAA
>Ga0056132_1000411_pt1 | contig 10712 bp, 6 predicted proteins | sample WorMetLIZISLAND2_3_FD_71119 | JGI IMG/M metagenome (GOLD analysis project Ga0056132, IMG submission 71119) | Marine gutless worms symbiont microbial communities from Max Planck institute for Marine Microbiology, Germany - Olavius clavatus LIZARD... ...
TAATTGTGACAGTTTCACTGAATTACAGATATCCGGTTCCGGCCGGATAGTTCATTTGATATCCGGTGCTTTCCGGTTCCGGCCGGATTTTAAAAATTGCTATCCGGTACATCCCTAGTAGCTATCTTATTGTATGTTTTCTATGTGAACAGGAACATGAAGCTAGAAGGCCGTCTGTGATTGCTGAGACTGATACCGAAGCTGCTGAAGCTGATACTCCACTTGATCCGGCTGATGACGACCTTGCACTGCGAGCTGCACTCTATGGTCTGGTGATTCAGTCCTATGTCGACAAGGTTTGCATTGTTATCTAGCACTAGCCTCTAACGTGATCATCTTTTAGTAACATATGAGCAGTAAATCTGCAATATACTTTGCCATTACTTGAACTGTTACTGTCTTAATTATTATTATTAATGTTGGTATTATTATGTGTTTAAAAAGTCACTTGATATTTAGTTTTCTTTAAGTTTTCTGCCAGTTTTCAAGTGGATTTTAAATCTTCACATTCGTATTCCTATTAGCAGCAGTTAAAAACATTTTTATTTGGTAAATATTGACACCAGTCCCAGCACTACTTTAGCGCATTAGAGACATTGTTGATGCGCTCTACAAATCGATGATACTTACTTTTACATACTTACTCATTTACTGTCCGACACTGTGTATTTATGATCACTATAACTTATATCACTTAACAAGACGTTAAAGTCGGCATTGAGATGAGATGGCAGCATGTTCCAAATCTCAGGTACAACGACACGGAAACTGTGGCATCTTATAAGATGATTATGCATTTGGGTCACATTTCAGTGTAGACAGTTGAGAAGCAACTCAACTGATTGTTTTAGCTCCAAAACCCACGTTAGACCATGAATGGCCCTAGATCTTCATTTCAGTCATTTCCAGGCAACATTAACCGCTATGTTAGAACAGACTTGAATATATTTGTTGCAGTGTGAGTGGGAAGAAGCGCTGAAAGTCATGGATCATGCAGTTAATGACATGCCACGCACTGAACATCGCCTGTCAGTATTCTGTTTTCTCTCAAGTATTGTAATTACCGCCATATTCTTTACATTCACATTGTTTTTTTGTCGTTGATAAGAACTTTGGGATGTGTTTACAGACAAATCAGCTGCAAGCATTTAGCATGCATTAATTTTTAGCTACGGTATTTGTGAAGTTTTTGCAACTGCGCAACTGGTTTTTGTGATTTTAAAATATTCCTTCTACTTTAGATTTTATTGCTTCTTGTGTGAACTAATAATTTCGCCAAACGTTGATGCCACTCTGCTCTGTTGTCAGCAAACTGACATGCTACAGGCCAAATGTTAAATGTCAAAAACATTCATAGGTGGTACCATATTTGAGAGTTTGAATCGGAGGCGCCGGCGGCAGAAGAAATGTTAGACCGTGTCTTATTCACAGTGCACAGTTCAATTTTCAGATATGTCTTGAAAGTGGTGATGGTAGTGGAACGTTTCGTAACTTGAGACAGTGAATTCCGGACAGCTGGTGCCATGATACTGAGTGCTTTCGATTTGCGGGCGATAACCATTAGTGCTTCAATGCTGACAACATGTAAAATGTCTTGCTTCACAAATTCCCAAAAATTTACCTAACATTACCTAACCAGATGTAAGTCTGGAAAATAGTCCAGTTGAACAAAAATCAAGAGTAATACTAGTAATATTAGTAGTAGTTGAAGTAGTAGTAGTAGGCAATTGTCGGCTTTGCAGGCTGATATTCAAGCATCTTGTACTGGTGAAGGCTGCACTTGGCATGGATATTGCTGGCACAATTATTAGATTTAAGGTTTGTCTCTGGAAATGTTATTGTAGTCCTAACATCATTTTCTGATAGTTAGTTGGTTTATGCATTTTTCGTATAATAATAACACTGACGATTTATAACTCGCTGTAACACGAAATCAATTACAAGGGCGCGACGTGTCCAGGCTAAACTAGTCGACGGAACAGGAATGTCTTCAGTGCAGTTTTAAAGGCACTGACAGTGTCGATCGCACGCATGTCCGCTGGAAGATGATTCCAGGCTTTGGGTCCTGCAACATCAAATGACCGGGCACCAAAGTGTGTGACAGTTGGGCTGATGATGAGGTCGCCGCGAGTGGCAGATCGCAGTCTCTGTCTGCTGCCAACTGATGCCACTGGTTGACACAGGTCGGCGAGGTACGTTGGCGCGAGACCGTGAAGTGCTTTAAACGTCAGCAGGCACAGCTTGAACTGGATACGCTGCTGAACAGGAAGCCAGTGGAGGCGGTCCCGCAGTACATGACTAATGTGGCCGTACTTCTTGGCGCCGTCAACATCTGCAGTCAGCTAGTCAGCGGAAGTTAATCATTTCTGAGCGGTTTTGGTCGTTGGCATTTTGCTGTTGCGGACCCATAGACCTGTAATTCACTGCCAGACAGTCTTTGTGATCGAGCACTGGGGCTCAACATTTTTAGGCATTGGCTAGAGACATACTTTTGGCAAAATATTGACGAGATGTACTGAGCACATTAGAGATCTTAATTGACATTTTACTTTTCTACATTTTGCTAGTAATCATGTGACAAATATTCTGCATGCCTTAAATACAACTGCATTGATAACTGTGTATGAGCAGAAGTTGGTACTGGAGACATTCGAGGAGTTGTGGTTTGCGCCTGTGAACGCAGCACATCAAGATGTCGATGCAGTCTTTGTATGGCGTACAACACTAATCATTGACATCATTGGGCATTGTCACACAACTGGCTACAGAAGATCATTTGCACAGCTGCTAGAGAACGTTAGTTGACATTTAGACTCAACTATTAGTGACGATTCTTATACTAAGTTCGTTGTTTGCACTTTCACTTTGCTCCTTACGTCCTGTGGTGTTTTGATGTTGTAGGTTGGGCCACAGGAAAGGTTTCTAGCCTATAAAAACAACTTAATCTGGATTAACATAGAAAAGTGGATGAGTTAAGTGAAATAAAACTGAAAGTAGGACCTTTGTCACTGTTTTGTCATTTTGTCCCATGTGGCGAACTCTACATTTGCTGAATGTTTTCAGCTGTTCTGCATAGAGGATGACAAATATGAGGCATATATTTATAGATGTTGTTTGGCAGAAATTTTGTAACCCTGACTGTACAGCAAGCACAATAGAAAGAGCTCTTCTGAGTGTTTTTGCTAATTTAGTGATGGTGTTGGTGCCATGTACCTTGGTTGGTTTTGCATCCATGTGTGCACTCCTCTGCTGTTAAACAAAAATGCAACCTTATGAGGTGCTTAATATTTAGACATGGCTAACTGTAGATACTGTCCAGAATTTCTAGTCATTGTGCCTGAACTCATGAGTATTTGAGAATATTCGTTGAGAAAAAAACCGGGAAATCGACAGAATTAAATTGTCTCATTTCGACAGTATGATGTTTGCATCTAGATCTGTCTTTTGTTTGTTTCTGGAAGCGAGGTGCAAAATTAGTGAATATTAATTTGCTCTATGGATGCCTTCAGTGCTTTCTGCCTGTTGATTCTGTCACAGAAATAGCATCCTGTCTGTCTCTAAAGTACTACTTCGACAATTAGGGACACAGCCTAAACTGGAGAAACTCTGAAAAGAAATTGGCCAGTGAAACAAAAATCAAAACTAGTTAGTAGTTGTTTGCAATAGTATTGAATGGAGGTTATTAATATTTTTCAACTATGATGTTTATGTTCAGTTGTTAAAAGTTGATGAAGATCACCAAGTGGCACATGTCGAGACAGCTTGCAAGCAGATTGTCGACCGTTTGGTGCAGTCTGCCCTCGCTGCTGCTAATCGTTAGTCTCAGTTGTTGATCTTTTGAAGCTTTGCTGTAATTGTGGTGCTTCAGTCACATAAGCCGCATTTAAGTAAGTAAGTAAGTAAGTAAATGAATTTATAAAGCGCCAATGTCAAAAATTGAATCGGAGGCACTGATCATGTGGCATCATGTCTAGCTTTGTGAGTGTGTAATGTGAAGTAGTAAAATACAAGGTGAAAACTGGCCTATGTCTGTGCAGCGGAGAAACCGAGTCACATGATGTTGATTGGCATGTAAGTGGGATGCCACAAGCAGTGTCACGTGATCAAGGAACTCCACATTGTAGGCTTGTGCTCACCATCTATATCTCCACATCACTGCAGATTAACTGAGTCGCACAATGTTTATTAGCATGCAGTTCGGACACCACTGCCGACCAGTAGGCTTGTATCTGTGTCTAAGCATTGCTGTAATTGAGCCACGTGTTGTTGATTGACATGTAAGTGGAACACCACTGCTGACCAATCAGCAACAGTTTTGTTACGGAGCAGTTATTATATACAGATGCATGCTGTGTTTGGTTGTATTGTAGAGAGGTCTGGTGTATTGCTGGCCAACTGTACGTCAGCACTGTACTTCTTCTCCAAGGCTCGGCCTCAGTACTTGGTGTCTCACTGCTCTATCATTGAATCCTTCTTGTCAACCAAGTGGACGGTATGCTACTTCAGCAATTACTAGAGTTGATTGGATGCATGTTTATTTTTCTCCAGATGTTTTAATGGCTTTTGGCACTGGCAGCCCTAAGGATTATAGACATGTAGAAGATTGTTATTTAGGAGCAGCTACAGGTGAGCAGTTAGAACCACTTAACTGGAATTTGATTACCTCTGAAGTCTACCGGGGTTATTGGTGGCGTCTCGAAGAGGATCTAGCTAATTTTGCTTCAGTGCACCAGTTTAAGTCATTGGATGAGGGAGTGAACAGCAACGCAAGATGATCTTTAGAAGATTGTGTTTTAATTCTCTGTAGTGATGTTTTTAGAACATTGTGTGCTTAGGGCCAGGTTTGGTGATTACTGCAAGACATTGTATTTTTACTGCATCTTACTTTTGTGATTTTGGAATGTATAAGTTTCGCTGCATTTTAAATTTGACATTCTCCCAATGTTCTACCAGTATTCACCAGGCCTTTGATGGGCAGACTGAATTTTCAAGGTATTTTATTTCGAGATTTTATGCTACTCTCGAATTTTGCAAAAATTTGACACATGCAAAAAATATGTTTTACAGTATCAGTCCAAGCTCAGCATGAAAGTGTCTGACGACAGATTTCACAAATGCATTAGATTGGCAGCATATACTCTCATTTAGCGCACCTTTGTGTTGTGGCAACACTCACAGCTTAGGTGTAGATGTGCAAAAAGGACAGTTAGTAATAGTTTTGGACAAAAGCTGGCTGAATAGGGAAGTGGTATGTCTGCATTTTGCACTCCGGGTCCCGTCTACCCACTGAGATCTGCTGTATTTCGAACACTGAACAATTCAAGCGGCATCTGAAGACTTTTCTCTTTAAATCAACATTCACCGATCGTTGACATTTTAAAGCCATTTCAATTTTAAAGACTTTTATAGGCTATTCTATGTGCCACTTCAATTTGTAGACCGCTCCTGTTCTGAAGTGGCGGTATATAAATGTCTGTTTTATTATTACTTCCTGCTGTTCTTCAAGCTCGTAGCAGTGTGTGACAGAAATAGACATTTTGTGTGAAATTCTGATTCAGTTAGTCTAAAACATTTTTATAGTGATATAGTCACATTGGGTATATGAATGGCGCTGAACCATCCTAGGTGGGTAGGCTACAGAGAAGTGTTAAGTTTTAATTCTAGATTTAAACAAGTATATCATCACATGCTGTGTGTGTGTGTTTGGTATAGAGTACTGATGAACGGCTGGTGATGGACAATGTGGTTTCTATCATGGAGCACAGCATCGCCCATATCAGTCATCCAAGTGAAGCATTTCTTGTGCAAGTTGAGACCAACGTTGTCCGACTTATGCTTAGTAGTTATTCCACGGTAATTGTTCAGTTTGTATTCATTATCATTTTAATAATCTACTTGTTTTTAGCTGATGTTTCTGCTGCACAGAGTATGATTGGCTGTTGTCATGATACTGTCAGTTAAACAGTTAAACGATATAGCTCTCCTGAACAAGTCTTCTCAGAGCTATGGGGCGTCGCTTGCCGTATGGGATCACACAGTGTTGCCTTCCACCCAACACAAGTGATCGTGCCCCACCTAACCCCAGCCAGACAAGCTCGTACTCGATTAACCTACTCCGCAGGGATGGAAGGCTGAGTTGACCCAGGTGGTTGGGTACATACCGAGACGGTTTGCCTGTCAGCAAACAGTCGCCCATCCAAGTAGTAACTGTGCCCAATGTAGAGCAGCTATGTTGATCGAGACCAACGTGTTACCACTACACCACACAGCCACTGTCATCTGTCTGTCTGTCTGTCTGTCTGTCCATTTGTCTGTGACAAACTGTACTGTGGTGAACAAGGTGAGTGTAGGGGTCTGTAAATTGTATTGTCGTGTTCCTAGCAGGCAATTCATATTCACTTCTTCAGACACTTGCTGTCTGTTGTATCATTTAGCCACAAAACTCAGCGAATTAGCTGACAGGACACAGCAGTCTGATAAAATGCTAACAGACATCAAAAGCAGTTGTCAGTACTACTTATTGGCTCTGATGAAGTGTATACTATAGAGTATGAATTGTGTGATTGCAGCTGGTTGAAAAGTGTGTTCAGTGCCTTGCTGTTCTCGTCAACAAAGTGACACATAATTATAAACTCATTTCTGACTGTTTCCGTCAATTTTACAGTAAGCAGTATTATAATTGTTATCAATCGTGTTGTCGTCATAACTAAATGCAGTGAGATAGTAACCCATGTGAAACATTAGTTTGACAGTCTAAATCATCAGTGTACTCTGATTTAATTTTTTTAGCCTTTGTGCATTATCAAATATTTTAGCTTACATTAAGTACTTAAGTAATTAAGTAAATGAATTTATAAAGTGCCGGAATCAAGAATTGAATCTGAGGCACTGGGGTGAGTTGCTAGGGGGCATCAGAGAATGCCGCTTGAAAATAAAATGATTTAAGATGTTTCTAGAAAGTTGCTAGAGATTCACGGAAACGAATGCTGTGAGGAATGATTTCCAAGAATGGGAGCAGATACGTGAATAGAGCATGAGCCAAACCGGTGGTTGGTGTGTGGAACTTGAAGAAGTTTGGATGCTAAAGAGCATAAAACTCTGGTAGGAGCATACGAACATAAGTGATGGGCAAGGTAAGGTGGTAGGCCAGTTTTGAAGGTTTTAAATTTTAGCATGACAATTTTAAATTTAATGCGCCATTCCACCAGAAGCCAGTTGAGCTGTTTTAGGAGATGGAGAGAGGATGAGCCAGGTGGCTGATTTGGAGCTATGACTGTTTCAAATACATTCTGCACACTTTGAAAACGAGCTATCTGCTTTGTAGATAACTTGTTCTCAACGTGTGCAGAATGTGCTTGAAACAGTCGTAGTTCCAGACAGTTTGTAGAGGTGCTATAGAGGATGGAGTTAACGTAGTCGAGATGGGCAGAGACGTTACATTACAGCCAGGCAACAGTTTCATAGCATCTGACGAGATTAACGTGATTATGAAGCTAAGTAAGGAAGATTGTCGGTGCTGGTGTCACAGATGATCTCACAAAGTTAATTGTGGTGAGTAAGAATATGTCGTCACATGCGAGACCACTCAACGATGCTGAATTAAAGCGAGCTCTGTTTACGATTGGTCTCATCACGAAACACTTTGACTTTGCCAACGTTGTAGACGAAACAACTCGTGTATGTACTTTTCTTTATGTGTCTGTTACTTCAAGTAATGCGCAGTAGATAACTCTTTGCTGTCAGAATTATAAAGACACAAGTGACAGATTTGAAGTGTCACACTTCGAGAAGTCCCCATTTAAGTAAGTAAGTAAATGAATAAGTGAGTGTATTTATACACAGTTAAAGGTAAAGGTAAAGGCTGTCAATTTGTATAGCGCATCGTCGTGTATGCCGAAGGCTGGCTGTCAAGCCGGCGGTCAAGCCACCTCTAATGCGCTCTCGTCACTGACCAGAGCCGCTGGCCACACAGGCCGCTGCCCACAGTCTGCACACACAGGCCTGGGCAGCGACCCGACCGTTGGCCAGACGGCGCCAGTCAGCAGTAGGTCTCCACCTCCGTAACCCATCATTAACGGATTACTACTCATTTAACCTTCCCTGGAGGGATGGCAGGCTGAGTCGGCCTTGTTGGTTGACTGACAGTGGACGCTTCACCCACAAAGTGGTTACACAGCCAGCTGTCGGTCTAGCGCAGGGATAGGGAAAGCACGCCGGCAGAACCGGCGGTCTAACCACTATGCTATGCCACCAACAAAAAGCAAAAAGTCACAATGTGCTGCAGCCTAATGAAACAAAAATGTCTTCAGTAGTTGCTGAAATTGTCCAAGGCTAATGTTGTGGTGAAGAAGTTCAACAGGAGATTGTTCCAGACCCATGGTCTGGCTGCTGTGTTAGTAAGTAAGAAAGATTGGTGAATGTTAGTGAGATCTGTTCATTAAATCTCACACTGGTTCATCAAGATTGTCTGGAATAATGATACTACAGATGACTTTGTTGTTGTTATTGTTGTTTTATATTAATTAATTAATGTGATGTTTGTGCTGTCATGAATAGAAACATTGCCAGTTTTTGTCTTGATAATTTCTGTTAAGGCTTCTGCCGTTGTTTACGTTGTAGGTCCGTGATAATGTGTTTGAGATATTTATGTATTTCATTCACAACTCGACACCTGACATCCGTTGCAATGCAGTCCGTGGTCTTGGTATGTGAACCTTTCGTCGTCGTTTGATTTTATAAAGATTCTGTTATGGTCTGATCGGTTGCTACTTTTTGGCCATGAAAACTGTTAGTGTGCAGCTGGTAGTTTGCAGATGGAGTAATAACATTCTACGGTATCATATCAATGTGTCACAGAGCTAGAATGTCAGAAGTGAAGCCCAGAAAGTTAACAGTCTGTATATGTTGCAAGTGCATTATTGTCTCAAAAAGGCATTTATTCCGCTTGCTGGCAAGTTGTTGAACTATGTGCCTATTGCCAACAAAACACTGTGCTAATATATGCCGATTATGTAACTAGAGGCCAGCTGTGCCCTTTATGTTTCGTGTTTCAAATGTTATCTTGACAATGTGTATGTCTCATGCTGATTAGTAAGCAAGAAAATAATAATAATATAATGGTAATAAAATTGGGAAAAACTGTTAAACACTGATGAAGTAATCATTGAGGCTGATACTCTTGACTATAACTGCACTTACTAGCAGAATTGTTGTTGACATTTCTCAAGTGGTGAACCTGTTTGTTATCAAACAGCATTGATCCACTGGATTAACTGTTGGCCTCAATATTTATTGTTATGTAGGATTCTTTCTGACGCGTCACTCGGAGTTGATGTTAACGAAGCGACTGAAAGACTTGTATCACCGGATGCTGTCGGCCCCTGCAGACTCGCCGACAGCTGTTCTGCTGCTCTGTCAAGTGCTGACCAACATACATGCATACCTCGTTGAGGAAGAATTAAAGATGATGAAAGCTGAGGCCAAGTGTAAATATGAAACTATCTTTCTGAAATTCCTGCCATTAATTACTCTGCCACTTTTGTCATTGTCATTGTTGGGCAGTAACATTTTCTGAACATGATTTCAGATGTAGCATGTGATGTGTGCTTGTGCATGGTTATGAGAGTTGAGTAGATGTATTTTGAACATGTCAATGTACTAAAGCAGATGAATGTTTCAGCTCATGGAGCTGTATGTAACTAGCAGCTGATGTTGTAAACCAAGCCATTGTTTCTGAGGAGTACTGTCATACCTTGATGCTGAAGGTCCCAATGAACTCCTTGAAAATAGGTCCGTACTTTTGGAATTTGGAGTCTACATTGATCTTTTGCTATGTAGCTGATCCATTATGCTTAATTCTGTCCATTAACCAGTTTGTATGCTGATATAAATTTTAGCTTATTGACTTCCCAGTAGAAGAACGAATTAAATGACATTGCCTCCCTGTTTTCACACGAACAGTTAATGCAGGAGAACATGTTGCCTATTATCTATATCTATCTATACAGATTACTCATCAACCATTATTCCTTTAAGCTACATCATGTGGATGGTGTTGCAGGGAAGAAGATACACAAAACAGAAGATCTCAAAGACATGCAAGACATACAGTCTGGGTATGGCTTTTTATTTTGAGTTAATGTGACAATTGTGCCTGTCTCATTTGTTACAATTTGCTTCCTGTGGCCGTCGATGTATACTCTGAATTTACTGCATGTTGTCTAAAACAGGTATCATCCACGTAATCATATTTTGTCTCAGATTCTACATAATGTCACCATTGCGTCTATACTTTGAGTACTTCAGGCACCATAGATTACTTAGATATTGATGATATTAGCGGTGATACTAGATATTAACAATGCTAGTGTACAACTCTCTGTGCGACCTCTCACTGCGATATCTATCAGATGACTGCCTTTGGTCGACGGATGCTTACACCTGCCAGTGCCCAGTTCCTCAGACACAGTCTTTGATGAGTGACAAGAGTTTCATGTTAGCCAGCCGCGAGTCTGGAGGAACAGTCTTCAGATAGAGCTTGTCAGCATAACTTAAGCAGTGGACAATTTCATCAACTATTGGAAGACGTTTCTGTTTTGTTAGGCTACGACAGAAGAATCAGAATCAGAAATGGTTTAATGGAGAAGCAACAAACGTGCACCCAACATAATACAGCATGAACGAATGAAAAACATTACAAAATGAAAAAAAAT
>Ga0056132_1000412_pt1 | contig 10711 bp, 9 predicted proteins | sample WorMetLIZISLAND2_3_FD_71119 | JGI IMG/M metagenome (GOLD analysis project Ga0056132, IMG submission 71119) | Marine gutless worms symbiont microbial communities from Max Planck institute for Marine Microbiology, Germany - Olavius clavatus LIZARD... ...
CTGCAAATGTCCAATGCGTTAAGCCGAGCCGATCGCATGATCGATGATGACTGCCGGTGATGTTCGATTACTTCGTGCGCTCACTACTTCTCAGCGTGAAATATCGCACACGCATCAGTTCACGTCGCAGCTGTAAGCAGCAGCGTAGCCAATATAGAATAAATGACATAACTTTTTATTAAAGACTAAAGTCCGATTTTTTGACTCCTGTAAATACGATTTTATTTACCTTAACTATATGTTTATATTCATACTTATCAATACTATATTGTAACAGTAACTGCAGTTTGACAGTTTCCTTTAATAAAGATAAAGATAAATAAAGATGATGATGATGATGATGATGACGATGATGATGATGAGGTACGTAAGTGAAATAGCACTCTTCACTATACACAATAAACCATACAATATATCACGTAAAGATAAGAATGATTAGTTGGCTCTATGGTAGAAAGTAGGAAGATAAAGTATTTTGTGTATTTTGTGTGAAACTGTGACAAAATCTCGGAATAGAAAATACGACCAGTGAGCTGCGGCAACAAAAGAGGCTGAGATGGTATGATCAAGTTCTAAGACAAAATGAAAATATGAAAGATGTATACACTTTACACAGTGAGGCTAAAAGCAACCCGTCTGCTAAACTGGGCTGTTGTATAATAGCAGTCGAGTGCATTAATGCATGTACTACTCTTTGTGTTTTATGTGTCACTGTGCTAAGCACGGCACAGTTGCACACAGGCCAGTTCTCTAATGCACCCATTACTGTCAGACTGAAGGCACATTGCACAGTCATTTCGTTAGTGTTGTCAACATATCCACAAGTAAAGAATGTGTCAGAACTTAACGATGTACAGTATTGTACACGTATGAATGAGTATCATTAACAATTAGTGACCAAAGACAGTGAGCTGGTTGCATGTGAAAGAAACAGGATCAGCAGTGTGATTAGCCAGCCACGGTAAGCTGCTGAATATCCACTGAAATGCCAAAATGTGAAATGTTAACAACAGCTAAAAATGGAACAATGGCATTCGGCAGACTCAGCACTTGCATGGTGATCTTGTCGAATTGCTGACATGTAGCCAGTCAGATGATCTGTGTCTTGTTCGTCTTCAGTCGATTACTGGCAATCCACTGAGTCAGTCAATACACTGTATCGGTGCAGTCATGCAAGTATTGTGTTTGGAACATTTTTGAAATGAACCTCAAATGTGTGTCAAAGCTGGCTCTGTGTACTGTTTGTACAGCTCTGTCCTGCATGGCAGCATGTTGTTCAGTTCTACTTGCGATGTGCTGTACTGCATAGTTATTATTAGAAACAAACATTTTTCATTGCAAAAATTACTGCTATTGGGGAATTGGGAAACACTTATCACAGTTAAAATATGACAGTGGTCCACAGCATACATGTACATAGCCACCTTGTATTCCGGGTTGTCCAGTAAAGCCTTGTATACCAATGATTCCCTTTTCACCAGTTGCACCGAAATTTCCTTGGAAGCCAGTTCCACCAGTAAATCCAGTATCTCCCTGGAGACCAGAAGGTCCTTGTGCTCCAATACTTCCACGTCGTCCAGCCTCACCAGTTGCACCAGTGCTTCCTGGCTGACCAGCAAGTCCCAGCAGGCCGACAGGACCTGGCGCTCCAGGTTGGCCAGTGTTACCACGTGGACCAATGAAGCCTGGTCCACCGCGGTTGCCCTTGATGCCAGTGACACCGCGAGCTCCCTGTGCACCTCGTTCTCCTGGCAACCCTGTAGGTCCAGGCAAACCTACTCGGCCTCTTGGACCCAGAACACCAGGAACTCCAATCAACCCAGACGGTCCAGGATTTCCATCAGGACCTGGTGAGCCTGCATCTCCACGCTGTCCTTTGGTACCTTTGACTCCTTGAGGACCAGCAGGTCCTATCGCTCCAACCTGACCAGGAAAGCCACTTTCACCTTTCAGACCCTGAGGTCCAGTAATTCCTGCTACACCTTTCAGTCCTTGGCTGCCTGTATTTCCATCTTGTCCAGGTAAACCAATCAGACCAGCCTCTCCAGGTAATCCACTTGTTCCTGGCCGGCCAGGAGCTCCTGAGAATCCAGTGTCTCCTCGTGCACCAGATGACCCAGTAAAACCAGGCTGACCTACAAAACAAATTTATTATGATTGTTTTGTTATTATTGTTATTGTTATCACTGTTATTATTATTTACACATTATTATCTGACAATATACTGCTGTTTTAACCTTATAATATTACAGCTACAGCAGTTCTCTTTGCTTTACTTTAGTAGCCCTCAAAGCCTTACACACTTGAAAACTAACTAGCTCAGTTTACTACAATGCATACATTGAAGTTGTTGTCTTGATAAAGGTCGTGCAGTGCAGTAATGACAACAATTGAAGTCAGACTGCTATAAGTCTCAACTATACAGGCAGGTAGTATGCCACTATCTCAACGATGCCTCTCACAAAATGAGTTATCAATATTTGACCTGTCTGTAACAATGCTGAATTTCCAGTTTTGTTTATTCATTCCATTCCATTCACAAAATAGCAATAATAATACACTGCATGAAATGACAAGACAAAAAGGCACTAAAGTGCACTAACAATAGCCCCCTATAAGATGGCAAGTGTACTGTACATTTGTATCTAATGTGAAGGTAGTGTGGTCATTATAATTTATGCATTATTATTATTATTTATGCATTATTATCTGTGTTGTACAGGTAAGCTGAGTGGCACTGATGTAGTATTTCAGACGCAGCATGTCTAGTATGTGCCCAGATCTATAACTCCTGCTAACCATACCAGGCCAGCTTGTAAACTACTCTAGCACACACCAGCATGCAGGTTGCAGGCATGCGCTGTCTAATTTGTGAGAATGCACACTCACACAAATGTCATCTTGTCTTTTCCACTTTGACAATGGCATCTAACTTGATCTAAGCACCACTATATTCAAATACCAACAACGTTCACAGATTATACAGGAAAATGATGTAGGGCCTACCATTTTACCTGTATGAGAGAAAAATCTCCAAGCATGCACACTAATAATCCTGACAGGAATTATCTGGTAGACCTGGGAATTGAACACTGGTTCACGCCAGTAATTAACGCTGGCACACACTGTGAACAAGGAGACAGTCAAGAATATTGGATTAACCAGAAGATAAATAGTTCAGCAATGTATGCTGCTTAATTGGTTTCGCTATATTTTTCACTGCCAAGGACTGTAAGACATATGAAAGATTATATTATGAAGAAGCATTACAAATAGTGGCAACAATCCGCAAACAGACAAGACATACCAATGTTGCCTTGTGGTCCTATAGAACCAGGTGATCCTGCTGAACCTTTCTGTCCCGGCTGTCCATTAGATCCTGGTGATCCCGGGGCGCCTTGTATACCTTGTGGCCCAGCCAGTCCCATGTCACCTTGTGAGCCTTTGAGACCAGTTGCACCAGGAGGTCCTTGAAAGCCAGGAACTCCGGGTGATCCATTGTCACCTGGAGCTCCTATTTCACCTTTTCTTCCTGCAGGTCCCGTACCTCCAGTCCATCCGTTCACTCCTGGCTGTCCATCCTGACCTCTTGGACCTGTTGCACCAACTGTACCACGCAGACCACGTGGTCCAGTGGCTCCCAGCTGACCTGGGTCACCTCGTGGTCCTTGCTGTCCTGGTAGACCTTGTAAACCAGCAGGCCCAGTGGCACCATTATTACCTCTCAGTCCGCTCTGACCTGGCAAGCCAGGTTGTCCTGGACACACCAGCAATCACAGTCACTGTCACTACTCTGACAGCGCAATAAAATACACACAAAAACAAGAAAACACAAAACATTTTACTAATGGGTTACCACACTGTCAGGCTAACGGATGAACAGACTGAGTTGGGGTTAGGGTTTGTAGTTCATTAATCCATTAGCTCTATAGTGCGATGCACTGATAAGTGTGAACCCAAGTAACAATATCACATATCAACCCAATGTACGAAGTGCTTGTGAGTAGAAACGTACCAATAGGTCCAACTTGTCCAGTGTCCCCACCAGCACCTGGCTGACCAGGTGATCCCGGGTTCCCAGGACTTCCAGTATCACCAATGGCTCCCTTAGGTCCAGTAGCTCCACGACTGCCTGTGGCACCAGCCTCGCCAATGAGACCGGACTGACCAACAATGCCAACATCTCCAATTCTTCCTGGCGTCCCGTCAGGTCCCTGAACACCTCGAACACCTTGTTGTCCAGTAGGGCCAGGAGATCCAGCCGGCCCTGGAGACCCTATGTCTCCTGTAGTACCCCTTGGACCAGGCTGGCCAGGTGCACCAGGAAATCCATTTGCACCAGGACTTCCATCAGGACCTGGAAGACCAACAGCACCTACATTCCCAGTAGCACCTTGCTGGCCAAGTTGGCCAGGCTGTCCAGCTGACCCTGGTAATCCAGTAGCACCAGTTGGTCCACGAGGTCCAATGCTGCCTCGTGGTCCTTGTGGTCCTGGGTTGCCAATGTCTCCCTGTGCACCAGCAAGTCCAGGTGAACCCATGTCTCCTCTAAGACCCACAGAACCGACTTGTCCAGGAGGTCCTCTTTGGCCTTGTGGTCCTTTTGAGCCTTGCTGTCCAGTATTTCCTGTTGCACCTGCAGGCCCTGCTGGTCCTTGAGCACCAGGATTTCCAGATGGTCCAATGTCACCAGCTTGTCCTTTGGGTCCAGGCAAGCCGGTGTCACCCGCTATTCCACGTTGTCCATCCACACCACGAGGACCTTGAGGTCCTTGAAGACCGGAACTTCCTGTTCACACAAGTAACAATGTACGAAGTGTGTACAGCATTTGATTTGTTGTCACAAGAAATAACGTTTTCAATGGCAGAGTTTGGTGGCACTTTACACAGAATTATGCAGCATAACAAGATACCCTGAAATCAACCATCAGGTCACTTGACTTACTGATATGCTACTAGTCGGCAGTAAGATATTATTTCAGGAATAGTACACGAGCAATGTTATAGATTCATTTTTATGCTAGGAATCTATGTTGTGTTGGCATCATGCTACTATTACTACTACAAGATGAGCTGTGTTAACTCTAACGCAAATTACACGAAATTCAGCAGTATTATCTGGCAGACAATTAATTCTGCAGCAAAGTAAAATTCCACTGCAGTTTTCAAAAGCTGACTGCAGCATGAAATTCTGAAAGTTTCAGCAAATTAGCTATGAGTTTCTTCTTTTTACTTGCCAAATTTTATGCACATTTGTGCATTCAAGTTAAAGTTACAGTGAATAACAAAAGTGGGACAATATGATTGTCTCCAGTCTGCATGCTAATAAAATAACAAATAAATACATAAATAATGAATTAAGTCTAAATTACATAAATAGGTTAGTTATAGTCTATTTTTTAAATGACATCAAACAATACAGTAACTAACCTGTGTCGCCAGTTTCTCCTGTGAAACCAGCCGAACCAGTCGCTCCTGTAGCTCCTGCAGGCCCAGCTGCACCCACTGCTCCTCGTGAACCTTGAGCTCCGGGCTGACCAGCCGGACCGTCAGGTCCTGGTTGTCCTATTTGTCCTGCTGGACCCATGATACCAATGCTTCCCTTCGGCCCAGGGGCACCCTGCCGACCTATGAAACCCTTTAAGCCTGTTGCTCCAGTAAGGCCACGTGAACCAACTGGACCGGCTGGGCCAGAGCTTCCAGTGTCACCAGGGCTTCCTTGGTTGCCATCAGGTCCAGGCTGTCCAGGTGAACCTTGTGGACCAGGTGCTCCAGTGAAGCCATCTTCTCCTCTGACTCCAGGCTGGCCAGAAGGACCTGGTAAACCCTGTTGGCCTGGGAAACCAGGCTCACCTCTCTGACCCGTTGCTCCAAGAGCACCCGGTTGTCCTGGTAATAATAAGCACAAAACTCACTATCAAGGATCGTATTTAACGACTACACTTTTAGCATACCATTAATCTATTGCAGCAATCAAACAGGAATCCTTGGGACTAGTGAAAGCATGTGAAAATGCGGCTCTAAGTTTCAATACATACAGCCAGCATAATTATGGACCAGTGCACCTGTCGATGTAAAACATATACATTTCTGTGTCTGTATATTGCCAACAGCAGCATTATCCATTTATAATTTAGAAGGTGGTGCTAGAGGAATATCCTGCCTGACTTCAGATTGATCATACAATTACTAGTACAAGAGAGAACAGGAGAGACAGAAAATACAACCAAAATAACACACAATTACTGGTAGGCATCATGATAGGCATCGTGATGCAATTATAGGACTACACTAAAGCATAGGTCCCTATTGTAAACAGCATTTCCGATATGTGCTACCATTCCTGTTTATTACTGCAGTCTAACAATAATGTCTACAACTCATCTTTACCACTTTCCAGGTAAGAAGCCTATGACAACTACAACGATCCAAAGCGTTTCTGTCTTGCTGCTGTGCTCAGCAGTGTGTGGCACTTCAAATACTCGCTATTGCATTGTAGACAAAAATACAGCAACTTACCAACATTACCAGCCACTCCAATTTCACCAACACTACCCGCGTTGCCAGGAGCACCAGTGTCACCAACAAAACCTTGAGGACCCTGAGCACCTGGTAGACCTGTGAATCCAGCGCTTCCAGGCCTGCCTGGCTGTCCCGTGAATCCAGTAGCACCAGTCCAGCCTTGCCTTCCAGACAAACCAACGCTGCCCTTAAGTCCTTGCGTTCCCGGCTGCCCAGTAGCACCAGTTGACCCCACTAGTCCAACAGATCCCTGTTCTCCACGCTGGCCTCGGCCACCATCAGGACCTCGTGGACCTTGCGATCCTATCAGTCCCTTGTCACCAGGTTCTCCAACCTGTCCTACTGGTCCTGTTTGTCCAGTTGCCCCAGTCCCTCCAGTAAATCCAATAGCTCCAGTTGCACCACTGGGACCCTGGACACCAGGCGATCCTGCGACACCGGTGAATCCTTGTTGACCGGTAAACCCGACATCACCCGGTGATCCTGGCTGTCCAGTGAACCCAGTGAAGCCAAGAGGTCCAGTGAAACCATCAACACCACGAGGGCCTGGGTTACCTCTAGAACCAGTAGCACCTGTCGGTCCTCTCGGCCCTGCACACAAGCGTCACACAGCTCACCACTTAGTGACTTGTTTGGACTAGCAAAAACTTGTCAGAAACGCTGAGCAGCTAGAACTAGCAAACACCTGAACTAGCTCCTTGTGATAATGAGTAAACTAAGTAAGCAAACCCACCAAATAGTTACTTCAAGTAATAATATTGTAATTTGTAAACTTGTTATAGAAAAGTATAGAAAACGAACGCGGCTGGCAGATGCATTTTGGCAAAGAGGCCCACATATGCGGCTGAGCTTGAAAGTCCTGCTGCTGCTGTAGAGGTCATCTGCCATGGTGACATGGCACAGTCCAGCTGCGATGTCTGTTTCCGCCGTTAGACATTGAATGTTAGTAGTGGTCATATGTGTGTCACGTGTATAACTTGTGTGACATGCTAGTGTGGCACCAAGCAGCTTATCAGCGTAGTGGAACGGCACAATTATCCCCGTTAAGTCAAGGCCATATGCTGTTTGAATATGTCATGCTGGATTGAATACATTACCAAACGGAGCCGCTTTCATCTTGACAGCTTGAAAAGCAGAAACGGTGAGCGACGACTTTGATACACATTCAGACTAACTCATCTGCCCCTTCATCACTCGGATGAATGGCCTTTTACAACACAACTGCATATCATCCGTGTGTGTGTTAGCTATAATGCAGACTGCACTGCAACCATGCAACCACTGCCCCATGGCACGCCAGACATGCCGCTGGCTGATGAAAATTTCTCAGGACCTATGGCGATGTATAGCTTCTGATCAGAAAGTTGTAGCCAACTGAAGGCGACACCACGGACACCAAAAACATGAGAGATGCAATCAAGAAGTATGCTATAATCGGTGGCGTCAAATGCGGCACAAATGTCTCGACAGAGAAGTACAATTGTCACATGAAAGTAAGTTAACGACGTCATTTCAGCTGAATGAAGAGCTCAATATGTGACTGAGTCTAACAAAAATTTCCTATTGTCATCATAATACACTTCAAAGCAGCTAACTGAGTACTTTGTAGTCCTTATACCTCCTTATATTATTAGATACCTTATGAGCTTAGAGCTTTAACGAATAAGTAAAATTTGCTGTCTTATTCAAAATAATCATATGGCACAAAACTGTATGTAAATAGGTATGTAATATGTATAGCATGGTATATGTGTTCTTGGCTGCCTAAGTGGCCACACTAAATTTAGTTAAAACGTATTTCCCCAAGTTTGTTTTCGGTTGAATTTATTTGGTTTGCAATGGCAATAATATGAATCGTTTAATTTCTGTCGGGTTAATGATGACAGACATTATTGAATAAAAAACTAAAAGTAAAATTCTGTAATTAACTGATTACACGCAGAAAATTAATAATTAATGACAAAATAATTCATATTTAAAAACAATTAGATTTCTGAATATCAGTTGGGTCAGTACAATTTAATCTCATTAGTCCTGCTGTCGATCGGCCAGCTAAAAGCTAGAGGTCAATGAACTGTTGAACAATCAACACGTTCTACTGTTGCATAGGTGGGCGTGGTCAACTCAAGTTTGACACTGTATTTAGTTACATTTTTGTTCATCATTTGATGATATAGTACATTATTAACAAAGAAATGTCAAATATACATGTATATCTATGTAATTACTGTAAGCAATGTTTAGCTGTACCTGCATCACCAGGTCCGCCAGGCTGTCCCTGCAATCCACGGAAGCCGGGTGATCCAACGGTACCAGGTGGTCCTTTTGCACCTGGACTGCCAACAAATCCAGGATTACCAGATGCTCCAGGACTACCAGTGAAACCTGTGAACCCAGCTATACCACTAACACCAACTGCTCCAGCAACACCATTTGTACCTGGACTCCCAACTTGGCCCTTTGGTCCTGCAGCCCCCGTGAAACCCTGTGGGCCAGTTGCACCTTGTGCACCTTGAACTCCGACATTTCCTGCTGGACCAGTAAATCCAGTGAATCCAGGTTCTCCAACAGCTCCAGCAGGTCCAGTGTCACCTTGCCGACCTCTTTCCCCTGAAAGACCTGTTGCACCTGGCTGACCGTTCTGTCCTCTGGAGCCAGGAGCTCCGGCGGGTCCAGGCTGGCCACGGTTGCCCTGAGGTCCATCGTCACCACGTGCACCTGTTGCTCCTCTCTCTCCCTGCTCTCCACGAAGTCCTGACACTCCTTGCTGTCCAGCTGGACCAATTGAACCAGTGAAACCGATCTCGCCTTTCTGTCCTTGAGCACCTGGCAAACCGTCACTGCCTGATGGCCCGGGTGCACCAATCTGTCCAGCAAATCCTTTCTCACCCTGACGGCCAGAGTTGCCTGTGGCACCCTGTGGTCCCTGTGGACCAACAGGTCCTGAAGGACCACGCTCTCCCTTAGAACCAATGGCACCAGTGGCTCCTTGGAAACCACGACTGCCTGGACTACCTCGGTTTCCTCCTTGACCTGGAGCTCCTATAGCTCCAGTAGCTCCAGTAGCACCATTAGGACCAGGCACTCCGGCATTACCTTTCGGTCCTTGTTCGCCAGAATTTCCTGTATTACCAGCCGGACCTGTAAATCCAGTTGCACCAACTATACCATCAATGCCTGGCTCTCCTCTATTTCCCTGTGGACCAGGCTGGCCAGTGAAACCTGTAGCACCAGTTGGTCCTCCGGGACCTGATGGGCCAGGAGATCCAATATCACCTTTCTCACCTTGCGGCCCAACTGGCCCCTGTTCACCAGTAAATCCCTGCAATCCTGGTTGGCCGGGAGCACCAAGAGCACCAACTGCTCCACGGAAGCCTTGCAATCCAGGTTGTCCTACTGATCCAATTTCACCCTGTGTACCAGGAATTCCAAGACCACCGCGGACACCAGTAAAACCGGTTGCACCCCTGATACCCGTTGCTCCAACTGACCCAGTATCACCAGCAGGGCCACTGAATCCTGTATCTCCACGGGATCCTTGAAATCCTTGAGGTCCAGTAGCACCTACCAGTCAGCAACAGTTGTTGATTAGACATCGCAGCCTATTAACAAAATAACTCTATCAGTACTAACTACTAACTAGGGCTGATGTTTACAAATTGTGAAAATATAATTAACAAGATATGGCAATCCCCAATGGATTGCGACATGGACGGCCAAACAATGGGTTGGTCAGATTTCCTGTCCCAATTTTCGCTTTTGTGGGCTAAAGTACACCTGTATAAGACACATTTTTAAGGGACACATTGTAGTTTGCAACGCTGTTTTCCGACTGACGATGTCTTGTTGCATTGTGTTTGTGAAGATGTTCACAAAAAGTCATGATAATATAACTAATGTTGTTTGAGGGGACAGAGATTCTCCAAAAATGTAAACATAAATTTTCATTCGAGAACTACTTATGATTTCAAACCAGCCAGTACCATCGCCACCTCTGTTGTAAACTTGACTACTGAAACTCACTGTAAATCTTCAATTAAATCACATTCATCTTATTCAAAATGTTCTTACTCATGCTGACGTCAGCGCTACCAAAATATTGTCTTACATCTCTCCTATTCTCACTATTCTCAACGCTCTACACTGGTGTAAAATAAATGATTGCACTAAATACAAGGACTTGTTTCTT
>Ga0056132_1000413_pt1 | contig 10708 bp, 7 predicted proteins | sample WorMetLIZISLAND2_3_FD_71119 | JGI IMG/M metagenome (GOLD analysis project Ga0056132, IMG submission 71119) | Marine gutless worms symbiont microbial communities from Max Planck institute for Marine Microbiology, Germany - Olavius clavatus LIZARD... ...
ATAGTAGGCTATGTGCACGTGCTGTGGGCTTCGTGCTGTCGCCACTAATACGTTGGTAAAGCAGTAACAGCTGCGGCGTGCATGCAGCGTGCAGCCGCGGTGATCTGATCAGCTGAGTCAAGTTGGCGGGCTGCCACCACTATGCAGTGATCAGCTGATCGGGGTTGATACTGCGTCGTTGAGTTAGTTACAGTTACAAACCGGCTGTTGTGTTGTACGTTGATTGACCAGATTATGCGGTAAGTTTTCATTATCAAACGATATCAGGTTGCAGAATTCAACAGCCTAATTCTGCACCGCTGAAGCCTGCTGTAAGGCTGAACCAAATATTCTTAATATAGACTCTATTAAGAATATTTGGCTGAACTGTTACAGTCTTTATTATAATGCAATTAATACGACCGTGAGCCATGTTCGGACCGGAATAACTTTGAAATGACTTAACGGGCGACGTGACGTGTAATTTCTAATTTTACATTGCGCACTATAAAGTTAGAAAGTTCAAAGTTGGTACGTTTGGTTTAGTTTAATAAGAATACGTATGCGCAATTTAGTAGGATATTGCACCACACCAGGAAGCAACATTAAAACCACTGCTATGTTGTCAGTTCATGCCTAAAACTGTTAAGCCCTGTCCACGCTGTCGCCGAAAAAGACGACTGTCGCCGAAAACGGCGTTTTCTGCGACAGTCGCCGTTTTCGGTGACAAATTGTCGCCGAAATCGGCGACTAGAGTTGCCAGTGTGTACAAGCTTATTATACGTAATGTATTCGTCATGGCGTCGTGCAAGTGTGCTGGGGGGGGGGGCTGTTCAAACTTCTAAACACGTGGCCCGGCAGCAGCAAAGCTGTCACCGAAATATGTTGTGTGCGTGGACGCCGTGGAAGTTGCAACAGCGCACAACCTGTCGGTGGACGAGCGGAGCCGACGTCTACGACCTTCCAAAACCAAGTGCATGTCGTCAGCCGAGTACGGGGGTGCCTGGGCGGACAAAGACGAGTGATCGAAACGGCAGTTTGAAGTCGACACGTCTCTGCACTCTCTGAACAGTGGACAGGAAGCCAGTGCAACTGGCACAGAACTGGCGAGATGTGGTCCCCTCGTCTAGTTCCAGTAAGAAACCGAGCGGCGGCATTCTGGACGGACTGAGGCTGTGGTGACTGGTCAGGCGACATTTAGAGCTATCATATTTTGAAATCAATACAGTGTCGACATTTTGAACATGTAATCGACCAATGTCGTTGTTTAAGGCCGCGTGTATTTCAACTTCACAATCATTTGTTTTATTACCATATTTAGGCGAACAGCTGGGTAGATGAGGCCGGCTGTTGCGCACTGTCAGTTCGCTGAGCGAACGAACGACACAAGGGCAAGGTGAATCGTCGGTCTGAAGGATAATAGCCTTTGTGTGGAGCCTTTGTGACGTCCGCGGGCGCCGTCACCTTTAGTTGCGCAATAGCAGCTTGCCGTTCATAGGGCATCTGCAGCTGCTAAAGACGAGTTTTTTGTTCGTGCTGCGCTGCAGTCTAACCGACATTCGTGATAGACGTTAACTTAAGAGGGCAGGGACGTGCGGTCGCCGGTGTGGAACTGTCATTTAGAACTGGCGAGCTCCAGTTTATCGGTGATGCCAGTGCACTTGCAGGCAGTCTTAGGTGTTCTCTCAAAGTTTAAACGCTGAGATTAGCTTGTATTATTCAGAGATGACACTGATTACTTCATGTGTATATAATGCTGTAAGTAATTTCTGTTTGGTTGATCTATAGTATTATGGAGTACCTGTGAGATAATAAATGATTATTGTTCCACTGATGTTTGTGTTACGTTCTAATTAGGACAAAATTTATCCAGCAGTTTTATGCTTGATTCTTTCAAACAACAGATTGCAGATTGTGAACGGAAATGTCATCAGGCACCTTCGAGTGTGAAAAAAATATTTTAAAATATATCAGTTTGCAATACTAGAGTGCGTTGAATGAATCGAGTGATCTAGATACGTTTTCCATTGCGATCTATATAACTCGTATTAACCATGCATGGGTGGAATAGGCTGCAGCCACAGGCCCAAAGCTCCTATAGACCCACTAGGATGAGCTAAAAAGTTTACGGAAAAGTTTTTACTTGAAAATTTTCGTCTACTGTGTGTTCATCAGAAGGGTCAGAGAATGCACCAAAATTATTATGCATTTCGAGAGCCAAAAATTTGGAGAGGCGGCACTGTCCTCTCCCCTCTCAAGTGCGGAAACTGACACCCCTCCCATACTTCACCCATACTTTCGGCGTCTGTGGCGTCTCCATTCTCATCCCCAGGCCCACAGATTATAGAAGTCTTAATACGTCCATGCTCAAATGAGAGCAAAGGTAGGCCAGCTATACCAGGGCCGCCACTGTACATAGAAACATAACGTATCAGTTGACATGTCTGTCTAACCGCTCCGCATTGAGCACGTAACATGACTGACAGTCTGACAGTGACTCAATGCTCAGTACAATACTGGTGATCACGGAGTAGCGTGGCTATACAGCGAACAAGTGCGTTACGTCAGTCCGTGCCAGATTCGACGAGTTAGCCAGTCGTTTACAGCGGTTTTCGGGAGAATAGCTGGCGCCAATCTCGACCAAACTGTAGCCTATAACCATATACATTGCACTCGTGTTTGCTGAGCATGCTGCGTCGTCACGCGGGAACTGAGAGGAGAGGGATGACGCCATAGTGTTAATGCACTCACACCTGTTCTGGTTCGGACGGACGTGAACCGATGTACGGTAGCTTAATAAGCATAATATGCTGTTGTTGTCCAGTCCCCACCCTCCTCCCACTCGTAGCTGCTGAGAATAAAGAACATAGGCTAACAGACTGCGTACTTAGCGAGCAGCAGTGAAGTAGCTGTTTGTATCTGCTTTCAAGCTATGATATCGATAAGTGTCGCAGGCACGCACCTGCTACAGTGCTAACGAACTTAACGTTAACGACCTTGTAGTATTAACGCGCACATTATTGCACGTCACAAACTTACTTCTGTTAACTCTATACCAGACCGAAGCTCGATTTACATGAGTTGAACCTATACGAGGCGTCACTTGTCTTATAGGCCATGCACATGACAAGTGAACACAATGTCATCTTGCAGGTTCCTTCGCGTTATCGAATAACCCCACAAAATTATGATGCACTGTCCGAAAAATTCGGCCAAAATAGCTTCTTGGTCCGTAGTATCTTTTAGGGGACTTTGAAAATTCGAAGAACACTAGTTTCAATGCTGACGTAACGTGCGTCAGAGTTTTGAGAAAGTCGGTTCAAAGACGCCGGGAATGTTTGTTAGAAAAGAAGCATGCGTTGCGGTATAAATTATTATAAATTATAATTGTCCCTGTCTCTGTGTAGTCCTACAGAGAGGGCGACTACAAGAAAGTTACAGAGAATGATACTGATACATAATATGAGTGTGTGGTGGTGGTGGTGGGCGGTATTCAGCCAGCTTGGTGACAATGCAAAAGTGATGACGTCGCTACGCATCATAATCGATGCACCGTCGATGGCAGGTGTCCTGCTGCAGCTGCAGCTGCTGTTGATGCTGAGGATGGGATGCTACCGAGCTAATTAACATTATGCAGCAGTGGCGGTTCTAGGAAAAAAATATTTGGAGGGGCCCCTCATTATTTGGGAGGCAACAACGGCTAAGCGAAATTACTATAGAACCAATTAAAAATTGGGGGGGCTGCGCAAGATTTGGGGGACCTGTGCCCCCCTGGCCCTAGCCTAAAACCGCCACTGATATGCAGTTTACTTTACCCGCAAGTCATAATAAAGAACTGCGCTGCAAGTCTTCTGCAGCTAGTGTAGCGCTACCTATAGTAGCACCGGGACTGGGAGGTATCGTCACTTTCAACTTGGATAATATTGTTACCCGCGTGTATATCGTGCGTATCGCGTGACAGCGAATGCGTGTGTCGTAATAGAATACGCGATTATCCAGCAACTCGAGACCACACGCGTGATGCTGGATTAATGGCTGAATAGCATTACGATAATACGATTGTGACTGACTTTGACTGTTTTGCTTAAAAAGAAGGAACGGGAGACAAAAATAAGTGCAACGGAAAGGCTAAGCAATTTTTGTACAAAAAGTATGTCGCATAATGCTTCCGCTTGCACCACTATACTCCTGCGTGTATACATGTACCTGCTATACTAATAGCCTTCTGTCTCTAATTAAACGGTAGATTTGCCATTATTTGCCATTTTATTTAATAGCAATATAGCATTGTAAGAACAAAACAGTTTCGTATTTTTGCAACTGAAGTGAAATAATGTAAAGTACTATTTTCATCTTTACTCCGCTGCAATGCCTACCATATGTTCATCTACCACAGAAATATTGGAACTGAGAAGTTCCGAATTTTTGGCGCGCGACAGCATATGCACAGCGCGCTATATGCTATCGCCCGTCCGTCTGTTTGTCCGTCTGTCCGTCACACTGGTGGATCAGTCAAGAACGGTTGAAGTTAGTATCATGCAACTTTCAGTTGCATATACGCTTTCACTACAGAGTAGCCCAATCCCTCTAATTTTTGCCGTATAAGTTTAATCGAGAAATTCTGACGGGTTCGCCAGCGGGGGCGTCAAACAAGCTATTTTCTAGCTTTATGCGTCGATATCTCGAAAACGGTACGAAATACGACCGAAGTTAATACTAATGACTAACAGGAAGTTGCATATACGCTTTCGATTGGCACCAAGATCGATGACATTGGATGACCTTGAACTGTTATAAGTTCAAAATGTCTCGGAATTTTGCGCTACTTCGCATTTTGGGGTGAACAAAATGATGTTTGTTGTTGACGGTGTGACTGAGAAGAATGCAATTGAGGGGTGATTTAGTGAGTTGTGTCCTATACGTATATTAAGGCTGTCGCGCGCTTACCTTTGCGTTAGCTAGGCTTTCTTGCTTGTCTGGTCCGTTATGCCTTATACCTTTAAACGCCAGAATAAGTCTTGAGTTTGGTACGTCTGTTACAGTGAGAAGGTATAATATATCGACTGCACCGACGATGACCATGACGATGACGTCACCTGGTGGAGATGACTGGCAAAACGATCTGACGCTGACCGAGTCAAACCGTTACATGCTGGAGAATCAGATCGACTGCGATGTCTGGTTCACGCTGCTGCCGTCTGGCGGCGCTGCCGGCGAAGAACTTCCGGTGACTATCGGTTCTCATCGGTACGTGCTGGTGTCGCGCAGCCCCGTCTTCTACGCCATGTTCAGCGGACCACTGGCTGTTAGTTCCGCCAGTAGGACTCAGCCGTCACCGTCACAGCATCGGCGTCAGCAGCAGCAGCGGCGGGCGTCACGGGAGGATGAACGGACGAGCGACATGTCAGCGACTCGTCGAGAAGTCCGCATCACTGACATATCACCCAGCACCTTCTGGCAGCTACTGAGGTTCGCATCTGTACGCCTTCACAATAGTTATGCACTTTTGACAAACGCAGTGAACAGTTGTGCGATGAGAACGTAACAGAACAATCTGTTCGCGTCGTAAAATTCTGTTGTGTTTCTAAAAACAATCCTTTGAGAAAAAATCAGAAGATGATAATATTGTCAAAACTGTAACGTCCAGCTATATATTTGTTGTTGCTGGTCAGGTATCTATACTGTGAGCATCTGGAGTTGACGGAAGACAGTGTCTTCGCTGTTCTGTACGCCGCTAAGAAATACCTGGTAACGTCACTGACACGCCGCTGTGTCGCATATCTCGAATCTGTTTTGTCGCCAGAAAATGTGTGCATGTACCTGGAAAACGTGTTTCTATTTGAGGACGAGTATCCTGGACTGCGACAGAGATGCTTCCAGGTGATGCGTACGTGTTTGTTGCGTCTTGTATTTAGAACCATCAGTGAGAAACGAGAATACGTGAGTAACAAACGTTGATGTAGCTAAACGGCTAAACCCTACGGTCGATTCTTTTGGCCTACTGAATATCCATCCATCCATCCATCCATTTTATTTGTCGAGTGAAAATACATTATGAACATGACTGAAGAAATCAGGTAAACTAAACGACAATATAACTGCTGCTTCTGTGAGATACTAAGAGAAGTGATATAAAATGATATAAGTATAATTTTAAAAGTCCATTATTCAGCAGATCTGTGCAGTTGGCGAGGGTTCGTTTTTCCTGTCCACGTATATACTCAGCTTCAGTTGTATTCATGTCAGTTATAGCCATAGTAAGCAAGTAATCAATCATTGTTCGTTGTCGGGAATCTGCTATTTAATGTTCACAACTGCGGATTACTTTAAAATACAGATGATGCAGATGGGCACAATGTCACTGCTGTTGACACTGTTCGACTAAAGCCCTGTCCACACTGGAGACTATAGTCGCCGATTTCGGCGACAAATTGTCGCCGAAATCGGCGACTATAGTCTCCAATGTGGACAGGCTATAACAAGCTCTGTGTGCCTGCGTATGAATGTCATACAGAGGTACACCTATATGTTATGGTTTATTCTCTGGCCGGCAGGAAAACAGTGTTGTCTGTAACGTGTAATGCTGGCAGGTGGTCGAGCGTCAGTCGAAGAAAGTGTTTCACTCGGATGCTTTCTTCGAGATTTCCAAGGACACTTTGTGCCGCGTTCTGCGCATGGAGCGGCTCAGTGTTCACGAGATCGACGTATTTAGAGCGTGTTTGCACTGGGCCGAGAGACGGGCCAGTCTGCTCAATCTTGCGTTGACGCCAGCCAACAAACGTCAGGTCAGTCGGTCAGTCGCAATGCACACATTTCCGCGTAATCTGGGCTTGTGAATAACTTAAAGCGGCCCTTATCCGATGCGCGATATTTAACATTTACTCGTAGTATATTGACAAACAGTTACCGACATCAGTTATAGCTTCTGTCTGTCATATAGGCTAACATAGACAGGTGTGTTGAATTATCTGACAGGTGCTTGGTGACACACTGCGGCTGATTCACTTCCCGGCAATGAGCATCGACGAGTTTACGAAGATCGTCGTTCCAGCGGGATTGCTGGAGGTCGACGAGGAGAACGCCGTGTTTCGGGCGCTGCTCGGTGCCGCGGCCGACCCAGATGGCGGCGAAGGTGGAAGCTCGGCGGCAGAGTCGCCGTCGACAACCAAGAAAACATCGCCGTCGTTCCCACGGAACTCGAGGAACTTTGTAACGACCCGGTGTGACATCAACTATGACGGTTATATGCGGCACGGAGCATCGTCATCGTCACTGTTCCGCGGTGGTGCGATGCCGCATTGTAATGGCTGGTCACTGACTCTCTACTGTGACCATAGCGTCAAGGTACTGAGTCCACTGACCGTCTGCTAACCAGCGACGGCGAGATCAAAGCCAGATGAAAACATTTTAAAATTGAGAACCCCTTAATTATCTTTGTACCCTTTAATACTATAGTACAAAACTTACGGTGACAAGTGTTATGCAATCTATACATGGGCTGTCCCCTAAATGGTCTGTTTTTACTCTTTGCCTTATTTTGTTTACTTTTATCGTTCCCTTTCATTCATTTGAAAATTGTTAGCTGTACTTCAATCTTGTATTTATACTTACATAGTTATTATTCATCTGTTCAGCTGCCAAAGCTGCAAGTCTTGCTAATTAAGTTCGTTCGATCATTCGTTCAGATTCAGTTGATCGAGACAGGAAATAATTGTCACTTGTCAGTAATGGCACAGTATACGAGTACACGAATACAACACACCTCTGTTAATCGTAGTAAATGGTTAAAGAAAAAGATGCAATTGCTTACAATGCCAGGAGTTAAAATAAACGATAAAACGTTAGTTTTCGAACGTGTCAGTCTTTAAAACGTTTGGAATAATATGTGAGGTGAATGGTGTTTAATTTTCTAGCAACGCGTGTGGTTTATTTCTGAACATTGACAGATACAAGAGATCGGGTTTTTCGGGATGATGAAGGGCAACGTGTACGTGATGCAGAACGGCTACCGCAAGATGGACGTTTCCACTTCGTCGCCGACTGGACTGTTTCGGTTCGGTGACGATCTACAGCTGGACGCCGGACACTTTACGATCGGCGCCGACGTTCCGTTCACCTACGCTGGTGACTATTTCAGCCGGCACTCGACTTCCGGCGGCAGCGGCGGCGGTCTGCCGTCCGTGACGACCGACCATGACCGAGCCAACCTGGTCGTCCGCGAGTCCAGTCCGCTGGGCGTGCTCTCATACATCGTGTTCGTACCGACTGATGAGATCTACTTCATTGAAAACTACTACAGCGCCGAACCAGCGCATCTCAGTGCGTCCGTCTGAGCAATGACGCCAGTCGTCTGGAGCGACGTCCGTCACTCAGTGTAGCTACATGTTCCTGTATTTCAGTCACCGTGGAATTTGTCACCATACACGTCACTCGTGTAACATGACTCTTGCAACGTGACTGAGCTTCAATACTCTATCTCTACTTTTAGTGAGTCAATATTTGAATATTTGATAAGATATGGTGTCTATCACGGAATACTGGACGTATACCGTGACTCATGGTATAAGCTTACGTACTTATTTTTATAACGGGAATTCAGCGTTAAGAGCCCGTTAGTACTTTCAATTTTTGTCTGACCAGCTGATTGTTCGAACTTTTCTCCTGTTAGGAACTTTTTAGGCATTGTTGGAGCAGGACGGGACAGGCTGAGCGCCTTTTCTGTTGCCCAGACAGCAGATTCAAAGACAAACCTAGATAAACGATACGAAACGTCGCAACATTTTGTAATGATCATGTCGTTTTGTTTTACTGTTAAGTGTGTTTAATATACGTTTTATTAAAGCAAGAGTAATGTGCCTTTTATATTACCGTATGTATTTTGTGTCGCCCCTGTTAGGAATTGTCATAGGTTCATTAACGCTAGTCGTTTGTATTATATTAATTGCTTGTATTTCGAGGTTATCACGTGGCTGTTTTTGTATCGGCCCATGGCAGACAGTCTCTCTTCGGGTTTAGGTTACTTCGCCTTTAGTTGCTTCACAAAGTTTACGTCAACCTGTCGAAGCGCACCACGAAGTTCTTCGTATCTAAAACTGAGTTAATTGACAGTCATTGTGGATGCCCGTTAAGACTGCACATTCATTGAGGCGCCGAGTCATCTCACGCCATGAAAAAGCCGACGGTTTCATAATCACTGCTTTCAGAATCCGTGGGTATTTTGTTTTGTAATTTTGTTGATTGTAATAGATATTTTACGGTGTATTAATGTTATGAATAAGCTAGTCCATTGTAAACTACCGTGTACCTTTGTTCCCGGTTTTCTATTCTATTCAGTGTGATTGTGTGGATTTGTGTGGATCAGTGATTCAAGTCATTCGTCGTGCGATCACTGCGATGTATCACTTTTACGTCAGGTTGAGAAAAATACCGTCGACGTCTTGGCCATTGGCTGCGTAGTGTGCATACAGCGAAAATTATTAACAGTATTATTATTATTTTATAGGAGTGCCACGACTCAAATTATATTTAGAATGTATCTCAGTACACGTACACATTTACGAAGCGATTTCACAGCTGAATGTTTAGCAAACGTCATCGAGCATTCACTAGGATTGTTTCAGATACTTTATAAAGAACTTTTGCTTGAGAGTTTGTGGTGCAGCAGATAAATCTTTGTTTATAAATTGCTGAACTGTACATTTTGTAGAGGCGCTGAAAACGCGAGAGTGGAAAGCGTGCACCCTGCAGATCGCAGGGGTGGAAAACACCAGAGTAGACACAGACACGGCCGGTTATCAGTAGCGGTTTGCTGAACATTTAAATGAATTAGTTTAACTAAATTAAAACACTTCCGCTAAACAGCTAGTCTAACTAAAAATCGTTAGTTGCTGACTAATAATCGATAACTGATGACAAATAACACAACATTTAACACAAGTTGCACATTAGTCACTGCAAGAAGGATGATACGCTTATACGGAGGTGTGTGGACTTAAGACTAAAAGTGTCATTTAACGATACTAGTCATAAATTGATTATTTCTCTCGCGTTTCCCACACACAGACGCAAGTGCCACGTTTTCCACTCCCGCGTTTTCAGTCGCCGCCATTTTGTCACTTATTTTTGGCTCTGATGCATTTGTTTTACTTGCAAACAGCAAACTCACATATTGCCGCCGTTCAGAACTGCTTTTAATTATACACTTCAAATTTCAACATCGTGCTTTTGTGCACAACCGTCAACATTCAGTGGCAATAACAGCAAACAAAGCAGTAAAGAACACATTCTGAATAAAGACACTACGTGTAAACTGTAAACAGAGTCACAGTCTGCACTCTGCAGACGAAAGCCATATCTTTCCACGCAGTCTACAGATACTACAACGTATTGCCAGGAAACACTGTGTGAATGTGATACACACTGTTTTATCAGAATCTGTGCCTATCAGTCATATTTACATAATGTGAGCTGAACATTTTGTATTAATGCATTATGTAGTAGCATAACAGTTATAATCAAAACAACTGATAACTTAGTGTTATTGCATTATATACAAAATCAGTTTAAATCACATAAACAAAATCTCCAGAATTACAACTGATGACAATTATCACAAGAGAGCGCTAAAAGTGCAAACCTTCGCCAAGGCTAACCATGCATGCTGCTGTCAGCGGTTTTTCTACCTTAAGATTTCCGGTACCGCAGTGGCTTTACCACATTATATGCTGTG
>Ga0056132_1000414_pt1 | contig 10701 bp, 11 predicted proteins | sample WorMetLIZISLAND2_3_FD_71119 | JGI IMG/M metagenome (GOLD analysis project Ga0056132, IMG submission 71119) | Marine gutless worms symbiont microbial communities from Max Planck institute for Marine Microbiology, Germany - Olavius clavatus LIZARD... ...
CTGTAGAATTATTTTAAGACAATACCGATAAACGATTTGTGTTTTTTTTGGTGAAACACGAATTAAACCCTTAACAAGCGTTTACTGAGCGTTGTATAAATTTGTTTGACCATCTTTTAAATTACTTCGTCGCCGAATTGTGCGATTTTGTAGAGCTATTTTCATAAATGTAAACTTTTTACCGCAAAATTTGGCACAAGTAACTTGTAGCACGAACAACGTAGTCATTTTCAAACGTGACATAATTATACTTATTACAGTAAAACGTAAAACACCCATATGCCTTTTGAATTTCTAAACATATAAGTGACATAATATAGCGTAATTTAAAATAAAGTTTAAGCCCGAAAACCGGATATATGCGGCCTCTAAAGCAAGTTAAAGCAGATGCTGCATTCCATGAACTTAAGATTATGACTTGTTAACTTCTGACCCACCGTCGTGTGGCTGTGATGAATTGACTGTTGTGGTCTTTGCAGTCCGTCAATTATTTTTACAGTTACGTAGTGGATGTTACGCGATACGTCGTCCTCAGTTTTCCACACTCAAACGGTTCCGTTCGCTAATGTCAAGTCAATTCGACGGGTAATATTGAATAGTATGCTGTAAACTTCGTTGAGAAGAGGCAATTTTGCGATGAAAATAGTGGTTAAGGGAACAAATGGGAGGACTGAAGATCCGGTATTTGTTCTTACAAACCAGTTTTTATCGGCCGATCGTTTATCGACAACAGTGGAAGGACTTTATGGTTCTGTGACGCTCGGTTTAGTCACTCAATGGCGCGACTCGTTCCAGACGTACGGTAGTAAATGCGGTTGCTTTATGTCGCCCATTGACAAGCGACAGTAAATCGCATCCAAGCGTTAGCGAGACAACATTCTCTGATGAAGTTCTCGACGTCGACGTGGAAGACTATCTGCGGCGCGCCGATGGGCTTTGAGCGGCTCTGCTTCGCCGTGGAGTTTTCGCCTGATCATAAACGAGGCGTCGCTGACAAAGGCGCCAGCTTCTACTCACCCCAATTAAACCCGAAGCCGCCGATCTCCGCCCCGGAAAGCTGTGTACTGATAGAATGCGGGATTGACGCCACGCGTCGGCACAGTGAATAGTACCGTGATGAATCCAAGCAAAGCAACGTCGGTTTATTGGTTAATCGCAGTCGGCGTCCAGCTTACAAGGCTACGAACTGTGTCTAATCGACTGTCCCCTCTCTGGCGTGTATAATGTGTTCAGATCACGTCCGAGGCGCTAAAAAAGCACGTCGCCCAATGAATTCATCGTCATAGTAGTCATCTGCGTCTCAACTTCTGCACAATGCCGTGACCGTGATAAGATATTGATGCATCACGTTTGCTGTGTATAACCACGGCCTCTATCGACTATTGTTTGGGAAATTAGGGCCCAATACAATCCATTAATGTTGTATAACTTGTAGGCTACTGCAAGCTTTAAGACTACGACATTGGCCATTGTTCTGTATTGTCTTGTGACTATTTATATTTAAATAATTTTCTACCAATGATACTGGTGAATAAAGATTATCAAACTGTTCATTCATCGAGAGAAAATAATGATGATAGTGCTGGCCAGTAGTGAATCATGTGGTTTAGATTCATGTGTATATGGATTGTTGTTTGATTCAGCTTGCATTTTTCCATTTCTTGGATTCCGTAACAAGCATTAGACACAACAGAGTTGTGGTTGCCTGTACAAACAATTCGACTTTTATTACAAATAGAACACAGTGATGGTCAAAAATTGAGTAAAAAGTTGTAAACCAAAAGCTTAACTATTTTTAATCAGTTAAATGACTAGTTTAACGAACAGCTCCGCGAGCCGTCTGGTTTAACTACAAATAGTTACTGACTGAACAGTCGACAATATGATGACAATAACACATGAATTAATGCAAAATAGTTGCACATTAGTCACTGCAAGAACAAAAACTCGCAGTAACCCCACATCGTCAGATTACAATTACATACATCAAAGCTATTCCCGCTGTCTTGCATTACCTGAAGCCCAAACTCCATTACTTCGATTTGTTGCACAACAAATCCACGAACAATTGGCGCTTAGGCTTTGCTGCTGTCCGATTTCGTTTACTCGCCGAAATCTTTGGATGCCGAAGATCGTATTCCGAGCTCGGCTGTTACATAACTGGACCGGACGGAGGCGCGAAAGCGGCCGACGGACTGAGAGGTCGAAGCCGGATGACTTCTTTATGATGAAATTGCTTGGCTGGGAAATTGAAATTTTACACGAACGCGCTCGGCGACTCGTACTCACCTGACCGTGCAGAACGTATGTGTCTGGCGGAGATAGCGGGCGTGAACAGCCCACTTGCAGGCACCACATCTGGTGAGCTGTACTACCAATCTACGGCTGTAGTGACAACAATCCTGACAAAACGAATTCGACGCTACTATCTTGGTTGCTTTTCCTAACAGATGATCGCTCAAGCCGGTACAATATTGTATCTGTTATGGTAAAACGACAAAATGCACTACAGGTGCTAGATTAATGGAAGGAACAAGAAGGAGGTAGGAAAAGGAAGAGAGGAATAGAATGGAAAAGGAGAAGTAGCAGATGAGAAAGGGAGAATAATCAAATTTGTTGTGTAGAGTGCCAATATGCAAAGCCGATGGAAGGTGGAACTCCCATTGCGAATCCTACGTATGTAAATGATGATAGAGTATACAGTGTACACTAATAGAATTATCGGCGTACAGCAATACGTTAAAAGACACATGACACAACATCCAAGAACTGTTACAATACTTCCGACTTTTTCAACAACACTGTCAACTAATACTTAAGAGAGATCAAGTGCTGAAACGCCACCTTCTACTGTTACCATGTTTCTTTTCCAATGTATTATTGTACTGTTTGCTGTAGTTGCTGTATGCGTTTGTCATGCATAATTAAAAGATACTTGACCTGAATTGATGCGTGCTTTCTGTCCTTTGATTTGCTCCGGTCGCCGTTGTGTGATTTCTGCTGAGCTGATTATGCGCCGATGGACGTTATCGCGACGTAAACTAACACCGAAGCGCGGAACACATTTTGTCCAATGCGTTTGACTTCTGGGGTCGACAGTGCAGTGCGCAGATTACGCGAAGCGACGTCGACGTCACGTTCTTTGACGTCACATGACGACAAGACGCCCAATAGCGTCGACGGGGACATCAGGCCAATTACGTCACCGGAAACGCCATAGATGACGTTGCCGTGCATGAGTCGGCTTTGATATCACGCTGACGTCACCTTACTCGAACTCTTGTAATTCATCACCCTGACGGTTGACAGTATTGGATCGGCTCCCATCTGCTGTCTGCCGACAAACGGTCTATGACAGGGTCAGTGCTGACCTATTAGTGTCTATCAATCATCCAATGACGGTAGGTTGGTAAGTTGAAACACTCCCTAGTCCACTCAGTATACACCAGAACAAAACGGCTGCTGTTAGCATAGAAACGTCCGTGGACTCAGCCTCTTGAATACAGTGACGATAATCGTAGTATAGTGTAATATAATGATGAAAGCAAATCATTCTGTTGTTTCTCCGGGTTTAGTTAACAGCGAAAGCATCTCCAATTTTTCTCCACTAATATTACGCCATCCATAACCGTTCGTATCCAGAAACTATTGGTGTACAGCTGGCATGATTATTCTGGAGAAGCAAAGGTAGGTATACTTAGTACGTGCACATAAAGCGCCTCAAATGATGCAACAATGTCATAGGAACGAAAGTAGAACTACACGGTGGCGAATAACATTTTATTTGCATGTTTACGTTCACATAATAATTAAACGACGTTTTATAATTTTTAGTGCACAATAATATTACTAAATTTTATAGAGCATGGACAATGTTGGAAGAGGCTCTGCCTCCTAGAAAATTTTCCGCTGGTGCCCATGTTAGAGTCATTTGGTGGCTTTTATGCTCAGAGTTGTGTGCTGAGTTGAATTGAATAAATATCGTTAACTTAATGCACAAACCAGTTTGTGAAGCCACCTCGACGCACCGATTCCAATCGGCATTGCCTATAACTGAGCAGGAAGAGCCGTTGAACTCAGCCGATAACCTTTTGATTATCTTCGTTCGCGACGTTGCTTGGCATAACGGCATAATCGAGCTTCCATAATAGGCTAGTGGTCTTTTCCGTACTCTTTTACCAATCTGTCAATATCTGTGAATTGATAGAATCCGCCCATTGATTAGCATTATTGTAGAAGCTAAACCTAGGCCTATAGGCTCCACGAAGCTGATGAAAGCTAGCTCGTTCCTAGATCAACTCAGCCTTCCATCCCTCCGGGGTAGGTTAATCGAGTACCGGCATGTCTGGCTGGGGTGAAGGCGGATGTGTTCACTTGTGTCGGGTGGAAGGTACCACTGTGTGATCCCATATGGCAAATGACACTCCGTAGCTGTGAGACTGAGATGGAGTTCCATTAACAGCTATACACTACCTTTACCACGAGCTATCTTTCATTCTGTTTACACGTCTTCACGAGTGCTATTAATAAGTAATTAAGTTCACGATAACTGAATTATGAAAAGTGCAACGTTATGGGGAATCGCAAATGTTTGGCGCCGGGCAATATACCCCGAGAGCGAATCTAAAACGTGTGTGCTTGCATGAAACTCTTAATCCACACATTTTCTAGCCCGCAACTGGTTTGTGACAGCAACAGAGTCGACGCAACCCTCAGGACGTCGCCAACTATTGATATTCATTTGCTACAACCGTCCATTTTCATTCCACAAATGGCGCATATCGTAGAACAGACTGAGGACAATAAACGTTAAATTAGGCAGCCGCAGCCTCGCTCACACAAACGCCAATTACTGGTTGGCATCAGCAGCGACTTAACATTCTTTACTCCCTCGTTGCACGTAATTGCAAGCACGCTTTTACCGAATACATGCTGTATTGTCGGACGCGTGTACATTGAAATTTGGTCGCGTCTGGCTTATGGACGGATTAACTGGTCATTTGCTAAAACGTTCCAGTCACGCTCTTGATGCAGGCAGGAACTACCATGTGTTGATGCAATATTTACAATTGGTTAGAAGCGAGATTTGATCAACGATAACGACGATGACAAATTGACAAAGCAGTAAAAATTTGTTGGAGTCAGATAAGCTATGAACGATAAACAATGAGCGACAGGCAGTGACTGGAGCGACCCCCGCACCCAAGACAGTCGCCGTACCGCCGCCGTATTATTGACCATAAACCACAGGACGCTGGAGGTCGAGACTTGCAACTTAGAAGTTAGCTGTCTTGTTGCATTTCTTACCTATGCTACTGCTGCTGATACATGAGACGTCGAGACAATCGTTCTGGGCAACAAAGCGCAATTTACGTTATCACTTTCTGTCCACTCGATCTTCTTAGTGTCCATACAGATGACACCAGTTAAACACACTGCGTGCGTCATTAGAAACTGCACCTAAGTGCAGTCCTACATAAGTGAGCGTTCTACCGTTTGATTTGATGCCAACCAGGCACGTAACCAGCTAGATTATTTGTTTAATTTTTGGGGAGAGGGGGCGGGGGTGGGAAGAAAGGGAATTTTTTGTTGGGAAGGGCAAATAACAAATATGGGTGGGAGCAGCTGCCCCAGGCTCCCCATGGCTAGGTGCCTGATGCCAACGGCGAAGGTTGTCGCAAAAATGGCAAACAACGTTATGGTTGTTGAGCTGTCTCCATGTCAAACAGCTTCTACGTAATTAATGACACATCTTATTTGCTGCGACACAAATTGTCTAATTTTAGGTATTCAAAACATTTTCAGACCAGAAACTGATCTCACATCTGACCTCATATCGCTACTCATTATCTTCTTCTTCCTGTTCTTCTTGTTGGAGCGACCGTCTTCAAAAACGCCTAAGGCTGCGTCGTTTTAAAATCTGACTGGGATGAAATTTGGCACAAATGTTCTTCACGTAATCGGATTTTTGATTTATCGTAATTTCAAGATGGCGGCCATGACGTAATTTCAGCGAGAAGTGTGCTGCTGCCTGGCAGTGCACAGACAGCGTCTTTCCAGCGCCTATGCAGCAACGCCCGCCAGTTCCTGATCTATAGTACATTCGTACTTGTTTCATCAGTGAACATTTTTTAGGTGAATCTGTCCAGAAGTAATACATTTTGCGATATTTTTGTGTATTGTTAGAATCCTGAAGATAAAGAAAGCCAGCTACAAAGTAAGTCGTAGACGAACAACCTAGTCAGAAGAAAGAACTGAAAAGAAACGAAGGTTGAGCTAAAACCGAAACAGTGATGACGCATCATAACGGCACGTACGACGCGTCATGCCATGGCGCAAGCAGCGACGACCCGGCCGTCATGATGTCTATCCGGATCTACTTCGGTGCGACGCTGGCGTTCGTTCTAATCGGACTTGTCGGCAACGTACTGAGTATGCTCGTCTTCTCGTCGCGCGAGATGCAGGGCGTCTCGTCCAATGTCTACCTGCTGGCGTTGGCCGCATCCGACTCGTGCTACCTCATCAGCATCTTCCTGTCCAAGACTCTGACGACGCTGCGCTGTTGGTATTTCGTCGACTCGGCGCTGGATATCGTTAATCGCAGCGACGTGTCGTGCGTCCTGTTGCAGTACCTGTCGGACCTGTTCTCCAACAACTCTACGTGTGTCATCCTGGCATTCACCATCGAACGCGCCGTGGCCGTCTTCCAACCGATGCGTTACAAGGAGCTGTGCACGGTCTGCCGCGCGCTCTGCGTCTGCGCTCTCATCTTCGTCGTGATTGCCACCAGCATCGCACCCTATCACGTACAGTACATTGGAATCTGGGTCGACTACAGTGTCTGCGCCATCCTGCAGAAGCACGAGGCTGTCTTCTACGTGCTCTACGTCATCGAAATGTTCATCTTCCGGCTAGTGCCTGTCGTCATCATCGCCATCATCAACGCGTTTATCATCCACCGCGTCACGAGTCTGGCACGCTATTCGTCGTACGTAAGCAGCGAATGTCCTGGAACGGGATCCTGTGCCGTTCGTCCACTGATGCTTGTGATGAACTGAACTGAACTGAACTGAACTGAGCTTGGCACGTCACGAGTCTGGCACGCACCAAGCGTCAGTGGATGACCGGCACAGGGCACGGCTCCAGTACCACCGCTGCTTCAGCAGCTGGGGAAAGACATCACCAAACGTCGCAGCCGTCGGCTCGCAAGACGCACGCCGAGGACCGAAACTTACAGCTGACCATCATCCTCATCCTGGTGTCATCCAGCTACGTGCTCGCCTACATCCCAGTCCTGCTGCACTTTGTCATGAGTAAGATCCAGCTCTGGGGACTCATCTACGTGTCGCGCAGTACGCTGACGATCGTCGGCAATTACAGCAAGGCTCTGTACGTCGCCGGCTTCGCCATCAACTTCTTTCTGTATACGGTCAGCGGTCGAGTGTTCCGCGACCAGCTAAGGAAGATCGTCTGTGGCTGCTGCAGTCGCCCGAGCGGCGGGTCACACGCCGGTATGACAATGAATACGGTCGTCACTCACGGAAGGATCGACTAAAGACGCGTCAAACTGACACAGTTCACGCACTTTGCTGAAGGTGGCAACAATTAATTACCCATAATAATAGCCTGATTATTATCTACGAAAGTACTGATTTTAACAGAGGTGACACAAGACTGTATCATAAACTGGAGCACGTTTCTGGTAAAGTTTCTGGTACCAGATTCTTGAGCGTGTGTCACCCCTATAATGACAAGAAGGAGGAGACGAATGCCGCAGGGGCACTTCAGAAAGCATTTCAGTCATACTAAAGACACCGCTGGTAAGACTGGCAGTACAGACAGCTGCAAGTCAAAGCCAGCTAGTTGTCGTTATTGATGCTGCGTGGTACTATCATTGTGGGTAGAAGGCTGACTAGGCCTGAACGCGTAGTGGATTATAGAAAACTGCTTCAAGTTGTTTGGAATGAATCGAAGAGGCATCGAACTTGCGACTATAAGTCTGCTAGAGTTGTGCGCGAACTTGTACATTGTACATCGGTGTTGTTGTTCGACGCGGCGACTGTTACTTACGACTGTTATAACAAAACAATTGTAGAGTTGAATGTGTGTACAGATCGCATCGCGTAATTGCGCTTTTGCGATGTAAATGCGACGTTACGCCGTGCTGCTAAGTTTCTCGGATAAGGCATTCGACTTTAAAATTCACACGACATCGCAGAGAACGATTTTCACACAACCGTTGACCATATCGCTTGCCATAGCCATTCTGGTGCAGAAATCTACTGAAGAATTTTAGTCTCGATGCAGTAAGAGCATGTACTTATTGCCAGTTCTATTACTTCAGTAGTTGTTCAGTTGTCGGCCGAATCTGGTTTCGTATTGCGTGCAGACGTTAAAAGTGACTTTAGTTGTAGCCAGAGTTGGATATGGGTCGGATCCACCCACGGGTCGGGTTGGGTTGGACGGGGTTGGGTCCAGTTGTGTGGGTCTGTGTAGGTCGACCCTGGATGATACAGAATTTTACGTTAAATGTAAAGTTTATTTAGTGAATTGCTAATTCCGCTCATGCTCCAGTTCAGGTGTTCATGGTGATTACATCGGAAATCAAAATTTCATTAAGTATAAATTTTCTATGTTGCTTCCTTATTTTCTATACAAATTAAACATTTATGTATAAAGTGCTTAATGTTTGAACAGTAAGTGACCGATGCAAATTTGATAAGTAAATATGCACAAAGGTCTGTAGGCCTAACTGTAGCTATGGTCGGGTTGGGTACATGAGCTGGTCGGTCGAGTCGGGTCGGGTCAGTTAAAAGTGACCCATGTCCAACTATGGTTATAGTTGTTGTGTTGTGACGTCCACGCGGATCATTGAATCGAAAATCCGATCACCGCATGTCGTACACAAACGTATACATTATTAAAACACAGTGTCAATATTCAATAATACTGAGTTTAATTTGCCGAACGAGTAACGGTAAACTGAAAGCAGAAAATTTAACACTCTCGGTGCGCAAACACAACTAGGCTTAGGAGCTATGAGTGGTTACTGTTAAACCTGTATCAAAATGACCTTTACACGACTCATGGTCATCAACAATAATAGAGCGTATATAGTCGAACTGAGATTTTCGGGTCTGCAAATCACAGTCGCCTTGTAATGAACTGCAGTTTGAATACAACAGTTAGCCAAAAATTGATGCTCACGCACGACTGGCAGTCGCTGCAAATAGTTTCGCAGGCGACATGCTACATTTTTGACATTTTGAGGACCTATCCACTATCCAGCAGCTGAAACGATGTCCAAAGGTTACTCAAGGACGTCAGCAATGAGACTACCGTATAGGGGCCTATGATACATCATTATATGATTTCCTGTTAGTGTTACACACAGCAGCTATATGCAGTGAATAGAGTCAAGTGTGCAAAGCCGACAATAGCAATATAAACATGTATTTTTAAAAAGTTCAGCAGCGTGTAAAAACAAAAGAAAACAGGAAGTACATAATGCGTATCTTTAGGACATGTTAGCAGTATAAATCAACGAAGATGGATGATGCGTTGGTGTTCAGTTCTTGTTGACATTTTGCTGTTGTTGCCGGTGCTGCTGGCTTTTCTCGCGCAGCTTCTGTTTCAGTCTCTCCTCGACTTGCTCCTTTTCCTGCTGGCGTCTCGTGTTAATCTGTCGTTGGTTCTCCCAGTTTTCTTGAAGCAATGTCGTCGCCGACTCCTGAATATCTTCTGCGTTCTGCAATAACGTCCCACACTTCACCATGCCGCCCGTCAGATGCAGCCGACCACGACACGAGCCACGACACAATGCGAAAGCAAAATTCAAATTCATGTACGCTCGAAAACTGATGGGCAGCCAGCTACTTCACGGACGAAACTTAAAATTATAATTCAGAAAAAAACTCTTCTCTAAAATTTTCGTTCCCCCAGGCATTTAGCCGATAATACAGCATGCAGTGTGATCGACTGTTGGCATCATAATGTCGTCCGTCTGTCTGTCCGTCCGTCTATCTGTGACGCTATGCATTGTGGATAAAGATACATCATACAACAAAAGTGTCTGAACAAATGAATAGGAAGTGCCCTCCTATGACCACAACGGCACAACTTACAATCCCCTACATCGACCTTAGCCCTCAAAGTCAAACTCCCCACCTCCCCAATTTCCAACGTTGTACGAAGAAGAATGCATACGTTACTTGGCATATATTATGCTCACGTGACGGACATGCATATCATGTGGTAGGCCTATTGCTTATGTATTAATTTTAATCCCCAAAATTTTCAATGCAGTACGATCGGCTGCCTCAGCAACAGCTGCACTTCTTGTAATAACTTGCACGGGCGAAACTTACGTTCGGATGGCGATTGGACGCGATCGGACGCGTCGTCGACGACGCTGCGGACGCAGTGGACAGGTACTGGCCCATCATCATCGACGACGCTGCGGACGCAGTGGACAGGTACTGGCCCATCATCTCGGCTACAGCGTCTGCGGTCAATTCACCTCGTTGTCGCATCACCTCCAGCCGATGTACCGCCTCGTTCAGATCTGACGAGCCCTACGTGTTCATAACACACGATCGGATTAAGAGAATTTAATACGGTAAGTAAGTAAGTAAGTAAGTAAGGATATTTCTAGACGGCGCAGTTAAAACGAGTTCACACTGCGCCGTGGCCCCACTGTCC
>Ga0056132_1000417_pt1 | contig 10665 bp, 8 predicted proteins | sample WorMetLIZISLAND2_3_FD_71119 | JGI IMG/M metagenome (GOLD analysis project Ga0056132, IMG submission 71119) | Marine gutless worms symbiont microbial communities from Max Planck institute for Marine Microbiology, Germany - Olavius clavatus LIZARD... ...
GCACCAGATCGCCCATGTTGGGCTTCAGCCAGAGCAGAGGCCTTAAGCTATTTGGCCGTGAAATTATTTTCCAAGAATTCCAACCTATGTGTTGCTGATACCTAAACATCACAGACAGACAGACAGACAGACAGACGGACAGACGGACGACTTACTATCGCATTACCGCGCTCTGCGCTAGCATCGCGCAGTAAAAACCACAGAGTACCCCAATCCCTCTAGTTTTTGTGGTATAAGTTTAATCCAGAAATTCTGATGGGTTCCCCCTGAGTGGGGGCGTCAAACAAGGGTGGGGTGGAGAAAACGAGCTCTTTTCTAGCTTTATGCGCTTTCAGTTGGCACCAAGGTCGATGACCTTGGATGACCATGAATTGCTGTTCAAATTTTCTTGGATTTTTGCGCTACTTCGCATTTTTGGGGAGGCAACAATGGCTAAACAAATGAAGATAGACCAGCACTGTCAGCGACGGAATTGTTACACACTGAAAGTACTTTTCAACTGTATATAGATTATGTTGATAATGCTGGGAGTTCCTCTGCTAGGAGTCTAGAATCAAAATACAGTGAGCGAAAATGACAATTTAAGGCTGTTGTTCTAACTCCTGAAGCAGTTGATAAACTGTCATAACGCGAACATAGAGTCTTGTGCTCCTGCAGATGTGACAACATGCTTACTAAATCAGGCACACACAAGTTTATATAGATGATCAATAACTTGAATGATACAGCTCATTCCATGCAGATTACAGTACAGCTTAGTAAACAACTGACAAAAAGTTGTACAAATTTAATTTAATACTGCAATCCTAGTGTAGTGTAGCCAACTATCACAAACAGCAATATTTTTACTACATTAAGACGAACAATCCTAATTGTGAAATGTCTCTGATGTTATTACGTTAAGTCTGCAAGTATAAGTGCATAAACTCCACCACGTTACTTGCACAAACAAAATAGACAATATTTGGCTATCTGGGAAATAAAAGAATTAGAATTTAATGTGAATTATTAACTAGTAATATCTTGCTATCAGTAATGCATTCATCATTAACAGACATTTCAGACATAACACAAACAACTGAAACACACTTGTGAGAGTATAATCATCTCTAAGGTTGACCATGCATTCTGATGTCAGTGGTTATGAAACTATGGGACTTCCCTCAGTGGATTTCCCCTCCGCACTGCAATATGTGCCTGCTGCAGCAATAACCAACAACGACCTGGCCTAATGTGGACTAATTCTAGAAAAGCAGCTAGGCCAGGTAAACAAAAACCAACTTGAAGTGGTAGCAGTGGTCATACATTCCTATAATAGTGTATCTATGCAATGTGAAAAAAGCGAAAACAGATTGGATCCAAATCACTCTGGACTGGACTCTGATCAAATGACTTTTGTCCAAATGCTTACATACAGTTGGTTCTGGCCCACTTTCTAGAGTTACTCCAGGTTAGGCCAGTACCAAAAAGTAACTGATGGCAATTGTTGTGGCAGTGTCAATGCTTGTCTTGTCTTGGTGCACACAACTGAAAAAAAATTTGTGAAAATTCGCCAACAACTTTCTGGGTAACCCTGATGACAGAAAAACAAACACATAAACCAAAGCAAGAACAATCTAACAGAAAAGGTAAAAATTTGCAGTGTTCAATGCAAATGTCACACTCTTCCATCGCAATAATTAAAACATAATATTCCTAGAATCATTAAGTCAGTTGTTCAGATGTGTATGTGAATATATTATACACTTTTCTATACAGTGAATCAGAACGGATGCATGCAGCTGAAAGGTTTACATCACAACATCAGTAATAAAACCACAGGTACTCAGCAGGAAAGACTGAACATGAACAAATAAATGACACACACTGAACACAGTCACTCATGGCCACAGTGTACTCACAGATATGAATACATATCAACTAATAAACAGCAGACTGGCTAGACACTACCTACTGAAACATTGTGTTCACAAACTGGTACTCCGGAAACATAGTACCGTAAAACTTTTATTAAATGCCGGGTCTAACGCCTGGTCTCGATTAAATGCCGGGTCTCAAATAAATGCCGGGGTCTTCTAGCAATACAGAGTTGTCAGAGTACCAGCCATACACTAATTATACGTCAACACCTAGTGCTGAGAGACAATTTCTTGTTTTTTTAGCTAACCAAGTAGACAATAAGGCTGAGAATTAACATGAAGAGTAAAATTGACATAAACAGGGAACACTGGAACAAATGACATTAATAAACGCAGGGGGCTCGAGACCAGTGTTCTAATAGACGCTGGGTCTCACGACTACCCTGAATAGACCACACGCACATAACTGTCAATTGTGGACTTCGACCTCTGAGTCATGTTACAAAACCATACTTGACTGTACATAACTCACATGCTCATCAGTTCTGGTAATTTTTTGAAAATCGTACTTCATGACATATTTCTGACGTCCACACAATACATCATAGTACTTTTGTATAGCGATGGTTAAAACCTAGTTCTGTCACTGAAATAAAAAAAGTTCCAAGGCAGACTGAATATTTGGAGTTAATACTTATTATTAAGAGTGGGACAAAGTGAAAAATGATGCTGTCTAGTATAAATATGACACAGAACAGACATCTGCATTATGGAACAACGATCAAAGTTATAACAGGTATCCTGTATGTCTGAATGGCTCAAGTTCTCAAGGGAAAGTAAAAAAATCAGGTCTGTACAATTTTGTTCAAAGAATTACATAAGAATGGGATAAATAAATGACTAGGTCGCAATACAGTTATATATAACAACTGTAATGATGGCACTGTACAATTTCTGTCTATCTACAGTATCTATCTATATACACGGAGCAGCATTATAACAGAGCCATTGTCGATAATTATTATTCACAACTAGTCGAATTTTTCCCACACCTGACTGGCAGGTGGCTGTTGTGAGTTTGGCAGCGTTGATGTGAGTGAGTTAAGATCCATGCTGTGTGGACGCATCAGGACATCAATGTTTGCTGACCAGTCACTAGTAGCCGTGCTCCTCGTCACGTCCACTGTTGAACCACTCACTTCTGATAACGGCTGAGTCTGCAACGGAACTGAAGCAAGCCCAGTCGGCAGAGTTGCACATCGGTTTATTCTATCCAGTGTTCCATTTGCAGTCAACACAGCAGCTGCAGGGCCTGGCGAATGATGACCAACACCAGTATTTAACATCCATGGCTGACGAACTGGCTGTGGTGGAAAACCGACTCTGTAAGCAGGATAGCGCATTCTCATGCTTCCTGGGCCAAGATTAGGCATCGACGCATAAACAGCAGATGGTGGCATCATTACTCGTGGCTGCAAACTCACATCTGGGCATACAAAACGTGGCTCAGCTTTTGACTGGCTAAAGTCCAAATCCCATTCTTTCAGCAAGTCCTCTTCAGTAGATTCAGCAACCGAACTAACTCTGCTGGTTGGTCCATCAACAACGAGCTGACCACTGGCAAGAGGATCAAACTGATCTAGACTCGACTGACGTGGATTGACCTTCACTAGCGGTGGTGTGGTGGACTGTATGAAAAGTGATCTTGCTTCCTGTACTGACTGCATGGGAGCAGAAGACATCACGTAACTGCTTGTTTGCTGCACGACGTCCATAGCCGGCTTTTGGTTAGATGTTACAGAAGCCGATAACTGCGACAAGTTTGAGGAATTTGACCCAGTAACTGGCTTGGGCCTTCTCGGAGGAGGAACCGGCACTGGTCGTGGACGAGAAGGTTGTTTAGTGTTCATCACTGAGTTCTGTCTGATGCCGGATGCTGATGAATCACTTTTGGTATTTTCAAGTGAAGCAGTGCAACTAGGAAACTCAGATGAGCTTCTACTGTCAAGAACGATAAGAAGATTGTTTTGATCGGCTGCAGCTGTTGTCAATATATCAGATGATGCAGTAAGAGCAGAAGTGGCAGCTGCAATGGGAGCAACTGACAATGAATTATCTACAGCGTCAAGTGAACTGCTGGATATTGATGCATCTGTGACACCAGTAACTACCAGTCTATTTGGAATGGCTCGTAGTCTCCTTGACAGCTCATCGTAATTAGACTCCACCTAGATCAATCACAACATTTCGACATTTAATGGTTTGTTATTCTCTAATCACAGTAGCAACAGATTACAAACAAAATAAGTAAATTGTAAACAAGTTATGAATTAACAACAAAAATTCGATGATACAAGAAAGTTATATTACAGGAATTTCCAGCAAAGGCTTTAAACAGACAGCCGCCGACTGAACATCATGCTTAAAACACATTGTAATGACATAGGCAATCGATTTATATTCCCTAAATACCAGTATATTTATATGGTACACTGTAAAATAAGGTGATATGATAAATTAAATATGCATTTAATACCTGAACATCTACTTATGTGTAGCTCAAAATATACCCAAATTAGTTACAATATGGCTAAGTTACTGTACTGAAAGAATAGTAGTAAACTCAGCAGTAGCTATTGTAGCAGTAATAGTAGTGGTAGATGCACTCCAGCATACCAAATAAAAACAACTGTCAGAGTGTTGCCCGTATTCAGCCGTCCACTTTGATGGGCAACTGCCTATTTTGGTAGCCTGCCGTATGTTCACTGTTTCATGTGTATCATTTGGTGAAATATACACACACATGAATTTGTAACACGCAGCGATAGTCAAGCAGAGCTTGAACCAGAGGCACAGATATGTTGGCAAATAAACGCACTACTACTACTGCATTCACAGCAGCATTTGATCACTTACTGTGTCACTTGAGTCTGAGTCTGTCTCGTCCACCACTGAAGTAATATCTTCCAGGCTATATGACTTCTTCCAGGCATTGAGGATGTCTGGATCGCTGGAAAGCTCCATATCAATAGAAGGAAGAGTGGTGTTTTCAAACAGCGTGCTGTCATCAACGGCAATGCCACTGCGGTGTCCGACTGTGTTGCCGTACTCACTGTGTGCTAGAACTTCATCCACTACGTCTATCAGGTGATAGCGCTGCAGCCTGAAAAACACCGCAGACATCTCAACATCACTCAGAAACAGTCACCAACACATCTGAACAGATTTCACTAACGTTTACGCACTGCATAACATACAAAACATCCACATGTATCCAAAACACACTCTAACAACCGAAATTGAGACAAATGAACTGGATGTGAAACCACCCAAATATGGCAGTTACCATGCAGACCAATCTTTGCCATACACTATATAGTTATTCAACATATGTGAACATAAAAAGGCCTAAACTGTTAAAAAGACACTCATTTTTGGCAGGGCTGGAAAACTGTGTTTTATTTGTAGCGCAGTTTACTACAGATCATGTTTAATTTCATATTTTAATCACACGTCATAACTTTACATCTGGCCTCCCTTCGTAGACTAAAACCTAAAAAATCATTAATTTTTTCTCAAAAAAACCCAGGTTATATTTATAGCCTAGTTTTTGGCTTTTCCATAGTTCCTTCACATTAAGCTGATCCCCAAAAGTAGTTCTGGGAATTGTCATGGCAGTAGTTTTTACAGGCCAGCACCCAAATTTACACCGTCAAAACACTGAAGAATAACTGCAAAAATTTTAAAGAATACACATACACTGAAAAAGAGCAAATAAAATCGACACGTGCACGTTATAAAGAGAGGCAGTAAAACACACTGCAGTAGTATATCAGCTGTCATTTGATGACTAACCACAACACTAATTCAGTAACAACGGGTAGCAAACATTCATTCTATGCTACTACTGAATTTTACTCCTGCAGACAGACAGAACTTGAAACACAGAAAACCAATCTGCAACTGCAGATACCTCTCCGCTGACAACCGTCTGGCACTCGGCAGTGGTGTTGGTCCAAGGACACGTGATGACGGCGGTGGAGGTCTTTGTGGCTGCACATCACAGCAACAAATTTACACCATCAAAAAGCATAAAAACAACCGAAATACCAAATCCACTTCTCATAACCAAAACTCTATAACAAACTACGTCAAGACAGAACCGCATATCTCTTGTTGTACACGATCATTTGCAATTGATTAATGGCCAATCTGTGGCTAAAAAGTGACTGCTGGGTAGTAACTTCTACAGGCCTCATGGCAGGCTGTTTGGGGTTACATTATAGGCCTTGGGTCATCCAGGGCTCCACAAAACTTGCAGGCTCTAGGCTTCCGAGTGTCAGTGATGACATCTTAATCTCCGGCGGCAGACTCTTCCATGACAGCGGACCAGCAATTCAGTCAATCAACAGATGAACTTGCTCATGCTTATGCAGCTTGTTGTTCAAGAGATATAACAAGGGTATGATTACTTATTCTTAATAGATGTCAGGCAGTATATTGAACTAATAACTTAGTACACAATCTCAAGATTTCTTCAGCAGGTAAAGGATTTGGTCAGAAGTGTTCACATTCAATGCACACTCTGGAGGTATTTGTGCACAAACACTAAACAACATTAATAATTATTAACTTGTCTAGTTCAACAACATCAAAATACCGGTTTACGGTGATGTCGCATCACAACACCAGTTGGCTCTGTATTTTCAGTGCTTTCTTCATCCTGACACAAGCATCAGTGCAACTGATGACAGACAGAACCATTTTAAACACCTACATACTGGACCCAATAGAAACTGCATTTCATACAAATGTGTACATGCAAGACTGAATGAAGTAAATTCAAAGTAAACACAGAAGATACACATGCACAAATACACCATTTTAATGGGCACCTTCCATGTAAACCTGAGGTAGCTGACTGCCACCTTGATTCTATCTCCAATCATTAACAAAAGGTAAAGGCCGATATAGCTCTTCATGGGAACCCCATCTCAGAGCTACAGGACGTCACTTGCCATATGGGATCACACAGTGTTATCTGCCATATGACACAAGTGAACACGCCCCACCTAACCCCAGACATGCAGGCTGGTACTCGATTTACCTACCCCGGAGGGATGGAAGGCTGAGTTGACCTAGTTGACTTGACAGCACCCCGGCCGGGAATCGAACCAGCGACCTTTCGATCACGAGTCCGACGCCGAACCGCTGCACCACCAAGACAACCATATTTATCTTGAGCATCCTGAAAGATCAGACTGAAACTCTTCATACCTATCTTTCTGCAGCAGGCCACTGTGGGTGCCCAGTGCCCACACGGTACAGTGGGCTATACCCACCCACTTTCATTAACTTCTACGAATACATTCCATGGAAGCATTTTACAAGCTGGTTGCCTTCTTGTTGCCCAACCAACAGCGTCAAAGAACTGAATGCTTATCGAAGCACTGAAGGCTTACAGAAGAGAAAGTTCAGCAGTGCATACAATGTATACTTAGTACCTTCTTTATGTCTTCAATTTTTGCTTTCAACTCTTTGAACGTTTTCTTGCTCCTGGCTTTTACCTACAACAATCAAAGTTGTCATTTTAACAAATGTTATATCATGCACGCAATAACTGACTAGTGGCATAGCTAGCCAAGACCTCAAATCTTTATCTACATCGATGCAACTCCAACCATCCAGGTAACTTTTTCTGAAGTTGGTATATAAATATAAGCATAATTAAAAAATAAACTTATACCTTCAATTTCAGAACTATATTAAAGCGGACACTGCTAAGTGAAGCAAGTTCAATTTGGTGTAGGCAAATGTCAGACTAAGATCAAGTATCGTTATCACTGTCTGATTTCACTTAACTGCTCTATTTTCCTTGCTTAAGAGAGGTTAGAAATGGTTAAGATAATGATAGCAAAAACGTTTCAGTCAGATACTTTTCCCAGTCTCCAACCAACAGTGTAAAAGCACCAAAGATTTTCAGAACAGTCAAATCGTAACTAAAAATAATGTATGATGATAATGATAATGATGATAATCTGGTGATCACATTAGCCACATTCTCTTTCTCATGCAGTACAGCATAATGTCAGTATTAATACACAATCCCAAACTCACTGAGCATAAATAACTTCACGTCTCACCTTGCCAGCAAAATCAATCCATTTGTCCTTGCCTTCTCGTCGCAACTTTTTACCTTGTTTCTGAAAAACACAAACACAGACTTCATATGAATAAATGCTGTGAGCTCCAGGGGTAACTAATCTGTCGTCCACTAAACGCAACTGCTTAAAATATTCCCAGCATACTTTCCATTGCCTTTCATTGCAATTTTATTACAATAACTTCAAAAAAGTTCTATAAAAGATCTCTCTACACTCTCTGGAATTATGGTATTCAGAAGATTACTAAAGGCTAATTTCTTCAGCATAGCTTTAAACGTTTCAAGCTTTTCAACAGTTTGCACAGCAAACATGTGGCACTCCAAAATTTCACTTCTTCACTGTAAAGAATGCAATGACAACTGCTGACTACAGTCTGTGCAGCTCAGATCATTTCACTGTGATTAGAATGATCATTCAGCACAATAAAGCAATAATAAGGTGGTGGATGATGATGATGATGATGATGATGATGAATGAAGCTTCTGTATCGTGGCATAAGTCCTAAGACAACAAGGACACGTATCACTATACAATAAGAGTCAGTGCAGTGCAGTGTTACGTTAGTGTAGACAGAGTCAGTTGATAAGACTGAGAAACAAACTCGGTCTTCAGTCTACTGTGGAAAACTAGCAGTGACGGCGATGCTCATATTGATTCCATGTTGTCAATGTCAACGTCAATTGTAAGACGTTTAACGTGTTAATATAGCCTAGGCTATTGCGTAGACCATGTTGCATTGGGTGCTAAAGGAATAACAAGTGTGTGAATAATATGTCACCTTCATGTGGTTGAGCCAATCTCGGTACCGTGACTGAGTTCCCCAAACATCGCCAGACATGTTCACTTCCACCTCAAACTCATCCGAGAAGCCAACACCGGCGTTCAGCATGTCCAGTCGATCAGCAATGAACTGCTGGAATGTCTGCAGCTCTAGAACCTTTCGTAGGAACGGCTGCATGTACGGCGGCCGAGACTGAATGAAAGCATCGGCGTTAAATGTTATCAGCTGACCCGGCTTGAAACGCAAAGCATCACGATATCCGCCTGCAACATCACCACCGCATCATTAACATCTAATTTTAATAAATTACGATAATTATTAATATACTTCACCAACCAGTGAGTGACATTTGCAAAAGTCACCCATCTTTAGGGAAACTGCAATTAATGACTCGTCAAAGAAATGATCAATGTTGCAACAACTTTTAATTCAGTTACAAGATGAAAACAGCCCTGACTCTACACAGCAGAGTAGCCGAGTCACGTGATGTTCATTTGCATGTAAATGGGATGCCTCAAGCAGAGTCACATGATCAAGTTACTTCACCGCAGTTACACACTTTTGCTCCATCCCTAGATTCCTTTCACGGTAATTGGAAACCGACCAATCAGCAACCATTTAATGACAGCCGATTTTTGTAGTACACATTCTCACTGCCTCTTTTGATACTTGAGCCTTCAGCCCACATCGAAGTAGGCTGCACTGGTCCCACGGGTTTCTCCTAATACTACTTTCAACTTCTATTTAACCAGCCTACTTTTCTGGAGTTAAATCACCAACGAACAACCTTCGGGCAGTGACAGCGATGCTTTTAGTGTCGCTGGTCCAGTCTGCTGGAACTCTTCACCGGACTATTTGAAGACATCTGACCTGTCTTTTAATTGTTTTAGGCAGCAGTTAAAAACATTTTTATTTTGCAAATATTGATACCAGTCCCAGCACTACTTTAGCGCATTAGAGACATTGTTGATGCGCTCTACAAATGTATGATACTTACTTAGTTACTTACTTACTTTTGCAGCAGGTTTTCAAGCCATATGCTGCTCCTGTCATCAATAGCAATACCACTGCAAACATCAGAGAGGATCACAATAGCAGCACAAAATTTTAGACAGCATTAGGAGTTTAAAACTCCTAATGCTGTCTAAAATTTTGTGCTGTGACATTATGACAGCTTGGCCTGTGTCAAGCAATGCTGCATGATCCTGAGTGACATCTGTAAACTGTAAATAAAATAGAAAGACTTTTGACAGCAACAGCATTCATAGTATGTAATCATCATCGATTTAATCATCAACAGCAGTTCCAGTTTTATAACTGTGACTGCTATAAGTACATAATAATATAAATAAAATAAATAATTAAAGTTAGAATACAGAAATAGTGCAAAACATGGTCACTACCTATTAGGGCAACCATGGCCTGGAGGAATGCCCTGGACACTCCGTCTCCAACTACTGTGTGTGCCAATGACTTGTTCTCACCGAGGTAAGTTTTAATTTGTCGGCGTAGATTCGACACCTTCAAATGTCACATCACAGAAGGCTCTACAGTAGAGCTATAAAACTAACACACATATAATCCATGTATATGATCATATTTGATCCTCAGGTTATCTGGTATCAGATGGGTATAAAAATTACCCTCAGTAATTTGGTTTTGATAGGGACAACATGAAAAGCACCCACCCTGCACAAAATCCTGCTCACAGAATTTTCAAAAATGTGCTAGGGCAGGGGTGCACAAAACGCGGCCCGCGACAGGAGCCTGTGCGGCCCTCGGAGGACTGAAGGAAGTCACCATTGTTTGTGGCCCGCAACGAGCTGTTAACAATAGTGCAGACACAGAAACAATAGTAGGC
>Ga0056132_1000419_pt1 | contig 10638 bp, 1 predicted proteins | sample WorMetLIZISLAND2_3_FD_71119 | JGI IMG/M metagenome (GOLD analysis project Ga0056132, IMG submission 71119) | Marine gutless worms symbiont microbial communities from Max Planck institute for Marine Microbiology, Germany - Olavius clavatus LIZARD... ...
GTGTCAGATTATTGCGTTGTGCTATGTTTATGCTTGTCACTATTCTCTGTCTTGCATTATCTGGCACTGATACTGAATCTGACTGCGAGACACTTCATTTTAATGACCAGTGCAAACTGTCAATACTTGAAGGACAGCTGTAAGCAGCATTTAGTACTAAGTGGAAGTTAATCCGATATCAGGGTCTACGGTGAAAATTAAAATGTGCCAGGTCCCTGCATGCCCCCCGGTTTGAAACTATGCCCCCACTGACCCAATTCAAAAATCCTGAATAGAGCCACCGTGTGGAACAGTCTGCCCGTTGAACTGCGACAACAAGACATTTGCCTCACCGAGTTTAGGCGGCTACTTAAGACATTTTTGTTTCGCTGAGACTCGGCGCATTGCGACTTCTTTGTTTTAATGGCGCCGGGTATAAGCACTCTTACTTACTTACTTACTTACTTACCGTGCGAATCAGTTCACAGCCCTTCGTCATTTGGTCGCAGTGACACTGGAATGTCTTTTGTCACGGGGGTGTTACAGTTTTGGGGTAGCTAAAAAAACGGGGGCGACGTGATGCGAGCAGAATGCATTCCCATTGCTCATTTTCACCATGAGACCCAGCTCTACTGGCATGCAGCTACGGACATCAAGAAATCTACCGAAATGTCCTCATAGTGACACAGTCCATACCAGAACAACGGATCCCCGTCATGTTTTCTCAGATGCCCCGAAATGTCACATCGGACGGCTACGCCTTACCACCAGACGTCCCGCGTGAGTAATAATTAATGCGATTAAGGGATCCTGTCTGATCGTCGTACCCGGGTCGAGTCTGCGACAACCACGAAGACTACGACGGCGATCAACTGCGACGGCCGAAGAACGTCGTTGAGACTAGAGCGTTATCTGTCCAGTGCGATTGGACCGCAGGGAGATGGCGGCCGGCTTGACCGAGCTATCCGACATGGCGAACTGGCGGGTCAGCTCTCGACTGACCACCGGTGACGTCACAGAAGACGATAAGACGCATGCGCAGCGGCTCAGTCGTTTCTGCGCATGTCGCAAAAGATGAGACAAATTAAAGACTCTATGGGATCACATGCACGTCTGCAAAGAAAGCTTTTCGACTAAAGGCTTTTCAAATAAAGTATAATAAAGCATGACATAAGCATAACTCTCAAAATGCACCGAAATCTATGTCGACTCGACTGGGGATTTGCCTCACACCCCTCTGGGACAGTTTACAGATGCCCTATAGCATTAGGTAAGGTGAAGTGAGCGCAGAAAAGAGAAAAGGATGCAAGGATGGAGAGGGAAATGGAAATGGAAGGCGGAATGTGCCTTGTTTGGTGAATATAGGCCTATACCATGTTCTATTTTGCTGCTTTCTGCGTAACAAATAATAACAGGCCTTCTATTGGCGGCAGCTGAATGCACTGTGTCCCACACATCCAAATCTGTGGGTGGGGTCAAAGCCCAACCCCCTCCTCAAGCCCTGTCCACAATGGCGACTGTAGTCGCCGAAAACAGAGTCGCCGATTTCGGCGACTATAGTCGCCAAAAAGGCGAGTATAGTCGCTGGTGTGACTGTGGAGTGTGGACTTAACTTACGTGTCTCCATGCCGACTCTGATGTTTATAGCTAGAGAGTCGATAAGAGATAGGTTGATATGGTACAGCTGAAATCTGAAGTAACTTCACCCGTGGTTCTCGTACGCGCTTCTATTTCTTGTATACAGTAGGCTGCCTACACCATCACGAGGGACCTACTGTGGTAATCATATCGCACCGCCCATTAGCCTACCGTTACGGCTGCAGCAGCGCGCGCCACAACAATATCCCGACTTTCACGGACCCACACAACGCGTAGTATGCAGAATCTCCTCGCCGCCCGCTTCAGTCCCCTTCCCCACTCTCCCCGTTAGCTGATAGCACCAAGAACTGGCCACGGCAGGTGGGAAGGGAACGCTATGAGAGAGAGAACATCATCGTTCTGGGCCGCTGGAGCTGCCACAGTGCCACTGTAATCACAGATATTTCGTCCTCCTGGAGGTTAGGTTAGAACCTGTTATGACAAACAGCTTGGCCCTTGAAATGCATCGGAATATTCAGAATTTCAGAGACCAGAACAGACGTATAAGACTAGAGTGAACAGTGAACAGTAGTACTAGTAAGTAAGTATAAGTAAGTAAACAAGTGCACTGTATAGTCTATTAATCAAACAGACACGGTGGATGCGTGTGTTAACCTCCGTAGAGTAGACAGTAGAGGCGAAAGACCGTGTAGCCGCGGCGGCTTACACGGTCTTTGGTAGAGGCTACCAATAATAGGATTGGAACCGTGCACTAGCGCCATCTGGCGAATCATTCATAGGCATTTCTCTTAAGCTGGGTTGTATCACAGCCCTCTAGATCTTGATTTAGAGGGCCATGGTTGTATAGCCAAGGCGTCATAACGCATATCCCCCTATTGCCCCCAACGAGTTATTTGGGGCATATGCGTATTCCTCGCTTACTGGAGTGATGGACTATAAACCCATGTTTTCAGACGGTGATCACAAAACAAATCCACGAACAAAGTAATATAAATTATTCTCCCTTTACGCCGGGATAAAACAATACAAAGACATTCTGAGTTTTATAGGCAGCTTCATGGCTTCGATGTGAGTCATCACTGAGTAACGTGAGCTGGCTAAATGACTGACAGGTCCAAGACATTAACAAGACCACGCCCACCCATGATGATGGATTGACTGCATTGACTAATGGCTGCTGCTTATCTGAAACGCAGCCTAACTGAGTGATAGTGTTTTGCAGGATGGTCCGTAGGGCCTAAGCGTAACAGACCTTCGCATCTCTAGGTCGATCACTCCTACACTCCTACAGTCTCCAGCTACAGAATCCTGAAGCACCATTACAGTCACGTTATTTTGGGTTTCAGGCTAAAATACTATTCGCCAAAAGGACAGCGGTCACTAGCATAGGCTGGGGTTAGGGCGTGGAAGAATTTCGGAACTGTTAGCTCGAAACTGCATGTTCTAGTGTAGGCTACTCTGACCAGCTATCTGACTTACATCACATAATCACGATCATCATCATCATCATCATCATCATCATCATCATCATCGGATTTTTAATGTGGCCTAAGTAAGAAAAATTATCGCTAGGTCCACAGTAGAATGAAGTCAGGATATGAAAAGCGCATACTGGAAATTCAGAGACTGGCGTCAAAACATAACTGTTTAATTGAACAGCGTACAACACACTGTAAGAAGCTTAACTTTGTTTGGTTGTGTTTACAACACTGTACATTAGTCCCAAAGGTAAAGCCTTGTTAGTACTGCGCCACAGCCACTGCGGAAGGCATCTGGTAAAATCATGCTGCAGATTACAAGCGGGTTCTCTATACGACGTCTGTTAATTGCATTCCCAACAGTCCACTGCTCCTGTCATCTGCCGCGGCTGCTTAGACAAAGGATGAACCGAAGAGCAGCAGCAGCCAGTGGCAGAATCGCAGGCAGTGACATGCACTAGTGTTAACCTTTGACCGCTCGACTGGCCAGAAACCATTTGCCGGCCATGATGGCGTTATCAAGACAGTTGAAGACACCCGCTCCTTAGCTGGGCAACCTCGTGCATCGTGCATCGCTTACTGTTCGTCTGTCCGTCTGTTTCATCCACCAAGTAGGGCTTAATCAAGAGCAAAGTTATTCAATCAATCAAGCTAGACAGGAGTAAAGGTAAAAGGTAAAGGCTGTCGATTTGTATAGCGCATCGTCGTGAACGCCATAGGCCGGCGGTCCGGCAGTGCCACCTCTAATGCGCTCTCGTCACGGGCCCGGAGCCGCTGGCCACACAGGCCACTGCCCACAGCCTGCACACACAGGCCTCGGTAGCAGCCCGACCGTTGGCCAGACAGCGCCAGTCCGCAGTAGGTCTCCACCTCCGTAACCCATCATTAATGGATTACTACTCATTTAACCGACCCCGGAGGGATGGCAGGCTGAGTCGGCCTTGTAGTAGCCACAAAAGCTGATCGTTCAGGTCTAGATTAAACGGAATTGAGAAATTCCGTCATCCTTAGCAAATTAGCAGTAAATTGCTATTTTTCTGCTTCACGCTGTCCTCTGAGAGAAACGGTTATTGTAAAAGACGGCGTGATGGCTATTGGCTATATTAAACGGACGTTATGAGCTGCCGCCTACCGAATGTCACAATAGTTAACGAACAGCGCTCAGGAGGGTTGCAAATAAGCAGGTTGCTGTGACCGGCGTTCCGATGTATTCTATATGCACGTCAAGTTAATGGTGGCCATGGCTCTCTGACCGCGCCAGAATACTCTCCCTTGGTTTCATGTAAGTTTGGCCGCCGACCAAATCAAAACCAGTTAGCTACAATGCGGGTCTTTGTCTGCCAGTCAGACAATGGTTGCCGGAGAACGCGTGGCGGTCCCGCTGTCGGTCGCAATAATGCCAAGTCCGTTCAAACGCGCGAATAATTACCGCAAGCCTCCCAGAGCGTCGGCACAAGTGACGCCGGGCCAGGTCGCGGCTCCCGCGGCGACGTATTAAATTTACGTAACGTACGTAATACGTCCGACAGGCGGAGCTGCGATCGTCAGAGCAGCGCTGGTCATTCTGCAGAATAGTTTCTTACCGCGTTCTTTCACCCCACCCTGCAGCCGTTCGTCCATACTCCCGGAGGACTATGGCCGAGGTCGGAGGACAATGGACTTCAATCCACATCGTGATTCGGGTCAGACGATCATTCGTGCTGATTTGTGACTGCAGAAGATCAGAAACCGACATAAGCTGCTGCGGTCACGCTGGTCTTCGGTTGACTGGACACCCGCAGCGAGTGACAGCGCACTGACCGGCTATTGTGTAACAGCACCGGGGTGATTAGTGCGACTCCATCTCGCCTGGTGTCGCTGCCAGCTGTAAAGCGTCATTCCAGAGAGCTGCGGCTTGCGGGAAGAGACGAACACAGGTCCGCAGTACGGGCTCGTGCATCACATTAGATCAAAACTCGAAGTACTCAAAATACTGGTCTGATTTCATAATAAAGACGATGATGATGATGACGACTAAATGGGACCTGATACCGGGAGACAACCCGTCCTCTGATTTTTCTCCAACAAGATGCGCTATATATAAATCTAAGTATTACTTGTTTACTTTACTTTTTACTTACTTTTGAGAGAGGTCAATGAAACAAACGGCTCGCCACCACAGGTGTACTACTAAAAATTTAGAAAAAAATGTAGTTATTTACGCGTAAATATGGTGTTTGTTAAATCTCAGGCATTTGACAGACGTGAGCCTGAAAATTCTGGACACTTCTGGAAAATTTGAGGCATCTTAAAGATTATCGGCGGAGCTGACTGTCTTACGTGCACCCTCCCCTACAGTTTCGTCGCAGTGGCTGGTTATTTATCAATAAAGTGTTTGACCTTCAACTTGCTGACGCACTGAAATTTGCACGCAGGACGGCGGATAACAAGAAACCACGCTAACGCAGACCATTTAGCGAATCTGTCAGCAGATTTCCTATTGATAGCGGACCAACTAACGGGGCTCCGGACACCTCGGGTGTCATGGCGGTCATTCTGAGACGAGTGACGTGTCCAGTAGGTCTCGAGATGTCCGGCAGTGGGAACCGCAACCACGCCGCGTCCCTTCCGACAATTAGCGTCACCGTAGCATCCGCAATTTCGTCATCAATGACGTCATCTCGCTAACGACCTATTGCACACCCGAGATAAAATTACTGCCGACAGAAAATCACTCTGAGGCAGCTCTCGAGAATGCACGCCATACTAGGCCTCAGCACGACAAATCTTTGTTGCTTACGTTGTGTAGACACGAGGTGATCGTCGCCGCAACCGGTCTCTTCGACAGTTGCGGCATCGATCGTCTCGTGTTTACACTGTATTACGTTTCAGTCGGGTGATGGGTGACATTTCATTCATAGTGTAAAGTCCCACGCACACTGGCGTGGAAGTCGACTTTTTGCCAGCACGGTGTTGGTGACGTCAACGCCAGTGTGGACGAGCCTTAACGCTACTTTGTCACGTTTCCATTTTCTACCATTTCCATTTTGCGTACAACAATTCGTAAACGCAGTACATTGAACAGAATGATACGAATATCTTGGACACAGCAGTAGGCCTAGTCAAATTGACTTGTGAATGAATGGCGTGTATTCCTGCTTACAATATTTGGCAACGATCATGGACTGTTGTAAAGCACATGTATAGGCTATGCAGGAATTTGCAATACGAAAGTGCGCACTATAGTTTCTAGGGGTAGTATAACAACATCAGTAGATCATAATGATTATTAGATTTTTGGACCAGGGCAACCGCATATTTGTTCCTCTTTCTGTCATATTTCATTCTCTTTCTAAGTACAGAGCACCGTAAACGCTTTTTAATGATGACGATATTCATCTGCAGTACAGTACTCCTTATGGGGGAAGAGCTCGGCCCAGCATATATCAGACATATGTATCAAAGGCCTCTCATCACAAATTACATTTTTTAGCCTTATGATAGGCCTAATATTTATTCGCCAATATGGCTGTAGTGAATAAATATTGGAAAAATAACAATAAATACTATGAAAGTTGTTATCTTTACAAATAAAATTTTATTTGTATTTGTTACAGTAAAATTTTACCTGTGACGTCATTGTCTGACATGACGTCAAGGCTGGATGAAATTCGCTTATTTATGGCTGGCAGTAGCACTGATATAGGCTATCATTCATAGATTCGTAGTTGGAAATGAGAAATTCAAAAACGTATTTGACAAGGCCCCAAAAATCGGACGTCTCGGGCCCAACATAGATAAATTCGGCTATATAATTATGGCTGGGTGACAATGCGCACATTATGAACGAAAACCAACAGGGCGAATATGGATGAATCTAAAACGAGATTAAGACTGACCGGACATAGTATCGTTGTCGTCCAGCGGTTCAACGACGAAGACTGAGCCAAGAAGTCGAACGTCGACGTCAGGACCCGACGACGTGGTTCTACCAAGCATCAGTGCCTCGTTGTGGCCATGTTGCTGACTCTGGCTGTGCTCCAGCACCGCAAAGCGTGTCCTCAGGGTAACTCCACATGCCGTACAGCGGTAGCGACAACGCCGCAGGCCGGTTCTGGTCTCCAGGGCGTAGAGATAGCGGAAGAGCGCGGCGCGAGCACCGTGCACCGCTCCTGCGGCGTGCATCTGGAGACGGTAGACGCTGTTGGTGCGATAGTCGCACGCCGTGCACCAGACATCGACGGCACTGGTCGGTAAAGGTCGATCCCAACCGCCACCACCTTCCTGGACATGGTTGATGAGCTGTAGACGCTGGAGATGTTTGTCGGTCTTACAGTGTAGTTGGAAGTTGGCCTTGAGAGAAGTGCGGTACTGACACAGGGTGCAGAGGTACGTGCCGCCGCTGACCACGGCCACGCCGGGCGGCTGTTCACCGCCGTTCAGCTGCTTCGACGACCGATCCAGCTGGATGTGCGCCTGCAGGGCGTCCAGAGAGTCGGTGCCGAACACGCCGCAGACGGCACAACCGAACAGCGTCGTCGCTTCGCCGTCGCCTAACCGCGAAGAGCGACTGTCATCGGCGGCCTTCGTCAGGTCCATCGGAGCGTCGGAACCCGGGAGCATCCCGGGCTGGGCGGAGGCAGAGGACGGCTGCTGAGGTAGGAATCCGGCCATGAAAGCGACCGGGTCGAACGCGGCGGCCGGACCAGCGGCCGATCCAAGCCCGAGCAACGCGGCGGCAGTTTCAGGTGAGTAAAGTGCCATCTGGTGATGCATGTTGACTGCGGCAGCTGACTGCTGTAAGGCGAGCAGGTTGTGTGCGTGTTTCTCGCTGGTCATGTGGATACGCAGATTCCGGGCCTCCGTCGTCTCATAACCACAGAAATCGCATCGCCAAGACGGCTTAGGCAGTTTATATCCACCAGTCACAGTCGGCCGGCAGGTGCCCGTCGCCGATCCGGCAGTCGGCACCACTTGTCCCCCAGGCGGCGCAGGTAGCTTAGCAGGATCCTGGGTTGCTGGCGGAGGAGCAGAAGCAACGGAGGTGATGCTACTGCCACCCGGGATGGGAACGCTACCGTTCTGCAACTCCTGGACGTTGTTGGTGTGTTTGTCTGACTGGAGATGGATGCTGAGGTTTCCTTTAGTTGTCGTCGAGTAGTTGCAGACGTCGCAGCGGTACGGCTTGTAGCCGCATGTGTAAGACTCGCCGCGAGCAAGTCGAGGATGGGGTCCTCCACCAGCACAGTAGACGCACGTCGCGTCGCCATCTGGATGCTTTTCGCGCATGTGTATCTCGAGCGTTTCCTGGTACTTGTAGTGCCAGTTGCACTTCGGACACTTCAGAGTCTTGCACGAGTTGCGCGACATCATCGACGGTGGCGTCGGCGCACCGAACGTACAGCCAACTGGGACGTCAAATCGCGCTGCCGGCGTTTCTGACTGCTCGTCCTGGTGATTTGACGGGCTGTCTCGGCGCGACGGAAACGCCGACGGACGGCCAAACATGGAAGACGGGAGGTACATGGCCTGGCGCTGGTTGGACGAGGAAGCTGAAGACAGCGACGGGAAAACTGGATCGTCTGAAGCAGTCTCATTCACAGTCTTGTCCGCCGCAGCTGATGACGATGGGCATCTGTCAGGTGTCCTGGAGTCGCCGTCTCCGTCGTCTACGCACCCGGCGTTCTTCTCCGACTGCGTCGTTGGAGCAACAGCGCCATTGAGACGCCGCCAGTGATCGGCAATCGACGTTGCCAGGTCAGCGTTAACGTCGTCGGCATCGACTGTGCGCCACATCCGACACATTGAAAGGTTGTCGTCGCTGGTAGTAGTTAATGGACGAGGACTGGAAGCAGACGACGAGCGACCACAATACTTTGAAACTTCAGACTCCTGGCAGACGTCTGCTGATGGAGAGCAAGTGCCCGAGGCCGACATGTCGTCGACAACTGAATGCAACGCCTCTGAGTTGCAAGGATTGTCGTCGCAACGTAATGGCGACCGCGACTCTGCTGGCGTCGCGTCCAATGTCGACGCCGGCTCCAAAAAGGACAGCACTGGAGTACGATCGGCGCCGACTCCATACAGCACGGCAGACGCTCCTTCGACGCCACCCGCGGTCTCGTCGAGTTCCATCGCGTGCTTCAAACGGCAGTGAGCGATCAACGACGGCGCTGTGACGAATGACAGTTTACAGACGAAGCACATAACGAACAACGACCTCTGGATGACATCGGCAGATTCCAGTCTGTTTGACGGACAGTCAGTAATTCGGTAAACAATCGTAGAATGGTGGTGGTCACCGTCATTTCCGCTGCCAGACTGCAGACGCACGCAGACGTGGGTGAGTCGCGGGTATGACAGTGTCGACGGTCCTACGACAGATCCATCTCCACGCTCAATTATTGCATCCTCATGGCACTCCACCTCGTCTGCCATCGACTGCTCTTCGACGACATGCAGGACACCGTCCGGATTGTAGATCAGCTGTCCTTCGAAAGCTCTAATGTCGGAAGATTTAGAATTAATGTCGTCATATGTGGCCGTATCTTTGCGACTAGTCCCAGAAGATGGTACTATTTCCAGTTCCCGCCAATTAGTCGCTGAGATTCGGTTGAACGCGAAGCGACGTCGCCGGTCAAAGTCCGTATCGTTCTCTTCGTCGTCTACGAAATCGTACGTCGCAGTTGCAGCCGCTGACATTATCGGGAAACTTCCGGTTCGCGAGAATGACGTCAGTCGGTGGTGGGCGTTGCCGGAAGTGACGTCACCGAAGTTCGTTGATGCCGAGTCTGAACACGACGACGTCAGGTCGCGACCGGCGTTCCATATGCGACCGGTGGACGTCAACGGTCCGTCGTTGTCGACAAAAGATGGAAGGATGGTCGATCGTGGTGACGAAGCAACGCTGACCGCGACGCCACCCGAGCTGCTTCCGCTTCCGCTAGCGAAGCACAAGCTCGGCCGTAGCACCCGCTGGGCGGGACTTAGTCCGGCCATGTTGAATCGATCACTTCAACCTTCGAACTGGCGACCATTCAGCGGGTCAACAATCCAGCATGTATTAGTCTCCGTCCGATCTTCTCACGAGAACCTAGCACACCAAACAACACAAAAACATTTAATGTCCATGGATGGACGTACGTGCAGAGTACACGGTTTACAGAAGAAGAAGAAGAAGAAACTTCATTTAGCGTAAGTTAAGATTAGAATTTATGTCACTTGTACAGAACTGCTTACTTACAGCAGCTGCTGTGGAACAGCCGCTGTGGAATATTGATAAGGGATTTGAATTTTGATGAAATTCCCGCTCTTTGCGAGTATCTGATCGAGTTTGCGTGTAATATAGTTATCTGTAATCGCGGCAATAGATACAAATACAAACAGATATAACACGACATATCACGGCAAAGGGATACAGAAGTACAATAGCATAACATTTTTCACAAATTTATCACTTTTTGGGGAAACTTGGATGATAGGAACGCGTTTAGCAACATGATGTTTCTCTTAAATATCCAACGTGATGAGTATCTTCCGTTCTTCGTGTACGCCCTACCTATATACAAGGGGAAACGGACAAAATCGCCCCTGGACATAACCC
>Ga0056132_1000420_pt1 | contig 10635 bp, 6 predicted proteins | sample WorMetLIZISLAND2_3_FD_71119 | JGI IMG/M metagenome (GOLD analysis project Ga0056132, IMG submission 71119) | Marine gutless worms symbiont microbial communities from Max Planck institute for Marine Microbiology, Germany - Olavius clavatus LIZARD... ...
TAAGAAGTCCTGCCTCAGGAATTTCTAAAAGTTTATTTTTGGGAACTGCCCTAACCTGGTAATGTGGGCTAGTTGAACAACTCCCAAAAGTGGTAATAGTAGTAGGCTAGCAGCAGCGGTAGTAATATACCATAGCATCAGTATTAAATAGACTAGAATAGAATACAATAGAATAGAAAGGGGAGTTCAGTGCCTTCCATGCGTGAAACCGGACCTGAAGGGCATTATACTGTCAATCGTTAAAACACAAGCTAAAAAAATATGTAAGTGTCGTGAACGAGATCGAGGTCTATGTAGACGGAACCAGGGCATGTATACAATATCATAGTGTGGTATATATTGAAGGAGTTGTCTGTCATTGTTTCAGGTATTTCTGCGTGAGCACGTGAAGCAGTGTCTAGATGATGGCTTGTACAGTAAGCTGCTGCAGAGAATTGTGATGTTACAGTCATGGTTACGAGCGCGGTTGCAACGCCAGCGTTACTTGTTGTTACGCAGTGCAGTCGTAAACCTTCAGGTATTTCACTGCAGTCTTATGTCATTGTCATGTATCGTGTCATTAGCCGTTAGTCCTTTGGTACTGTTGATTGAAGGACGTCCAACCTGTAGACTGTACTGCTGCTGCAGCAGCTCCTAGGAGTTCATTTTGTCAACCAGACCTGTCCTAAACTAGAGTAAGTACAGAAACGTTAACCAGTTATACAAAAACAAAGATGAAGGTAGTAGATGTCAGATGTGATATATCTAGTGTGAAATCGTGAGATCTGCATATTATGCAGTTGAAAGAGAAAATCAGTGGAAATAGAAAATCAGACAAAAAGCAACAAACTTAGCATAAAACACCGATTTGTTTAAAGACATTCAAACTGAACCCAAGTAAAAGTCAGGTTCATCGTTAGGACATGGTGTTACTACAGTATAACTCCTACGCATGACATGTCAAACTATTACTCTTTGTTGCTAGTGGTCCACATACTATTTGTTGCAGTGCATATTATGTTTGCTAAGTTTTGTGACTGGACTAAATTATTTTTGTACTTCAAGAACACATCAGCATGCCGTTGTTATTGGTAAATTGTATGTAGCTGTGAAGTGAGGTTGCAGTTATGTTTTTCGTTGTTGTACAGACAGTGAGAATGTTTACATAGACAGTGAATGACATATCATTGTGCTACTGTTATAGTGCTACGTACGAGGCAACCAGGCAAGACAGAAGCTGTCATTTCTCGTCTATCAACAGTCAGCATGTGTTGTCATTCAACGAGCTTTCCGTGCTCACAGACGACGACAACAGCTGCAAGCCATTGCCTCCACACAGACCCACGTAGACAGTCTGTCTGCACACCATACGTATGTCACTGCTCATTCTTGTCAACATATTTATACATTGCTACTTTTCTATACACTTTATTCTTTGAAGTTATTAATGATTTTATCCTTTTTATTTTTGTTGACAAAATCAGCAAGTAGTCCCGCTGCTAGTGAGACTGTTGATTAGCCAGGCTGTTGGCATGGCATAGTCTGCAATCATAGCCTGATATGGTGGTAGAGATTTGCACATTCCAAGAATTATCCCATGCGTGAGCTAAATAAAAGCATGAGAAATGTACGTTAGGTAGATACATCTATTGTGACAAGTTTGCTGTGGTATACAGGGCTGACTCAATGGAAATGAAAGCAGCGGTTGTTGATACCCATGATGACACAGTTGATTCTCTGATCACTTCACATGCAGCATCCAGCACAGCCGCCAGTGCATCCACTCTAAGCCGCACTGCACCATTAGTGACGTCGTCTATATCTGTCACGATTGGACAGGTTTCTGCTAACTCTGAGACCAAAGTTACTGAAAGGCAATATTCAGTGTCTGCTGTGGGTGATGGACCTCAGATATCCACAGCCGGCGATGGTTCTGTTGTATTAACTCTGTCGTATTCACCGTTAACGCTGGATACAAATGATGATAATGCTACAGCAGACACTGCTGTGATTAGTAGAACGTCTGATCGACTGTCTGAGAGTGAAGCCCAAAGTTCAGCTGCTGATGCAGACAACGTGACCAAGAATTCAGTGACTCAGAGGTTTGTTGTTGGTCTTTTTCTTTGTTGTCTTGTATCATTTCAATTCATTTGTCTGTTGCTGTTTTACTTTATGAATAATAAAAGCAGTAGTTTGCTGAAGTATTGACTCGTAAAGATAAATCAGAACTGGAACTTATTTTAAAGATTATACTGTTACTCACCTTCAGTAATAATGTCAGATTATGCTCAGGCATGGAGCGTCAGAATCTTTACATGATACTGTGATGCTGCAGCATCTATTAAATATCGCTAATAATAGCATTACTAAGGTGCATGTTGTCGGCAATTGCAACTGAACTGGAGCTAATGGTAGTCACTAGGTAGGGTTTAGTTGTACTGATTTTTCATTGTTTGACTGCTGTGCAGTATCTATATATACTAAGAGCTTTGTGTCTAAACGGTCACTGATTGGTCGGCAGTGGCGTCCTACTTACATGCTAGTCAGTATTATGTTACTGTGACTCAATTACACTGCTGGCCGTGTAGATGCATCAATTGCAAGACAATAAGCCTACAGTGTGGAGTAAAGGCCGAAATCCATTACACCGACTTCCCTGTAGCAAGTTGCTAACTTGTACACTTGGAAGTTTGTTGTGCTGAAATATTAAGTTGAGTTGATTTCTTTGAGCTTTAACCGTATTGTTTATATTTACAATCTATTTCTTTGTCAGTTGCTTTAAATTGATCATCTGACATTGTTTGAAGTATCAGTGGTTACAAAAACAGCCATATTGTGCTGAACATTCATTTGCCAACCGAACATTTGCTGTATATGTAACTAATGGAGTCAAAAGTATGTGGTGACACTATCACGTTCATGTGTAGGTATGTGCCTATGAATGTGCTTCTGGTGTTTTATTTTGTGCAGTAAGTTAATCTGTCTTGAAGAACTATGGTAGCAGTTTGTTAGATGTGCAGTTTACATTGTGCAGGTCTCGTCTAGCTGCTGCCGCTGGTCTACAAACACAGTCAGGACCTACTGATGTTGAGGTAACAACACTGTTTGTTTTGTGTAGCATCTTTGCCTATTACAATTGCGATTCGACTTCGATTCAGCTTCGATTCAGCTACAACGAAGTGATCAAACTTGCGATTTGACTTCGACTCGGCTTCGATTTAACTATGACGAAAAATGAATGTGTTAATTTTTTTGCTGAGTTGAGAGGCGTCATAGCCAGTCGGATGGCAGAGGCGGGCAGTCCATACGAACACAAAAAAAGAACTGAATAATTCTTTCACAGTTGTCTACCTATTTTAGTGCACATGAAGTTTTACCTGTTGCTGCATAAGTAAGAGTGACAGCCAGTCATTCTGTTGATGGTACTGGTTGACGGTAATGCGTGTTCCCACTGACGTTTTCAATGTCATTGATCTGCTGATCATACAAAGGCATCTATGTTCATTCTTAGGAAACATCCAAAAGCTTCGGGATCTTCGTCTCGAACACCGGCCAGCATCCTTTAGCTTGGCAACGTTGGTTATTGCACAGTCGAATCTATAGTCGAATCGCAGTCAAATCACTAATTTTGATCACTTTCGCCATAGTCGAATCAAAGCCAAATCGAAGTCGAATCGCAATTGTAATAGGCCCTTAAGAGTATGATGTCAATACTACTGCTATTTTTGCTATAATTTGTCACATTTTTACAAGGTCTGTCTTATGCAGCAGTGTGTAATTCTTTCAGTGATTTGTGTAACTGATTGATATTTAGTTGTTGAGATGTTAAAACCAGAGTTTCATCAGACTCTCACTATGTGATTTCTTTGTCATCAACAGGTTGAAATTCAAACAGCCATCGTGAAGGACGCTGCATCAGACTTATCACTGCCTGAGTCGTCATATCAGAAAACCGATGTTGCTTTCAGAGAGAAATCTGTTGTTGCGCCGCTGGCAAGGATGGAATCATTGGCAGATAATGATGATGAGATAGAGCAGGTGACTGATGTCATTGACTGTAGCTTGTAATCTGTGACTGCTTGAACTGTGTGTGTGTGTGTGATGTTACATTGAATGTTCAAGTGACAAAAACCAAATTAGTAGTGCTGGTACTGATTAAAAATTTTTTTATCGATTAATCGCCAAAAATTAATCACGATTAATCGATTAAGTTCGAACAATTTTTTAAGGAAATCCAAAACCACGAAACTGCAGAAATCAAGTGTACTTGTGATCTTACATACAAAATCAGAAACGTATAGGCCTAATGTATACACTATGTAGGCAATCATTGCTCATTTCAATCTTCACTCTTTCAGCCAATCATGCTAATACGGCACATTTCTAAATCAGCTTTCTCGGAGGCCGCCATTGTTACTGTTATTGTTACTATTACACTGGAAAATGTGCACTGCAAATAAATTAGTGATGTTCAGATGGCCAAAATTTATTCGAATTTTGATCAATTAAAAAATAATTAATCGAACAATTTTTTAACGATTAATCGATTAATTAATGGTTAATTTCTGCAGCCCTACAAATTAGTTAGAAATATGTTATTAGTGAAAGTAATGTAATATTATAGTGAGTTGTAACTTATAAAAGCTACTGCATACTTCTACTACTACATTGGGTTGTTTTTTAACTTAACTTACATACTTTTCAGTTTCAGTTTTAAGTGCTTACTTTTTTCATTCTGTACCATGTCAAAAAAAACAAAACAGTAAGCAATTACTTTTTTGTTACTGTACTATGTCATTAGCATGTGGTTGTTTGGCATGTAGGAGTGGCATGACACTGGAGTTATAAAGCGTATTCTTATCATTGATGACGAGCCTTCACTGAGACAGTCACAGTCTGCTGGCAAACCCGGCGACCGAACACTCGATGACAGTTTATTGAGTGTTGCATCAAATCGCAGTCCTTTCCAGAGAGTTAAGCAACATGTGAAGCAGATAATAACAGGTGTGTTAATGAAGAAACCGTTATATTTGACAGTATATTTGTGGATTTTTTGATAGTGGTAGAATATTCACAAACCCCAAACACATACTGTTTAACGGCCATTTTCCATGTGAACCCAGGTTAGATGTCAGCCATTTGCCCCCTTGTTTCTCAGTCTACAGTCATCCTTATCCTCAGAATTATCGCAGGCCAAAACTCTTTACAAACACCGTACTTTGGGCTGTAATTTGGCTACTTACGTGACCACAATCAAGGGGTTCTGAAGCAGAAGTTTTTGTGGTCCAGATGCTCTTCCTGTTGCCCATCCAACAGTATCAAAGTAGAATGTACAGTATTAAAACACTACTCATTATTATTAAGTTTAGATGTTCATGGCTTGACATAGTAATGAAGTGATTACAGATTATTTGTAGTGGAAGATACAGTACTTTGGAAGACATTATCATTTTGACAAATAATTGCAACAACATATTTAGTGTGTGACCTTGCTGTGTAAACTCAGTTCTTATTAACTTTTCTTAGATGTCATATTTTTTAAATGTGTGTTTCTGTATTTACTAGCAAAAACAGATTGAGATGGGGTAATGAGAGATTGAGGTCACATGTTTGCCAGCTGTCATCAAAGCCATTGCAGTTAAAAGTAATGAGTAAGCATCACAGTGTATTATGAAAGGTGGTCAATTTTTTTGTATTTGAAAATGACACACAGCATAAATGTAACAATTTTCTGAGTGCTCCTCCAGATCCCTTAGCCGCACTTAGTAAATGCATATGAACAGCCGACTTGTTCGATAACCACTCGATTATACAGTCATGGAAAGTCATGGTAACCCATTTTCAGTGTACTGTATGCACTCTGTAATAGTTATTTTTATTTTGTTTATAAGCAAAAGTTAAAACAGTTCAAAGCAGTCATAAACTGCAACGGCTTTGGTGCCAACTGGCGAGTAAGTTTTTCGTCGATCCCTCATTGTGTGGAGTTGTGTATTTTATTTTTCTGCAGCAGTTTTGAGCAGCTGACCAGTTTCAAGTGTTTAGTTACCGTCTGTTGCTTTAATTAGGTTGTAATTCATGTAAGTCGGCAACTGAGACTAGTATATGATGTGCATTGTTTGCATTTGCTGCAGCCAAAGACGTCGGTAGTCTGTCACCAGCTGAGTCAGTAACGGCTTACTATAACCCCAACCGAAAGCAGAAGTATCACTCCAAAATCAAGCCATCCAGAGCAGTAGCAGTAACAGACCACGTTGCTGATAGTGTGCAACGGTCCCAAGGATCTGCATCTGGTTCATGGAGTGTGTCAGGCACATCACAATGGCAGTATCCAACGGATGTTATTGTTAACACATCTTCTGATCTCTTACACCTTCAGCAGTTTCTTGTTGGCAAGGTTGGTTTTATTTATGGGCTTTGCGTGTTAGCAGCTATGCATGTGTTTATTTACTGTGTCACTGTTTTCATGGGAGGGCAGTTGCTTTGTGGGTAGAATGGGTTGTCAGTACATGAATGGTGCAAACAACAAGCTAGACTGGATGTCGTGAATCTATTGATGTGAAGTGATAGACAAAACCTTCCCATTCTTCCCTCTCACCTCTTTTCTGTTTTGTTTTTTGCTTCCGTTCTATTTTTTCCTTACCTGTTCTTTTTCCCATACTTTCTCCAGTTGTCTCCAGTAAATCCGTCTCGAGACTGTAGGAGAGTACCGTGTCAGCTGACAGTTTATTCTGTAGAAATAGCGATGTGTAATTGCAAAATTCGAACTTAAAGTTTAACGTTATGCCAATTACATATATGTAAAGTAATTTTAGAAAAAAAACAGAACATTAATGTACAGAACTCTGCTAGACAAGTGTACAAAATTTGGCGCAAAAATTTTTAGGTGTTACTGAGTAATCACATTTTAGGTGTTGGGTCATTTTTTTAGCCGCACCCTATATATGAATATAGACAACCTCAGTGATTTGATGTTAAATATGTTATGCATATTGATTTAGTTGGTTAAATGTATTTGTAAATGTAAGCTAAAACCAGTGTATTGCTGTGTCTATAGTTGGCCAATCTGCATAATGATGATAAACAATCAACTGCTTCTGATGCGGTATTTCAGCGAGCTCTGAAAATGACTTATGAAACTCTTGTGACATCAGACCGCAAGGTAACACGTAATGTTTCTGACTTGTTGTATTTTGAGTTTCTGCTGATGTGTGATTGGGTTTTCTGTAATACTGTCCAATTCAAGCTTTCATACCCATTGTATTTTGTGAGCCGCTTGTACTTCGACTGTCACTGTATGTATCTGATCTGAATGTTAGTGCTCGTGAAAGAGAATACTTGGAATTGAGAAAAAGAGGAAAGATTACAAGTGTTGTAATATGTAATATGATGACAGCTGGAGCTAAACAACAATGTGGGTTGACCTACTTTTACATGGAAGACTGGCATGGTTTTGACGTTTAACAAGAATGTGAGTGAAAGGCTAGCAGCAGAAATAATGCTCTGTCATAGCACTGGAACTATGGTGTTGAAGGAAGCCAGCTATTGATAGCAATAGACATAGATAGCGTTGGAGAAGATCAACTGATTCACAAAATGTACATCAGACAAGGCAGACTCCTGACAAAGTACAGGTCCAGCTAGAGGAAAATTGCTGCGATCTCATTGTTAGAAGGGAGAGATGGAAGAGATGAAAGAAAAGTCGCACGAACACAGTTTGTGCCTGACTGCCTTTTTTACTATATGTATATTTGACAGAGGAGATTTGAGAGTTGATTCTTTTGCTTTATATGGCATACAACCATGTCGTGAATTTACCATCTTTTTTCTATTTTTTATTCTAACTGGATGGACCTGCACAGCTGTACAGTATTGTGATTGAGCTGTATTCAGTTACTTGATTTCATTTAAACTGCATTTGTTGGTTGTTGTGTGCTGTATGTAGGGGAGTATGCAGTACAAGTATAGTGATCTCATGTCGACGTTTAAGGATATGTGGGATGTTTGTGCTCGTGCCGATCACCTTGACATTTCATTCCCGGACGTTGTCTGTATCAATGGATTCCGCGGTTTTCTCGATGAATTTGTCCGTAAGCTGGAAAGCAAGGAGCTGCCGGAAGTGAAAGTGAAGAAACAGTCAACGAAACACAAGAAAAAGAAACGAAGCAAAGAACACACTGTGGTGAGTTGGTATTTCGATTTGATGTTGTTTCTAGAAGCAGCTCTCTAATTTATGGAATTGTTTTTGATGCTTTATATGTGTCAGTTTACCTGATTTGAATACCGTATATTCTCTTGTATAAGTTGCCCTGCATATCAGTCAACCCCCTAAATCTGAGTCCATATTTGATATAAAATGATTGACCCGCATATAAGTCGAGCGTAACTTTTGCAAACTTGTAGGCCACTTTTACAGCATGTGTAAGATAAAAATGTAGACTGCAGCAGCATGCCACTTATTAAATAGTTTGCTCAATACAATACAGCCCACTCTCTCACCTACTGTCACTGCCACTGACACATAATGTTCTCATTTAGTGTGGGTGGTGAGGAGCGGATGTATTGTGTAATACTTTCCCGGGTGTGCGAATTCACCCCTCGTGCGTCATTGGACACAGCATCATTCCCTCAGCATCCATCCATCACAAGTGTATGGCAGCCACATTCACACATTGTTTTGTTACGCTCTGTTGCATCTCACAGCTTGTTTAGACTTTACTGAAGTCAACAGCCTGGCGTTACAGCACGCATAGCTTATTGACCGGCAAAAAGTTTTTTTGTGACCCACATATCATTCGACTCCCTCCCCCGACTTTAAGGCCAAAAATTTGTGCTCGTATGCGAGTTTATATGGTAATTGCTGTTGAGGTGGCATATGACTATAGCCAAGTTCAGATTATCTATTGATAATGTGTGGTAACACATTAGATGAGAGAAAATGTCACACTGTTTGACAAGAAAAGCTGTTGGCTTGGCAGTTGTAAGTAGTATATGTTTCAAGGTGTTCTAACACTAAAGCTAGACAACGACTCTGTTCTGCTTGGTCAATGTCTTTGGATGTTCGACTTAACTTACTCGTCTGTCCACTGTCGGCGACAGTGTGTTTCCTGTCACAGCCGCTCATCTGTGGAACAGTCTTCCATCGCATGGTGCTGCTGCCCCCTCTCTCTCCACCTTCTGCTCTCATATTAAATTACATCTCTTCCCACTTTTTTATCCCTTTTTGTGACTTTCTTCTTTGTACAGTGCCGGCATAGTGACTCGTCATTTTGGACACTATAATCACTTTAACATTTAACATTTAATGTTTTATTTTGTGTTGACAGTCTCGGTATGGTCATAAGTTTGTTCAAACTCAATTCAACATTTATACCGTTTGTGAGTACTGTTCGTCTAACATCTGGGTTTTGGAGAAAGCACAGGTTTGCAAAGGTGAGCAGTGTGCATGTATGTGTGTTTAAACATTTCTTTTATATGCATAACTTAGTACATGTATTGGTTTAATGCTCGTCTCAGCTACTAAAGTTTTGTTCACCATAGTGTAAATATGTTTGTTTTTTTGTTAAACAAATACATGTTTAGTGGAAGTAAGTTAGTGGAAGTTACAACTTACATGTCATTCACACATTATTATTCAAAATACTTAACCGGCTTGCAACAGAATACATATTATTAAGAGTTTCTCTAGTGCTGTTGACAAGTAGCAAACTGATCAGTGGTCCAATCAAGTAGAATGTTTCTGGCCATGTCTTTCTCAGTGGCAAGTATCACCTCAGTGAAGAAAGCTAATCGCCCAACATTGATGAGTTGCACTCTGCTTGTTGCTCGAGTCGTCACATTCTGCTTGTTGCTTGCTCGATGCTGCTACCTTTTGATAGAAAGTGCACCAGTTCCTATTAAGTAACATTTATTGTGGGAATGCAGACAGTTGCTGCATTGTTCTAAGTGGTTTGATAAATCTTTGGTGAGCTCATCTATTCATCTTGTATCTTTGGTATTATTTTCGTCGTTGTAAAGATCCTCTAAATCAGCAGTTTTGTCAGGCTGTGTAGAATAGAAGTCACCGTGTAAATAAGTAACTGATAGCAGTGAGGCTGGTAAGCTTTATATTACATTGCGTATGAATGTGAGCATAGTGAGAACGGCAAATAGAACTGTTTGATGCCTCAACAACTTGTAGTTACACCATGACCCATGACTATAAAGCAGTCAATACGTCGTCAGCATTACTTACTTTGTCTGTTGACTGTAAAGTGGTTGAGGTGATAAAATAATAGTAATTTGCTGTATGTAATGTGGACCGATAGATTGCCGATTGACTGTTCACAAGAAATGTTGCATGAAACTAACATCACTGTGTCCAGCCAGTTCTGAGTCACAGTCGGTAAGCCGTAACTTAGTGAAAGTCTAACAATAGACAGATAATAACGTTGATTAGGCACTGATGAGTGAGTGTAAGTTGATTGTTTGCTAATGACGTTTGTGCTGAAGACAGCATTACTTTTAGATAGAATTATGTTATGAGTGAATGCCACTGTGTACACACTTACAAAAACACGAACAACTTGATGTAGTATTAGAAATTATAATTTAATACTTGTTTGATTGTTTGTTAGTTTAGAAAAGGCCAACTTCAGTCGCATTGTGTCACAACTTTGC
>Ga0056132_1000421_pt1 | contig 10633 bp, 7 predicted proteins | sample WorMetLIZISLAND2_3_FD_71119 | JGI IMG/M metagenome (GOLD analysis project Ga0056132, IMG submission 71119) | Marine gutless worms symbiont microbial communities from Max Planck institute for Marine Microbiology, Germany - Olavius clavatus LIZARD... ...
TAAACCTTTAACAAATAACAATACAAACAATGGTGCATAGGCCCTAACCAATATACATTTTTTGTTGTTGTTTTATGTTACTTCACAACTAGGCATTCAAGAAGCTCAGCTACCACAGAGAAAGAGCGCGTCAGCTAGGCTGGCTATTATTGATCGCGCAATTCATTGAACAACGTAGACGTTGTACGACTAGAGTACAGATAGACCTAAAGTCGTATAGACACAATCAGCTCAGAAAGAACAACAAGCACAGTGTACAATGTGCGTCCCACATACGTGGCCGATGAAGTTCTCTAACATTAAATAACCGCATGCGTCTTTCAAGGTCACCTATGGGTCTACCTTCATTGAAATTTTTGTATTGGGCTCTAAAAGATGCACGCTTTCTGCAACCAAGTGGATATCGACCATTCAAGGTCATCAAAGGTCGATGATTTTGGCACCAATCGAAAGCGCGTATGGTACTTCCTGTTGGTCAGTCATAGTAACCACAGTCTTATAATTTCTGATATGCTGCAAATTTTTGTTTGAAAATTGCAAATTTTTCCCATCCTACTCTCATGTAGTGGCCTTCTTCGGGTGTTCTATTTGGAACTTCGTGGTGAAGTTTACCACGAAGAAACTAGTCATGGGGCTATTCTCCAATGAAGACCGCATGACCGTAGTTTGAGTCATTTTGATACAACACATAGACGGACGGACGGATTTGCTATAGCTCGTACGGCGCCTTGCTGACGCGCTGTAAAAAGCATTACATATGTGACCACATAAGTTCACAGTAACTTATTATTTATAACACTATAAAGTAAAAATTTTATTGTATTTGTAGCAACGTAGGCCTTGCTCACGTGTCCGTGAACAAGTCTGATACTGTAACCAAAGGTCAGAACTTTGGTACAAACAACTTTGAAGACAGTAGACTATTTCCTGTGGATTTACAAACTACTTTCTACGATTACTAATTCTTTAATGCCACATGCACAAAGACACGGCTCTGCAGACTTCACAGTTCTTGAACTTAGTTCATTAGGGTTAGATACTTCAGATATGCCAAGGTCTCGAAAAATGTCTCGGCCTATCAACGTCTCGGTCTCGGTCTCGTCTCGGACCCCAAATTGAACGTCTCGGTCTCGGTCTCGATCTCGTGAAAAGTGGTCAGGTCTCGGTCTCGTCTCGGTCTCGGACCTCAACGTCTCGTTTACATCCCTGCCGCACGTTATCATGTTCGAATCGAATCGTTGACGACGCCGACCAACAGTGAAACCTTATGCGGACATTTTGTAAGCCTAAGACCCAGATAATACTCAAAACCTTTTTATAAACAAGTGCGCTGAAGATCAACGAGCTTTTCGCGTTATGTGACGATGGACGTTTATGATGATGGGATATTTTTAAACTTGATGCTTACGGACTTATGTTTATTTTTTCCTTGCATCACATCACTTTCTCTCTCATTCCGGTAGCGTCGCGGTGGCCACCATCTTCGGACATTTCATATAATAATTTTTACCCTATATGACGTGAACTAATGTATAACATGATTAGCCCAACTATTGCCAACGAAGAGCCGATCGTCGTACATACTTATTTATAATTTCAAACGGAAGTCTGCTTTTGATGCCTGTTCGTTTTGATGCAGTAAAAGTGGGCTAAGGTTAAAAACGTAAAAAGGTAACCGAGTGCTATGTTTTTAACGTATTCGCTAGATGGAACCAACGTCTACAGTTCAGGTGGTGGAGATTTTGAGGGGATAGGGTCGGTGTAAAAGGTTGAAAGTTGTAGAATAGTGTCCCTAGGGAACACTTCCTATGAAACATTTTTGCTGTAAGATCATAGGATGTATTACAGTGCACAGCTTCACAGACAGACAGTCGGTTAGACGGAGAGACAGACGACAGTCTCATGTGCCAATAGCCGATCATACTGCCTTCAGTACGATCGGTAAAAAGTAAATAAATAAAAAGAACTCAGGTTGTCAATTCTTCATATGTTACGACTTACAACCAAGACTTTGTTCTCGAGCACGACTCAGACCAACCTTGAGATGACGTCGTATGTATATAACCCGCTTCATCCGGAAGCCGACGGTCCAAGACCAACGTACGACTGAAAAACAGACAGCGATGGCGATCCCGACAAACCAGAACCAGAGGAAGGCGTAGATCTTCTCGTTAAAGAGGTTGATTGGCAGGACGCACTGAAGCGTGTGACTGTGCACGGTGCCCATCTGGCGGACGCCGAAGTCGCACAGCGTTACCGTCGGAAACCGCTGCGTCCCGGCGCCGACGGTCACCGCGCCGCCGACGACGCCCTTGAGCTGGTTACCCGCCAGCGCGTCGGTGATCACCTGAACGCCGTACATGTGATACCCGGCTCCGAGCAGAAGGTCGAGGAGCAGCAGTTGCCCGCCGACGTTGGCAACGTACAACACCTTGGTGGCGGTGTACAACGTCACCAGATAGTTGCCGTATCGGTTGCCGACGCGAAAGCAGAACAATCCTCGGGCGAGTAATCGGCGTAGAGGAGCGCAGCAGCCGGCACGGTATCCCTGTTGATACTCGAGATAGTGGTCGAGATGACGGATCATATACTTGATCGTCTTCTCTCGTCGTTCCGGGTACAGCGCGTTCTGGATCGTCTCCGCCGCCTCGACGAGGTTGTTAATGTTGATGCCGGAACGATCATTCAGAAGTCGCCAGAACAGACATGGTATGTAGAATAACAGTGCCTGCCAACAGTTTTCGTCATAAAATTAGCAACACAGAACATTATTATGAAATTTCTGCACTATTACAATTTACATAGCTATAGACATACTAAGCACATCGACGTTATTGTTATCACTGCTCTTGGAAGTATAGCGAAATTTCAAAGGTTAAAAACCACAAGTTCAATCAATCAAACAATCAATCAAGTTATGACGGAACCGGTTGACCACTAATCCGAGCATTTACCTTAAGCTAATCAGCGCTGAAATTATTTTCTAAGTACTACAACCTATGTGATCACGGTACCTGAACGTCACGGACAGACGAACAGACAGATGGACGGACGGACGGACGGACAGAAAACATAGTATAGCATAACCGCGCTCTGCGTAGCATCGCGCGGTAAAAAACAGTCGTGTTTAGCATCATGAATGAACATCTCGAAGAGGGAGACCAGCAAGAGAGTGGGTGGACGATATCCAGGGTGTGGGGCGTGTGTGCATGACCTCAATACGTTGGCACAAAACTGGTCAGACTGGCAACAGATGATTTGTCGTGCATGTGACACCAACGGACGTTGAGCCCATGGATCGCAAGAAGAAGCAAATGTAAGCACACACGACATGTGTTCTGGATCTGGATCTTGATCATGTAGTGATCATGCAGGGCCCCTCACTGAGGCATCATACCGACGAGATTGTAGTCTTGTTCCGGCGATCAGTATATTAGAAGTTGGACAGCATTTTAATTCGTTCGGGACGAATTAACAACGTTCGTTTTTGTACAACGTATAAGATATACCTGGGCAAGCAGGATTAGCGGAACCCATTGATAGTATGCAATGTGGCGCTTCATGGCGCCTGGTTGTCCTGGCATCACGTCCGGTTCCGGGAGATAGTACGTATTGGTGACCCAGCAGATGTTGTCGGCGAATTCAACGTGACTGTCGGTGAAGTAGGCCGGCGACCAGCAGTGGATTGGTGACCCGACGTACTGCGTGGCACTGACGATGACCGTGAAGATGATGAGTATAATCACTGTGTAGCGGTGGTTCAGGCGGTCGCAGATGTCGTCGTCGTTACGCGCGTTCGACTTGACTATCTTCGACACCGCGTCGAAGATGCCCTCCAGCACCATCGCAGCGTCGGCATTCGACTACGGCACCGGCGTTTCAACGTCGACCTCGGTCCGTCATTCTCCGGCCAGAAGATTCATCGGTTTCTGCCTGAAAATATCATTATTAAATATCCAGGATATACAAAATACCTGTATGAACTAAATACCTTCATAAGTGAGAAACTATACTAGAAACTGCAATCCCAAAACCGATTGCATGTCATCTTATCGTATCGTTTATTACGCCAAGAAGCAGCACAAAATATACACAAGCATACAAAGACAAAATGAAAACCTTTAACATCTTAACGTCAAAATTACGCCACGATCTTTACGTGGTATGTTCATCCTGTGACTAATAGACTTTCAAGCATGCCTTCAGATGATCCTAACCCTGTATATTGCTTGTAATGTTTAATTTTAGTTCCTGGACAAAGACAGTCATATTATCAGACTTAAATCACTGGGTACCACAACTGTTTACTTTATCGTATTGTACTGTTACGACGACTGTTTAACGGCCGTAAATGTTATATCTGATAACGTTATTGTGCGGCAGAGACATCGTGTTGTAACTTTTCTGTCTTATCTCTCGTTTGCGCTGTTCTTGTTTACATGTTGGCTCGCATGCCGACCGACAACAAGTAGCCGAGCGAGCGGCGGTTTCTCGGAGTACTGTTACCCGGCGCCGTCAAGTAAGACTCCAGAAAACTCCGGGCAGCGTACATTTCGAGGCGGCCGAGGCCCGGACCGGCTCCGTCCAGCCGGAACATGATTCAGAAGCCGGGGTCGAGCGATTAACGTGTCGGGTCCTGACGTCTGTCGGTCGGGCGCCTCCGCGGTTAGAAGATTAATGTTCGTCGGCCCGTCCTCGCACCAGCGAGACGTCAAGCTGAGTTCAACGCCTCGAACTGATTCCAGGTGCGAGAGCGCGCACTGTCTCTCAGCCCAGCCCCTCTTGTGAGTTGTCACATTCCTATACCGCCACATAGCCCGACCTCATTAGTACCTGGAAAAAAACTCGCCGACAGCTCGACCAGACAGCAGCCGTAAACCGAATCTGACTGGAGCCGATGCGGTTAATCAGTAGGCTATCGATGATTGATTAAAGATACATGACGTCCCACGTGGGTGTGTGCAACGAAAGTTAACAGAGTGAAAAACGAGTAGACCTACACTCTACTCTACCAACAGCAACGTAACGTCGTCCATCCCCAACAACCAAGGCGCCATTCACCATCCCATCCAGCGCCTGCGCCTCTGAAGCTACGGCACTATATGGGGCTGCACAAATGTATTATTATTATTATTATTATTATTATTATTATAATATTTTTCTTCTCCCTTTCCTGTATATTTTCCTTAGTGTTATTTTCTTCTTATTTTGCCGCTCGACAGTTTTTGCCTACATTTGCATTAGCGCATAGTGTAGTATAGGCTATGTTATTTTATAAAGCGGTGGAAAATTATTTCTTTGTGCTGTATTATTTATTATTGCACAAATTCATGACAGTTACTAAAATCACTACAGAAAATCAATTCCGTGTATATTTGTGCTTGTTTCTGTCACTGACCCTTTTTCTGCAGGTGCACTTTTGCCAGTACCGTTTCTACCTGGACCGTTTTATCAACTACCGCATTGCCACAACAGCTTAATTTACTTTATTTGGAAAATTTTGCAACTGTTAAATTCTTTTGCGTGACGGAAAGTTCATTGCAAAATCGTGATGCACTCTTTGATAACAATCGGAAATATTTCCTTTAGGGGCACTTTAAATAAAGCCTAAATTCAGGTAGCACTGCTTCTGTCGCCGATAAAGCTATATGGCATGCCAAAGTTTTGAGAATGTCGGGACTCAGGTTCAAAGACGTCGTCGGAGAAAGTTAGTTGGGAAAAAGAAACATTCCGGCGCTTCTCTATAGCCTATGCACTGCTATGGCGACCACAGAAATATTACATTTGCGCGAGATCAAAAGCTGACATAAAAGATCAATCGTTTTACACTCGCCGAAATGCAGCCGGTGGTCGATGAAAATGTAAAAAGAGATGAATGTCTCGATTACATTACCACCACGTGACCACGCCCACTCTACTGACGCCGTTGCTTTGCATTGGGAATGGACATGCACGTATGTGTCGTATCTCATATCGCTCCTGGCCCCCTCAGTTTCTGGCAGTGGGTCCAAATGTGCACGGAGCGGGACGGACCCGTCACTTTTCCTGCCGTGCTGCTATACATGGCCAGCAAAGCATAGTATTACCCTCCCACTTCTGCCATTCCCGCATAGTCATCTCTCACTGCCTAAGTGTTAGTAAGAATCGTATATTTATACAAGAAAGCCGCGCTATCGCAAGGAGAACCGCGCGATGCTGCTATAAATTTCGATACGTATCGAATTTTACAATAAGTCGATAATGGAACGTTTGCGTATACGCTAAACACGACAACCTTGTCAACGCGGACGCATCTGGCGCCGAAGCCAGCACAAAACACATTGAATCATGTTTAAAGGTCATTCAAGGTTACGCATTTTGGGATCACTGAAAAGTCGACGAAGGATTGTGTATTACTGTATAATAATGATGGCTTTAGAGTCGAAAATTTCGAAGGAAAGGTCTCAGCATCTCAGGAAACGCATGCGAATATTCGCACACAAACCTTACATTTCTAGAAACCAGAATCACTGACGTACGTTTTGCCGCTGACAGATGGGTCTATCTTCATTCAAATATTTTTGGTGAGCTTCGTAAAACGATTTTTCCGCAAGAGTGCGTTTCGGCCATTCAAGGTCATCCAAGGTCGTTGATTTTGGTACCAATCGAAAGCGCACATGGGACTACCTATTAGTCCGTCGTAGTAATCTCGGTCCCGTCTTTCACCGTTTCAGAGATATTGCAGGTTTTGTGCTCATGACCCCACCCCTATTTCACCCTAATTTTGAGAGTGTTCCCGTTGGACCAGATCGCTGATGTTGGGGGTCAATGTGAGCACGTACCTTAAGCTATTCGGCCGTGAAATTATTTTTGAAGTATTCTCACCTATGTGACAAATGGACAGACGGACTGACAGACAGACTGTGGATAACCGCGCTCTGCGTACGCGCGGCAAAAACTGCTGCACTGTATAAATTGCATCAAAATGTTTCGCAGCCGGTGACCGGCGGTGAGCGGGTTCTGCCCAGACCCTTAAGGGAGTCCACGAGAGGGAAGAGAATAAAGGAAGATTAAATGAGGGAGAGATGTGGCCTCAGGCCTGGACCCCATGATTTGTGACAGATCGCCGCCACTGTTGACGATCGATTACTACTTTCGCCGTGTAGAAAAAAAACCCGCAACGTTACAAATACAAACTTATACAAAGTACTTACTACACTGTGTCTCAGAAAAAACGCGCTAACTTTGAAACGGTATAGTTCAAAATTATTACTACCGATTTTGATGACGTTTGGCAAAAATATTCAAAATACTCTAGAATACAGTCTGCATGCTTCAGTTTTTGTGCAGGTTTGCTTTTTTTATGAACTTTTCGTCTTTCAAACCGGACGCCGAAAATGACGCATATTTTGACAATTACGCCTCACAGTGCCTGTCAACATGGCGCCATTCAGTAAAGAAGACAAAATTTCGACCAAAAGTCTTTATAAATGTAAAGGTTACAGCGCTTGGCAGTTTAAAACAGAGTTTCTGGATAAAGGTTGGACAAAGAACAGCATCAACAGGCTGCTGGTGACGTTGAGAAAGTTCGGAACTGTGTGACGCGTAATTTTCGTAACTTCAGGCGATGCAATTTAGGACAAATATTAAATAAGTAAAACTGCATTAGCAGAAATGCATTGATGAGTGTATTATTTTTAAATGTCTGCAGATTATGTGTGCCAAATAATGTGAGCGTAGGTATATGTTTTATTTAAAAAATGCACCTCGTCGAAGTTGGTGCGTTTGCTTGATACAGCGTCAAAATTCGCGTTATTTTCGGCATCCAGTTGGAAAGACGAACAGTTGATAAAAAAGGAAACCTACATGAAAACTGAAACATGCAAACTCTATTCTAGAGTATTTTGAATATTTCTGCCAAATGTCATCAAAATCGATCGTTATAATTTTGAGCTATACCGTTTCAAAGTTTGCGCGTTTTTTGAGACACAGTGTAGTTCAGTTGATCCATATGTGGTGCTTAATGGTTTTTACAGCGCGTCAGCATAATAGCTTGCTGTGCGGAGCGCTGTAGCTACGGTTGAAATGTCCGTCCGTTCGTCCGTCTGTCGGTCTGTACGGATTTCTAATAACACAAAAACAGGTGACCTTGAAAGACGTATGCGGATATGTAATGTTAGAAAACTTATCGACCACGTATGTCGGACGCTTTCTTATAGCAGACAGTGTCGACTGTCGATACGTCTTTAGCTTAGGCCTAGTCTATTTGTACAACATCTGCGGCGTTCAGTGAATTGCACGATCAGTTAGCCAGCCTAGAAATACATGCGTAGAGCTAAGGCGGCTCGCACATGTGAAGTGAAACTGAAATGAAACTGAAACAACTCTGAAACAAAATTGTTTTATTTCAGTTTCGTTTCAGTTTCAGTTTCATTTCACACGTGCGAGCCGCTTAACGAGCTGTTTCTCTGTGGACGCTGAGCTTCTTTTCATCATTACGTCTCTGCCAAGTCTCGCGAGCTGCAACGTCGTCTCGATCTCGGTCTCGTCTCCGACAAAATGCCCAACGTCTCCGATACGTCACGGTTTCGGTTCTATATATGCGTCTCTTGGATATCGTCTCGCCTGGGCCTAAAATATCTCGAGTCCATCCCTGAACGCCTGTATAATGTATATTGTCATGCAGAACGATCGGCAATTGCGATGATACTGTCGTCTGTCCGTCTGTCTGTCTGTCTGTCTGCCACAAAGTGTACTGTGGCTAAACGATGCAGCAAATGTGAATAAGAAATGTCTCTCTAAGGACACAATTTTACAACTTTCAATCCTCTACACCGATCCTATCCCCGTCAAACTCCCCATCCAGAAAATTTAGAATTGCTTAATTATTTATTATATCTCGCTTTCTTGATCGCGTGGCCATTTTGTTTATGCTGCTAGGAACATGGGAGAGTATTGATATGGATTATGGATATGATCATTATTATCGCGTCGTACACAGTACGATCGGCTATCTCAGCAACAGCTGGGCTTCCTGTCCGTTTCTGATACTACACTAAGCTGGTTATCGGTCAGCTTCGTGTACGTTCCGCATCAGCATATCGAACGGCTGTTTTCTACATAATTAGCTTACTTGAACTGAGTGCATAAGCAAATATTACAAAATACGTGGTCGACGTACGAAGACGTATGATCGGCTATTGGCATCATACTGTCGTCTGTCCGTCTGTCTGTTACGAACAGTTGATAAAAAAGGAAACCTACATGCACTGTGCACTGTGGTGTTCAGGGTCGGTGTAGAGGGTTGAAAGTTATACCATCGTCATCTGGCATGGCACTTCTTATTCACTTCTTCAGACACTTTTGCTGTAGGATGTATCATTAGTCTTCATCCACAGCACACTGCGAAAGACTGAACCGCAAAAAATTCCGCGTCTGGGATAGCCATGGGCAGCACGGTTACATGACCATGGTTATTCCAGACGTAGCATTTTCGGCTGTTCGGTTCCGCAGCTATACCGTTGCCCGTACGTCGTATACAAAGTAAGTAGATATATTTAAAGTGAGTATAAAAAATGATATAAGTGTCCGAAATGACAACTATCACTGCGCAGGCACTGCAAATGTTGTGGTAAACGTCGAGGGAAGGAATGCCCGAAGTGGAAATCCTCGCAGCGACCTCAGAAAACCGACATAGAGGAAGGATACGCACGTAACATGTTGGGGCAGACTGTTCCAAGTACGATCGGCCTTCATAGCGACAGCTAAAGCTACGCTTCTTGTCTTACGAATGCAGTGCTCTTAAAAGAGCGTCCTGGGCTGGAGTTTACCCTAAGATTGATAAAAGAATAGATTAAATATTACGCTTACAAATTGCGTTTCTTTACCGTTGTAGCTTACCTCTTCACACGTGGCGTACGAAGCACAGTTTCGTAAGCGTACAGCGGCTAATCCTGTTTCTCCTGGTATAATCCTGCAGGCCTACAGGCACCTGTTTTCACATGTGTTAAATTATTGCTACTTTACGAGCCAGTCATCATATCAATCTGTGATCCCATCCATAGAACGGTTGCTTCCAGCTGCGTATCTATACAGGATCCTATCAGACGCATCGTCGTCAGCAACAGCAGTCTCTATAGTGCGGTATTCCCGCTGCTGAAGGCTCCACCACGGCGGCGCTCGACGCAGTGTTGTAACTCATGCTAACTATCGTAAATCATCTAGGCCTACATCGCTCATGTATTTCTGCTGCGCATCATTCCGTGTAACGACGCGCAACAAATAGCCTCGCGATTATTCATCCGCTTAATTCATGACCTACTTTTTCTCCCTATCTCTACAATGGAGTCTAGAATGCGTTAACGTCTTGTAACACACAGTGGTCTAACTTAGATGACGAGTTGTGCCGGGATTCGAACCCGGCTGCTCGTGATGTAGTGTACGACCACTTATCCACTACACCACGAGAGTATACAGTAGACTATAGGTGATGTAACGTTATATGCTTCGACATACCAGTATAACCTATAAACATAAGGATCAATAATAATAATAAACGCATTTTACCGCTATTCTAAGCCACTTAACGTCACTTAACGGCAGTATAGTACTAAGTACAAGCGAAACACAGGCTTACCGCACGCGAACCCTTACC
>Ga0056132_1000423_pt1 | contig 10612 bp, 6 predicted proteins | sample WorMetLIZISLAND2_3_FD_71119 | JGI IMG/M metagenome (GOLD analysis project Ga0056132, IMG submission 71119) | Marine gutless worms symbiont microbial communities from Max Planck institute for Marine Microbiology, Germany - Olavius clavatus LIZARD... ...
GATTAGCGACTTTTTACCATATATTACGTACTTTATTGTCACAGTAATAATACGTTTTATACAGCGTTAGGCTAACTTGGCGGCTGCCGGCACGCTATCCCCCACGGATAGCTTGCCGGCATGCTATACAAGACGATTATTTAACTACATTAACACTACATATGCTTATTTTTCACTATAAGCTTAACCACTCGTCAACTGCAAGTTCAAACGTAAACGCAAAGTTTATAAACAGTGATAAATATTCTTCGGTGTATTATTTGTAGCTCGAAATTGTTAGTATGCAAATGCAATACCACACAGGCGAGCAGACTGAAGACGAGACTCGCTTGAAGTTCAAACTTAAAAGAGACAAAATTTCTCTCTTTGAACTTCAAATATATTCTTTTTTGCATCTCTAGATTTAATGCAGGGATGTGGAAAAATATAAACTTAAAACAAAAGACAATAATGCAATAAATGATGATGATGAATGTCGTAAAAAGGCAGCGTTAGTCAGATGCAAATAAACTCACTGGCCGGTACTTACTTACTGCAGATAGCTGATTAATTTCAGTACGCAAGGAAAACAAGAATGAACTACGGTACCGGTACCAGTACCGGCATGTAGAATAAAATATAATATGATTTTTCTCTTCATAACACTCAAAACTTTCTAAATTGTCTATAGTGACAATTAGCCTGGTCAGAACTTTTTGCCTTGGCGTTAACACACAAAGTATAGGCTTGACTCAGTTACTCTTCTGTGTAGATAGACACGTTTTCATCTTGTATTACTAATAAATGGTGTCCAGTGTGCAATGAATTGAAATGCAAGTATATTATCATAGCATTTTAACAATGTAACTTTTTATGTCCATGTGAACGGCACTCAGGTTTTGATTAACCAGATATTTTTCTAGATTTGCTCCATGCTCCACAGTATGCCAGTCCTTGAAGAAAGGTTTCGGGAATTTTGTAGTACAAATATGCTCAGTAACAGGACAGTTATAATCAAACTACTACGAATCGTTCAGTCAGAGCAGTGTTATTTGCAGTTGAAGCACACTGTCACGGGTGCATAAAAAGCAAACAAGCAAAGTTATGGCAATAATGTAAAGCCGACAGCTGCTGCACTAACTCACCAAGACAAAATTTCATCACAGCTGAACAATATTTCAGAAAACCTATTTTCAATATGAACATAAAACAAATAGCATGGCATCTCTGTCCCATAACCTAACAAGCAGATATGACTGAAAACACATCATAATAGCATCTCCTATGGTATGCTGTTAATCAACATAGTAACAGAGGCAAATACACAACATAATATACAGTGTAAAAATTTGCAGACATTCATAAAAACAGTTAGAGTTGCAATCCGCAGCAAACAAAGATTAGTAACAAAATCTGCACATTTCTGCATGATAAGATTGCTTCATAAACCCATCGTAAGACTTTCGTTGATAATTAACTGCATCACAAAACGGCTGTACAACTAGAAAGCACTCAAAAGAGTATAACCCCTACCAAGGCTTACTGATATCAAACAAAATGACAAAATTCTCGGGCCCTAATTTTCAAAAAAAAATCTTCATTCTTAAGAGATATATTTATCCTAAAATATTTTGATAATCAGGGCCTTGGGCTGTAATGATGATAGCTTACAAGAACACATGCTCATAGAGATCACAATCTAACGGATTGTTTCTTGTGCCAAGGTTTACCCTGTCAGTAAATTTTTATAAAAATTCATCTGTACTTCTAGAGTCACCATGCATGCAGACAAACCAACAAACCACGACAAAGACATAACCTGCTTGGCAGAGTGACTGAGTCAGTAGAGTTTCAAATCTTGCTTGAGACATAATAGTTCATTTTGGAGACTAGTCTTTTCAGGCAATCACTTGCACCTGTAGAGTACCAACAAAACTCAAAACAAACAAGATAAATACACAAAAACACACAAAAAACGAAAAACAAACAAACTGAATCTATAAAACACAAAAACAGACAGATACAATACCGTAAACTAAACCTAAACCAGCAGGTCCCAACAATTAAAACAGACAATTGTGACACGACCACTGATAGGCAATGCTGACTGAGACAAAGCAGATTCATTATGCAGAGAAATGACTTCTTGGACTTCTCGCTTGGACAGAAAGACCAACATGAGACATGCACAGTTAACATGCTTGTAAAAATAATGTACTAAAATTAATTAGACATAAATGTTGTTAAAATTTTCTCTGACCAATATCGGCCAACTTGCATAACGAAAAAATTGCTTAATGGCCTTTGTACAATGGACATATGGACATGTCATATGCCACACGCTGCAATATAATTAGAACACTGTCAATTTCAGAAATGAAAATTTCAAAAAATAATTCTGCCATAAATGACAGCAGCATGTATTTTCAGTGGTTTTCTGTTTTTACAGTAAGTGTTACGTTGTGGATGCATTAATATGTAAAGCCATTGTTTGCAAGTGCACAAATGGAAATACCATGAATGTGGGAAGATCCATACATATTTGCAGAAAATAAGCTCAGACATCAAATCAAAAATTCACAGTAAATTGCATACAAAGCACACACACTTTCAATCACTATTAGTATTTCACAAACCAATCGATCATTCAAGGTATATTGATACTGTAAGTGAATAAGACTCACAATGCCGGTTTCGGACACAGCACTCCGGTTCACTAAAATCATGTTCTGCCTCTAAAATATACCAAAAGTTTTCATCCTGTTTACAATTACAATGAGGGTATTTAGTGCCCCCCTATACTGAAAACAGAGCGGGAGGCATTACAACGGCCGTTTTGTGCGACAAATATGTTTAATAAGTAAGTAAAAAGGATAGGCAAGCATTTAGGTTGCGTAGCTGGTTACATACCATAACACAAACTATCACCCATTTTGATACTAACCCAACTTTATCCCAACATCAATGCATTACCACTAAGCCAAGAGAGTAGCGTTGTATTCACACATCACAATGCGGTGCAAAACTAATCCAAACAGTTGCAGTAGTAGCTGCAGCAACAGTAATATACTGTGCTCTATGTTTTTGTAGACAGCAGTGCACAGTACAATGAGAAAAGTAATGTGTGTGACGTGTGCTTATAAACTGACAAGCAGCCAGCTTAATCTACTGCAGACAACAAAACCGAGGGCTAATTTACAACAAATCTCAACACAAACTTAGCAAAAAATCAGACTTAGGAAAAACCCAAGAAAAGAATGTGACTTATACAGTCTTCAGAAAAACTTACAACAAACTTATGCACAAAAAAACTTAGCAAGGCATATTTGGTAATGTGGAAAACATGCATTATGCGTCATTCTATATAACAACAATTAGCGTGGAAATAAATGAAACAAATACATATTTCGTTAGATACAAATTTAAGTAGTGACGAGTGACTTGCCATATTTGTGTTTCTATTTATGTACCAATTTTGTGTCTCTGACATCTTCAGGAACCAAGGAAATGTTAAGACAGCTGTTGTAAATCAACTTAAGAAATGTTTAACAAAAACTTTTTAAAAAGTAAGGCGCTGACTTACAAAGAACTTAGGAGTAAACTTAGGAGTAAACTTAGAAAATTCTCGGAAAAATTTCTAGGATCCCATTAAATTGGGCTACAAGATGCCCATCAGCTTGAAATTTAGACAAACAGTCCAGGGAAAATGTAGTGGTGGTGATAGTAATAATCATATTATGATAATAATATCAAACTAGTAAACCTATAATGCATCATGTTAAACATGTCTCACTGCTATTAAGCATGTTCAAGCTCAGGGCTAACCCGCAACATCAAGGTATGCTACCTATGTATGATTATGCAAGTAACTGCTATGTACATGCAATAAAACAATATCACTCCTTGATGATATTCCATTGCCAGTGATGTTAGGGCACGGTGGCCTAACGCAAAAATTCTTGGACTTGGCCTACACACAAAGGCCTTGGCAGTTGGCACCTCACAGCTAAAAGGCAGAATGGAGAGGAAGGAGGCGGCCGGAAGAAGAAGGGTAAGAGAAAATTAAAGGGGAAGAAAAAGAATAAGAGATTAGGGAAATGGAAGGGACTAATGTACTGAGGTCCCACAAAATCTGCATGGGACTCATCCCATACTGTTCCGGCACCTGTGGCAGCAATACATGTAGTGTGTGTAAAGACACTACTGTGTATGACTTCACATAATGGTCTTCAAACATGTCATCATATTTACCTGTACATTTTCTGCTGAAAACTATAAACCACTTTATAATGTTTCACATACCCTAAAATTAAATTCGCACCATGCAGACATTAATCCTATGGGATCATTCTAAGTTACATATCTGAACGGTTTGCATAGGGGAATGAATTTTGAGCAAATGGCAGATAGTGTTTACCCAGACCTGAGTTTTGTGCTGCTGCTAACATCACTGCCAATAATCATATTACACATGCAGCAATTTACAACAACAATGAATATATACATCGTGAAAGACATATGTATCCGACTAGCGAGCAAACAAAAGCGACAAATCAAAACATTAATTAAACAATAAATAAGAGATATAATTCCCACTAGATATTTACACATTCAAATACACTACTAATTTACCCAAAAGATATGTCAAAGAAGCCTTTTAGCATTTGATGGCTTGTATGTGCCTACCTACAAGGTCATATGTTTACAGTGCACGAAGCATTCTGGACTCTAACAATAATGCTGCGTTCCTTTGGGCTCTGACCTCGTGTTTTCCGGAAGTAAATTACTTGTATTTACGATTTCACGAGAAGTGTCCCAACAGCAAAGTACGATGTAAGATGGCGGAAGTGGGTGTGGCACACAAAATGTAGATCATTACTGACTTACGCAAGCTGGACAGAATTATGTAAAAATGCTGCTTGTCTTATGCATAACACTGATAACAGTGTCTTGCATATCAACCGTGTTCATATAACGAACTACACTTGAAACTGCACTATTTTTCAAAAAGACAAAAACTACGTTTGTTTGTGTCGTCGGCCATTTTTACCGCTGCTTGTAATTACTGGAGGCACTTAATTTTTCTCCAGTTCACAACTTGTGATCACGAGATCTCGAGTTCACGGGAATGTTTTGGGACAGTTTTCGTTCTTGTGATTATGGTGAACACGAGTTCACGAGCCCAAAGGAATGCAGCATAAGTTACAGACATCTCAACGACATTGATCCTATATCAACCATGTGGGACTCAGTCCCTTTCACCAGTTAACTCTGCTACTAAAAGATACGGCCACCAAGTGGCTACAAAAGTGAACTACTGAGAACTATTGGAGACAGACTATCTACGGCTGGAAGCTCTTCCCTTCACTGGTGAATCCAGACATGCGCAAACCGGGTGGCCGACCCCCACTACAAAAAGTAGGGGCTGATAGTGGTTGACTCCGACAAAGGCTGAAAACAGACTAAGTCATCACTTGTGCTAAAGTAAAACTTGGAAGTATGGACAACTTTTGAAAAATGTCGCTAACTTGTTTTTCAGTAATCGAAATACACGGAGCAATTTTTAGCAGGTCAAAAGCAATTTGGCCCAACTATCTAACTTTTAGTGTCACGAGCACTCTCACAATCGTTGCATTGTTCCCAATAGTCATGACAACAAGCATGTGATCACACACCAGCCCTGCGGGTCATTACACACGATCACACAAGGGAAGCTTGGACAGTTCTAGACAGCGAAGCACAACAACAATTCAAGCAGGAAATGAAAGACCACATCAGTAAGTAATTCTGAGCACCTCGCTGAAAGCAAAGAATGCTTAAAACTTATCAACCCGATACGAAAGACTGCTGCAAATATCAACGAACTTTAAGTACTAAGTACTAGTGACAAACAGAAATAACTGCATAGCACTGTGCCTCTGAAGTTATGTTCATTTAAGCAAACACAAGTTCTCTAACTCTGAACCAAACACATCATAGTTAAACTAAAGGGAATGAAACACACAGTGGAATGCATCTGTGGACAGACAGTATTTCACCAATAATACCAGAAACTAGTATGAAAGAAAAATGTCAGTATTCATTTCATTATTGTAATATTCTAAATTTCTATATTGCAGGAACAATATAATGTTTAACTGTTGTCTGACTGAGACAATGAAAAGTGCCTAATCCAACTCCACTATCTTTAACTTTAACTAAAAGATGATTAGTGTGCTTCTGCAACACATACTCTTATAAAGCAGCAAAAACAGACGATCACAGTTACAGTTAGCCACATTTGTTTCAAGTCCCACATTTCAAACACACAGTCTGTGGGCTGCATGCAGCCCTCTAAGACAGTTTCTGACACCTGCAACGACTTACTTGGACTGGCAAAATTTACCAATTAGCACTGTCAAGTGACCAGCCAGAATTAAGAAACACCTGAACCAGTTTGTTATTATGATGAGAACACTAAGAAAACTCTCAAATGACAACTGCAGTTTAACTTGTTCGTTAAAATACTGATGCATTTTCATCATTCACAAAAATGAATGCAGCAATTAGCCCCACAGTCCAGCTGAGTTTAAAACCCCCTTTTAAATTCACAGCATCAACCGAATGCTTCATAATGAAGAAGAAAAGACACAATCATAACAATAACAGCAACATACTTCCACCTGCTATTTTTTAAAGCAAAAGCCCTAAAACCACCATTACTGACATGTAGTGTTGTTACGGTAACCAAAATCGAAACCAAAACCGCGGCAAAACCCAACCCGAGTTTTTAGGCGGCATAATAGCCAATTCGGTTTTGAAAGGTCAGCTCTGTGTTACACCAGTCTATTTTGTATGAACTAGAGGTCCACACATCACTTGCCGCTAGAGAACGATCGATGCAGACATCGCCGCCAAAACTGGCTTTTTGGTACATCACCAGCGACGTGACGGCATGTCAAATTCTACTTCATTACTTACGCAGCCGCAGTGACATGAATCTGTATATAATTTTTGACAACAATTTTGTACGGCATGGAAACTTAATGCATTCGACCTGCAAAAACATATTAGCACAGTACACCTAGATCACAGCATGAACACCCTCGACATCTTTCTACAAAACAGAACTGGTTGTTGAATCAGCAGCAGCCGGTACCTCGAACACCACACTGGGTACAACTGCTGACGACGTTCCAGACGGCTCTGCATTTAATCCAGACCCTGTATCAAGCACAACTGGCACAGAAGTCCCGGTACGTTCAGAATCCTCGACAGACCCCGTGGTAGGCACATCAGCTACTGACATTCCTATCTGTTCTGCACTCACTGTTAATGTCTCAGTCGAAGTTTGCAAAGTACTCTGAAGTTCGGCAAGTGGTTCTTCGGTGAATGACGGTAACTCCGCCACATCACCACCCGATGTACCTATCTGAGATGATGTCTTTGAAAGCCCGGTGTCAGACAAAACAGCCTGTATGGTATAATTCTTCCGCAGACCCGCATCTTTCAATCGCGTACTGTCGGTCAACTGTTTTCCGGCAAAGAAGAGCCGTACTCTGTCGACGCTGACGTCTGATACGGCAGCGACATGCTGCCTCACCAACAGCACGGAGTCGTTAGTCCGCACAGTTAGTCGCATAATTGAACCCGTTGACAACTGAAGTCTTATCGGCAACTCACTGCCACGCTTCCGCTTCTTGGATGACGGTGACAGTTTTTCGGGGACTTCATCGACGTCGCTGCTATCTAACTGAAGATTTGTTGGGGCGGACAGAACATACACCGGCAGTTGATAGCGGCTTCCTAGTTCATCGTAACAATCCTCCAGAGATCCTGAAAGATTCCAGATAACACAACAGCAGTGAGATCACTTCCCGTGATTTCAGCACCAACTACAACTAGGGCTCCGACCAATCGGCTAATCTCGCGAGAATCGTCGGCAAGTCCTGATCTCATAGGTCATCGAGCAGTGCATCCAGTGTGTGATCACTAATGCTCATAGCGGCGCCACGCAACTGCAGTCTGGATTCACCTCACCTCAGTGACAGTCAACTTGCTGCAATTGAATCGATCTGCCTATGTGGCTACGATCGGAGCCCTAACTACAACATGATTGTTTCTTACACAGATGCCCCTAATCATGAGGGGACACTCTTCAACTCCTGCTCTCTAAAATTTCAGCTGCCCCCAAATTTATAATCCTGGTTATGTACTTACCACTACTTACAACAGGACTGTGGATGAAAGCAGAAGATAAAAAACTCTGGAAAATTTAGTACATAAGCTGCAAGGCTGCTTTCAGAAACACCCTCATATGTTTTTACAGAGAAAAACTGTGGATTGCATTCCAGCATATATGGTAAACTGCCAGATGGTTTTAGCAAAAAAGAACTAATGTCATCCAAGTTAGATGTACATGCATGCACCTCTGAGATACTGGGATTAAATGATCAATGTATCATTCGGACTTTGTTTAAGTGGCCTATTTTCCTCGAGGTAATCCTGTGCCGACTGGAACGCCAAGAGAAAACTACACTACAGTCAGGTTTTTACAGGCCAGATGCCCTTAGTGTTATGCCCTAACAAAAATGTACTCAAAACATCATGTACCAGTTGGAAGCATAATATTGGCACCATCAACAATTGCTTGAGCAAGAAGGTGATCTCCACTTTCCAGAGCGTATGCAGCAGCCTTCAGAGCATCCCAGATCTCCTTATGACCCTCAAATGCCGGCGCTGTATCCCAGAACTGTTCTCTCTGACTCTGTAGTTGTTCTTCGGTCATAGGCCGATCACTAGACCACTTTGGCCTCTCGGGTTTCAGTGGCTGGTTGCGTCCAACAGCAACTGTAATCAACGCAAACAATGTTATAAACAACACATAATGACCAACAGTTAAATAATTTAAATAATTTTTGTTTATGTTTAACCAACCATGGCAATGCTCACTGCTCAGGATAAAAATGATTAGAGACAGAGAATTGAAAAACCAGCTGAAGGCTAAACCAGTTTTACCAGGATATCACCATTAAAAACGGCTTGTGTGTGTGAAATTTCAGGAATGATGGTGTGACGTCACACTGTGTGCACTTCTTTGATGTGATGCAATACACACTTTGGTATAGAAGTAACATGGTAACCCTATTGCCATCACCTACGGCAATTGCCTGCCGTTATTTGTTATGATCCTAGGGACATTTATGTTAAAAAAACAAATTTAACAAAATATGGTTTGGCAGTGATATACAAGAAATAAAAGCAGCAGCCTCTTACAAATATCAACCAGGCCCATAAAAGTTTACTTATTTAGTATTCCTTACAGCGGGATGTAGTCTCGGTCTCGACGTCTCGGTCTCGAGACGCATTTTCCCAACGTCTCGGTCTCGTCTCGGTGATATGTGGGAATGTCTCGGTCTCGTCTCGGACTGAAAGTCAAACGTCTCGGTCTCGTCTCGGTCTCGGGCCTCAGGGTCTCGTTTACAAGTCACATTTTCCTCATATATTGAAAGAAAACTGAGTGATATCTTTGCAATCAAATTCTCTTCCATCGTTACTCAATTTCCGTTCAAAGTACTTGAAAGTAGCATTTAAACCTTTAACAAATAACAATACAAACCATGGTGCATAGGCCCTAACCTATAGTTTTTGTTGTTTTGTGTAGTTCACAAATAGGCATTCAAAAAGCTCAGCTACCACAGAGACAGAACGCGTCAGCTATAGGCTGGCTAATTGATCGCGCAATCCATTGAGCAACGCAGACGTTGTACGACTAGACTACAGCTAGGCCTAAAGTTGTATCGAGTCGACACCATCAGCTCAGAAAGCACAACAAGCACAACGTACGATGTGCGTCCCACATACGTGGCTGATGAAGTTTTCTAACATTAAAAAACATGCAAATTTTTTTCAAAGTCACCTGTCTTTGTGTCATTAGAATTCAAAATTTCTGAGAAATGACGCTGCTTTCTGTAAAAAAATTATCAATTAAAAGACAATTATAGCTGCTTCACTCCGGTTCGTCGCCTATCTTACCGCTGACAAATGGGTCTAACTCTTATCTTCATTGAAATTTTTGTATTGGGCTCCAAAAGATGCATCTTTTCTGCAGTCAAGTGCGTATCGACGATTCAAGGTCATCCCAGGTCTATGATTTTGGTACCAATCGAAAGCGCGTATGGTGCTTCCTGTTGGTCCATCATAGTAACCAGAGTCCTATAATTTCTGATATGCTGCAACTTTTGGTTGAAAATTGCAAATTTTTCCTATCCTACACTCCCATGTGGCGCCCCTCTTCGGATGTTCTATTTGGAACTTCGTGGTGAAGTTTACCAAGAAGAAACTAGTCATGAGGTTACTCTCCAGTGAAGACCGCATGATCGTAGTTTGAGTCATTTTGATACAACACCAGCGTCTGACAGACAGACAGATGGACGGACGTACGGATTTACTATAGCTCGTACGGTTTCTTGCTGACGCGCTGTAAAAAGCATTACATATGTGACCACATTAGTTTAATGTAGGGCACGTATAAAATGCGAAATGCAAAAATGCAAAAGTGCGAATTGGAGGATGTATAAAATGCGAATATGAAAATGCGGATTTTACGGTGCGAAAAGGTGTGTAAAATGCGAAACAGAAAAATGCGAAAAAT
>Ga0056132_1000424_pt1 | contig 10602 bp, 7 predicted proteins | sample WorMetLIZISLAND2_3_FD_71119 | JGI IMG/M metagenome (GOLD analysis project Ga0056132, IMG submission 71119) | Marine gutless worms symbiont microbial communities from Max Planck institute for Marine Microbiology, Germany - Olavius clavatus LIZARD... ...
CCAGATAGCACCAGAGTGCGTTTTGGCCGTTCAAGGTCATCCAAGGTCGATGACTTTGGTACCAATCGAAAGCGCGTACGCGACTTCCTATTAGTCGGCCATTGTGACAATGGTCCTATCTTGCACCGTTTCTGAGATATGGCGACTTATTGGCTAAAAATTGCCTATTTTTCCTACCCCTCTCTCATTCGGCGCCCTCGCTCTCCGTGTTCCCTTTGGAATTTTGCGGTGAAGTCAAGCGTGCTGGAAACTAGAGTCATGGGGCTATCCTCCAGTGAAGACCCCATGATCGTAGCTTGAGTCGTTTGGACTCAGTGCCAGCGTGTGACGGACAGACGGACGGATTTACTATAGCTAATACAGCGCTCTGCATAGCAAGCTATTATTATTATTATTATTATTATTATGGAAGAAAAATCACGTCAAACGCGTGACACGCTGTAAAAATTGGCGTCGTAAAGCTGCGTGGTCTTTTTGCCACCGATTTCCGGAGCCTAATTCTGGACTGAATGTCATACTCTTTAATCAGTCAGAGTGACAACGGCGTCGCCAGCTATCAGCAGGTACTTGTTTGCTCACGTGAACGCGGCGTAGTTGCTGCCGATCTTCTGTACGTAGATGTCACACTGTGACTCGACTAGCAGTTCAGTGGTCGAGTAGCTATTGGCGACCGCCGTCAGACTAGCGATGTCTTGAAATACTGACTGGTTTTCCACTTTCACCTGATACATTCCAGTCCGGCAACAACGCGTTTTATGATGGCGTTCATTTGGAACGAGCTTTCACCTTCAACTTTAGCTGTCTAATTGCAGTTAAATGCTACCAACTAAATTACTACCAGTGCTAGAGCAGACTAATGATGCGCCAGTGAAACTCATTGACCAATACTTAACTATTTTAGGTAAACTTAATCGCGGTTAATCGGTCACGCAACGATATATTATTTTAAGACTCTGATTATACTGCAAAATGCGCAATGATTTATGTGTATTTCATAAACAAGTATCAACCGAAGAAAAAATGCATTAAGCAAATAGCCTATAATTGATGGCTGACTGAAATGTCGAGTTTATCAAACAAAACAATTATTAACAAAGTGTCTATTCACAACTTTAGCTAGTTAGTTAGTTAGTCAGAGCATTTACAGGCGTCCGTTCCGAATCGCAAACGCCGCAACTATTGAACGTACAGATGAGCTTTGAGAGTCGAATAGTGAAGCCAGTAAAACGCCGTTTTCGGCGACTATGGTCGCCGCGCCGAAATCGGCGACTATTCGCCGAAATCGACGACTATAGTCGCAAGTGTGGACAGGGCTTTAGTACACACGTTGCAACGATTCGATAAACTACATAAGGCCTAATTACGAATAGCACTGTACGTTACAATCAACTTTTTAATTATTCATTTGGTTCTGTTACTACTGTTATCTGCTGTTTTCTAATGGTCTGTATCTACAGGTAGACATCGGCGATCTATTGATCTATCTGTTGATCAGATTACGCTATTTACTTATCAATCTGCCATTAGTGAAACAATTAAAAACAACTTAGACTCTACAAAAAAACTTTCATCGCTATTTTCGCGCGAAATTATTTACCAAACGGATTATTAATTTTGCGAACACGAATAGTCTGCTAACATCCAACAAGCGAACGCCAACAGAGACACATCTCGCACAGTTAATTGGCGAGGTGTTAAATGGCTGTGACACTAATGGCTTGGTCTGACATTCGCCGCATGTGCGACGAAGAAGCGGATGAGCTGTATTAGTAAGATAGACGACGACGTTGCCTCGAAGGTCCGACTCGTTGCGCGTCTGGAGCGCCGGAAGGCGGCGACGTCGATAAATCAAGAGCCTGCGTATTGCTCAGCCGGGTCTCGTTAAACTCCGTTTTACGAGTCGTTTCAATAACTCAGCGAATTACCGGCGTCGCCTTCTCGGGTCGTTTGATGGGCTCGCTGGCGATGAATCTGCAGCACGACGCTAACGCCAGACAGCAGGAGTGGCGCTTACATCGTCGCCAAATAAACGAGTGTCATTTCCATGATACACAAGCATGTATGCATTGCCTATTGTTTTCAGTTACGTCCATTCGATCACGGCTGCGAACTACGTTGACCTGCTGAGTTAAAGCCTGTCCACACTGTCGCAGAAAAGTGAAACTGTCGCCGTTGTCTCGCCGTTTTCTGCGACAGTGTGGACCGGGCTTTAGGAAACAAGCAGCATAGTTCAAATGTTGACAGAAGCTAAACGGATACGTCGTAAATAAATAGTTTAATGAGGAAAAACAGCTAACCTTTCCAGAACCGGCATGCGCATGCCCAATCTTGACGACAATGGGAAATTTGGACGACACGAGCTGCACAAGAATACAACAACCGTTTGAATGATAACAGTAGATGCTATTACAGGCTGCATTTTGATGTCGCAAAGTTTTTATTATGCTACGACAAACAGCATACTCTTTTTAAACGTTGCTTTTGAAAACTGACACAAACTATCAATCACTGTCAGCAAAATTAAAAAATTAACGAAAATAAGAACAAGCAAAACCGTTGAGCATGAATTCGATAAAACAATAAACTGTTTTTTATTCAAAAGCCTACAGTAAAGATCAACGTCTGCACGGCTTTCACTTATGAAATAAAACACGTAAGGCATAAGCAACGACTACATCGTGCCAATAGTTTAGACAGCAACACTGCATGATATTAGAAATATAAACATTTACCATTTCCTTGTAGTTAGGATAAAAGCATTGTTCAATGAGTGGAAACTTCTCTTTTCCAAGTCGCTTTTGGATCTGTATTAGCTGTCCGAACTAAAAATACAATTTATATTAATTTACATTAGATAACCATTCACTCAGACTCATAGTCACCACTTGTCAAAGTGGTGATTTTATATTACAAACAGGCGAAAATAAAAAAAAATTCTTGAAAGATGACCGTAAACTAGATCAATTCCCCAAAATAATCAATTTCTCTTATCAACGGCCGACATCTGCCTTAGTTAACAATCGTTTTGAAAGCAGGCGTTACAATGCAAAAAATCACTCAACGTGATGTCTATAGCGAATAGTAGAAGCATACCCCAGTCGTTGGGCTTTGAGATAAATTCCCAGGCCTAGTTGCGTGGTATGTGATTTTCTTCAACGTTTGTTTACATTTTTCACACGTACAGAAATGAAATCCCGTGACAGGTAGGCATTATTAGGATCGTTTAGTTTAAAAATTGCCGCTCCTGTTAATTTATTTTTTTCTTTTCTTTCTTAACGTTTTGTTTAACTGCTACCATATTTTATGGCGAATAAAGTTCTGTATGTGTTAGTGACCTTGAATGACCTTGGCCTTAATGTCAATATTTGGCCTTGGCTTTGTATAATTATTATGACCTTGCTAACATCACCGATATCATCCAGCAAAACATTTTACAATGCTTTCTGTCCGATATTTGTAATGTTTACACTACACACCAAATCGCTCATTACAACCGATCGCGAGCAGCCAGCTACGTTATCGAAGACGGTTATTACACGTACCACCCACGGCTTGTCCATGAAATTGTAGATAGAGTGGAGGGAATTGACGCTCGGAATGGCGCCGTACTGCAGGCCGAGTACGATGTTCTTCCAGTTGTTGGTCGCATCTCGGGTATGCTGCCTTAGCAGCACAAAGTCTGGCTTGATCGATCTGCAGCAATAGCCGCACACATCGAGCGCTCACTCATTATTATGAGAACATTAACGTCCCGGTCAGAGGACATTGTGCTGCAAATGCTTTATGCGCAATCTCAACTCAGTGGCTATCGCTTGCTGTTTCCCTCCCGGAAAAAGGGGACAACAGAGATAACTGTGGGTTATTATTAATTTAGACCGCGCTCATAGATGTCATTACTGCCTACAAAAACAGTTGTGAAGCCGACTGCAATTCATCATTTTCACTTTTCAGGTTACTTTCTAGTTAATTACGTCGTATCGTAAAACAAAAGATACCACGTCTTCAAACGTTATGTTAATGCTGTAATTTGTTTTGGCTTAATGAACTGTAAATATTATTTTATTTATTTGTTTTTATTAAAAACTACAACTAAAAGTGTGATTCTGCTTTCTACATAGTTAAAAATAAAATTTATGAGCGACGTATTTATTACTGGACCAAATTCTAATAACAATAATAATAATAATAACAATAATAATAATAATTTAAATAATAGGTAAAATAATAAACACTGGTAACAGAGAAAGTACCTAACAACTCTGTTGTCTGGTCGCCTGATATCAATGGTGACTCCGGTTTCTGAGTAAGCCGACAGACTTATTTCTGAAAACTGCGCCTGTTGCAAAACAAGAGTGTATGTATATAAAATTTGGTAACGCATCAAGGTTAAAAAATGAAATCAGAGGCACTGACACACATTAAAATTTGGGCTAATGCATACGTTGTGATATTGGCGGATTGATGCATTGAGCGCTATTTGGGTCACAGTATTGCAGTTTATGCCTAAGATTTAGGTCTATGTTATGTTATCTATTTTTATAATTAAAAAAACTAAGATAATATAATTTTAATGACGCGCAAAAATACAAATGTTTGAAGTCGCTCGTCTGCACCTACACATAAATTAGTCTAGCTAGGCCTACTTCGCGCATTTTAACCGCGTTTATAGTCAATCAATCATTCAATCATTGATTTGCTCATATCACATCAAGCAATGAAGCAGCATGAACATCAAGACATGACCGTGGTATGATTGTGCTGTAAGTTTGATACGTCCACTTTTTTCACTTATAAATTATTTCCAAAATAAGCAGCAGTATAGTAAATGTTGATCCTGTACCTGCTCGACGCGTATGGTCCAATCCCCGTGTAATCTTCTGCCGTGAAAAAGCCGCATCCTGTAACATGAAAACGTAACTTGGTAAGTCCCCTTGATAAATGATGCAACTGATATTACAGGCTGGCATGAAGGCGCAAACAAAGCTGTTCACGATGACACATGTAACGTCGTGGTCATAGTCTACAGGGTGCGGCAAAAAAGTAATCCCCTGTCGTATTTTTCAAATTTTTAAGCAACCGCTGGGAATTTTTTGATGAAACTCTGCTACCGGGTATTATATTCTCTGTTCATACTGACACATAAGTGCCAAATATTGTTTAATTATCTTGAAATATGACAAAGTTGTGTGATTTCAAACGCGACAACCCCCTAGTTTTGACGTGGTTAAAAACATAAAACAGACAAGAACCCATAACAAACTGTACAGATAAGGTTTTTACAACAAAGCATAACTAATTGTACTTTCAATGTCACGTTAAGTGTCCAAAGTGTCCAATATTAATTTCATTCTTATACACACGAATTATTGCTTTTGCCATAAATTGCTCAGAATCCCTGTTCACGCAGCGTCTGCATTCCCATTTTGTCCGCATGCAACACCTTTCCCATTGTGACCGTGTTAACAAAACGCTTATTATTAACAAATATTAGTAAAATAACGAGTTCATCTGCCAGACTAATTGACGCCACTGTGGCCTTATTGCTTTTCAGCTGGTACGCAGTTTTTGTTGTCTTAACGAAAACGCTACAGTCAATAACGCAGGCCTAAAATTTACACGTTACAAAACGTGGGGTTGCCTCGATTGAAATGGCATAATTTAATCAAATGTTGTGATAATTTAATATAATTCAGCAACTGTACGTAGATATGAATGATAAATAGTCGCGTAAATTTTCTTACAAAAATTCCTATTCGTTGTTGAGATATTCACAAAACACGGCAGGGGATTACTTTTATTTGCCGCACCCTGTATAGCTTCTACAGAGCTGAAACAGCCAGCTGCTTTAGCACGTATGGCTAGGGACTGAACAAACATGCTTCCAAAATGTCATTTTTCGTCTGTCCAGAATCACCACTTGCGCACAAAATTTCGTACAAATTTCAAATTTTCGTCCAAATTTAGTCCAGATACTGAAAGGTATTCAATTTGCAAACAGACAGATGTGTACTGATATCCAAGTCTGTGTAAAGAAATGCGGCACATTTTTATATTAAGGCATTGTTTCATTCATATTAATTCATAAATTAGAGTGTTTTTAATGTCTCAAAGTTTTTGTCGTGCAACCAGCATGACATTACATTTTGCATGTAGGCATACTGCACTACGTATATGAGGCTTACTGCACAGGTACGCTGGAGACAAATCGTTTGGCTGTGCGGTGCCGGTTTCACATCTCAGCGGAAGATGCCACCTACGTTTGGCGCACGACGGCCTTTTCGACGTAACTCGATGGGGACGGCCCGCCATAGCTAAGGGCCGCCATAGCTAGACCTCTAAGGTTAGGGTAGGGTTAGGGATAGGGATAGCCGCTAGCTGTGGCGCCATAGCTATGGGATAGCCCCTAGCAATGGCGGACCATAACCAACTCGATCGCCCACCACTATGGCGGATCAATCAGGGAACGGAAGCGATGAAGCTTCCATACCCGTAACCAGAAAATTGTCAGTGGGGTGCGGGGTTCTGCCCAGGAATTTGTATGCCAACTTGCCAAGAAAACAGGCGCCGAATTTTTACGCCTTTAGCAATAGGACAGCCCTATAGCTCGTCATAATTAATTAATCTGATAGGTAATTCAATCTCAAGACAAAATTTCGGTGGTAGATTGATAGAATCTGTCCATTGGAAACCTCTGCAGGGAATTCCACGACCAATAAACAGAACGTAGACCGGAAACAGAATACCAGAGATGGTGGGGCGAGCAGCAGACTGCTGCAAAACGAACTCATTATACAGAAGGGGCCGATGCGGAGTTTTTTGCCGCAGGAGCTGACGTAGTAGAGTTAGCAGACCCTGCAGACCAATTTTGCAGTGAGCAATGAACAACGACTGCAGCCTAACAGTATACGCAAGCTGCTGTTCAACGCAAAATTATTAAATACGCCACAGATACATTAACTTAACTGTCAAAATGGCACTGTAGTAAAGTGATAAATTTCGTAAGGGGCAAAATCTTTGGTGGGAGCTCAAACCTTCGATGGGGATCGACCTCTCACTGGCTATGGACCTGGAAGCTTACCTGTACAACCAGTTGGAGAATATATCCTGCATTCTGTGTGGGTTGCTGATGCATTTGGGCAAAATCAAAATCTCAGTTCCGCACATTAAATTTTAATGTAGCTGGTAACCCAGGCTACTCAGCCCACAAGTATAGACATTCTGCATTTCTTCTATTAAATGCACGGATAATTTCACCAAGCACTCGGCTACGAACGCAACCAGCCAGTATGCAGAATGTGTGAAAAAAAGACATCGGTCGCTGCTGCGGCAGCTGTCACGCACGAAATCCGGTAATTAGCCAACTAACCAGATGCGGCTACTCACCAGTCGACGTGAGGCTCGTCGATAACAAGCAGTACTTTGCATCGGTCGCGGTTAGGAGACGTCCTCTGGTGGTCGGACTGTCCGCTGACCCAGCCAAGTCCAGCCGCAGCTGCCGCCGCCACCTGCCCGCTGAACGACGTATGGGAGGTGATGGGAGGCGCGCGACGTTGAGACGGCGCCCCGGCGACATAACCGTAGCCGTCTGCTGATGGCCGGCCGGTCGAGCTCGACCCTGGCAGGTCATCCTGCAGGTCGCTGGAGCTGAATCTTCGACGGAGGAAGTTAACCCCCGACGAGATGTTGTCTCGAAAGCTTGAGTACGAAATTTTGGCGGTTTACACAACCTGATGTAGAAAAGATCAGCTGATTATGCACAGCGAAGTCTGAACACAGCAAAATAAAAAAAACACGAGCATGCAGAAAATGTAGACAAACCTACCGTTTCCGTATAACGTCACAGCATTATTGTACTAAACAACAGCAACGAATATAGAACACCGACAAATAGCACTTTCGAACAGACTTTCATTCTTATCTGGAGAGTTTTGCAGCTTTGGACACCGATACTATGCGAGTATACCGATACACTGCGTCTGTACTGCAAGACATTCAGTCGTCAATGAATGAATCTTCTGCACAAGCTGAATAATTTGATCACACAATAAAGGACTCCATAGGCTCAAAACACAGTAGCCTACAAGTCTACAAGTCAGAGCAAAGCCAAAGATGTACAGATGAAGCCAAAGACCGGATAAACATGTCGGCGTCAGATTGGCCATCAGACCATCACAGACAAGTAACAGTGGAGAATTGCATTTCATACTGTGGTATCCGACCCCAGCCATGAGAATGGAAGTCGATGACGACGACGACCATGCCAGTTAGCACATTAAGAAAATATTGTTATTGATAGTAGTTCTGCTGCTGACATAATTCAACTTATGGATGCAACAGTATGACAAACGTTGCTCATGTAGGCTACCCCTCGAAACATGGCGGCAGTCTCTGCAGACAGAACGATCGGTGCATCGATTTCACTTAACTGTTATTACATCAGTCAGCATTATTACAAACTCTAGAGTCAACCTGCGAATAGACGTTCTGATAAAGCATCAGACAGAATGTGCAACAAAAAATGTACCAATTAAAAAACACTTACACTGTTCGCCATATTAGTTACTGCGTACGAATAACGCAGAATGACTTCAATCAGTGCAACACAACGCAGGACACAGTAAGCGTACATTGTACTACAGGTCTGAAGCAACGGGACAGGCTAAAAAATGCAAAGAAGAGCAACGAGGCTGTGTATTCCGAAACAGAAAAAACGGTTTAATGTCTTCGGAGTTCGGACGGCTGGAGTCCAGAGACCAGAGTTACTGGCGGAGATGAGTCAAGGACGAGACGGATACCGGCTGAATAACGGTACGACGGCACGGCTATATGTACGCTGGTCGGCTGTGTATCAGCCAGTGCAACCGAATTTGTATCATTAGCCATCGAGCCGGGAACATGGCTAACAGGAAGAGACACGATGCAAAGTCGCATGTATCACCACGTTATTAAACTTAAACCGGTACGTATAAATACGATATTGAAACACGTTGCAGTGCCACCAACGTTAAAATAACATCGGCCGTTTATGGATATTTCGTATGTTCATTACCACTCGCTATGCAATTTTATTGGCCAAAAAGTAGCAAAGCAAAAAGAAACATCATCATCATCATCATCATAGTGGCTTAGTGTCCACTTACAAATAAGAACAGCAGACATTACAAACGTAATGATAACGGTGAAAGGAACAACTGTGATGAAGGGATGCACTCTACTTCACGCGAGTATAAGAGTTTTGTTCCTTCCATTTTTACTGCGCGACGCCATATAAAGCGCAATATGCTGACGTCTGTTTTCCCGTCACCCTGGTGGACCTTGTCGAAACTACTAAACATTCGTTAACATACTAGGAGAACAGATGAGCATGTTTTAACGACCTACAACAGCACATTCAGGGACTCGTGAAGTCTCAAAAACGTCAAGCTACAGCGCAGATACGACAGCTACTATAGCGACAAGACAGCTGAGCTACCGCAAAGATGACCGCGCGATGTTCCCTATATATGGGTGCCCTGAAAAATTTTGAGAGTCCCTGAGTACGCCCATGGCTACTTTTGCCGAAATTTTTAATGGGCTTTTGTTCCGATCGATCCTACAAATGTGCGTACAAAATTTGAAGATCGTAGCTTCACCCGTTCCTGCAGACATTAGCGATTGCAGTTTTACGTATGGTTGCGAACCCCAAATCTAGGGGAAGGGGAGGCCGTAGGGGATTTGGAATGGTACCGTTCAAAAGAGCGTTGGTGAGTTCCTAGGCTATATGCCCTCCATAGTAACTTTTCATCTATCTTTACGCATTTCCGAGATGTTGCCGCTTTTGTGCTCCAGCACGCCACTTTTCCCCACCCCATCTCTAGTCTCCCCAAAATTTCCCCACGTTCCCCTAGGAGTAGGTGGATGGCCTTTGGGCTACGAAGAGCGAAGATGTTGCGCTAATTGTCCGTTCACTTAGTTTCCAAGATTTCCAACGAATGTGATCCTGATCCACCAACGTTACAGACAGACGGACAGACAGACGACATGCAATCTCAATACTGCGCTTTGCACTAAAGTGCATCGCGGGGTAGTAACAATGAGCAGAAGACACCTGCTTCAACGGCTGCAAATGACGCTATAGATATTTGAGAGCTGCCGTGCATGCTACGTTGTCACTGCGCTCTGATGTGGCGCTGGACCCAAGTGGATACCCATAGCACCTGCGGTCCTTTTTGCTGATCCTTATAAGCACAGTGTACTACGTCTGTGCATCTAAATGACTGGCCTTACAGTGACTGTTCATTTGCAGTCTTTGACAAGTGGTCATTTATAATTCTTGATTCAGATATAGGCTTAGGTACTACTGCTAATAACAATAAACCGTATAGTCCAAACAACATCCTTTACTATTGCAGTAACTTTGTCTACGGCCAACCACCTTTTTAGCGGGCGACAGCATATATGCTATAGCGCGCTATATGTCATCGCCCGTCCGTCCGTCTGTCTGTTTGTCATTGGTGCCATCGAGGGGTAGAGAAGTCCTACGGCGACTGAGGAGTGGCGACGGGCACAGGTGTAGGATAACACTGGGAGTGTCTAGTCACGATTCAGCACGCAGGCGGTCCA
>Ga0056132_1000425_pt1 | contig 10599 bp, 7 predicted proteins | sample WorMetLIZISLAND2_3_FD_71119 | JGI IMG/M metagenome (GOLD analysis project Ga0056132, IMG submission 71119) | Marine gutless worms symbiont microbial communities from Max Planck institute for Marine Microbiology, Germany - Olavius clavatus LIZARD... ...
TTTATATAGCTGCTAATTTGCTAAAAACTCGTGATTTCCAACTCCAGAAAAATATATATTCTAGGTAAAATACATGCTACGATGACGTCACGGTCACATATTCTGCCAGTAAGTAACATAAGTAACAAAGCACACAGACTTTGGTAGCAGAGGCAAAGGAAAGGTAAATATTTTTGTGTTGAATTCACACAATAAACTTCTAATTATGCTGATTAAAAACAAAATATTCTTGTGAAAACGTAAAACTATGGCATTTTGACAAAAAAACACGGCATTCACAGCATTTGACGAAAATCACGGTTTCCATGATTTCCGTGTTTCCATGATTATCTATTGTCTCTGATACTGGCTCTGTTTCTTCTATGCCTGAGCTTGCATTTTAATAGTTCCATCGTGCTGTAGCTTTAGGCTAGTTTAAAGACTGAGATACAGTTTGGGCCTCAATCAGTGCAGTGCAGTCGTTGTTTTAATCTGAGGCTACAACGTACTTAACGGTCTGATTTACATGAACCTAGGTGACACATACAACTGTATATGAGATTCAAGGGGGCAACCGGCTAACCCTGGTACCTGGAAAATGGTCACTAAAACAGTGTGTTTGTTGAGGATGACTGGAAAACCTGGAAATGTCAGCGAATTTGATAGCTGTTAGGGAAATGTGCGGGAATTTGGTAAAAGTTAGGAAATTGTCAGAGAAAAAATCTTTCAGGGAAAATGTGTCCCGTGCAGACAGCAGAATTTTGCCTTGTACCATATTTCATTTTTATGTTGCTGTGGATGACGTGTTTTTAAGCTTTGTAACCATTCATTTTAAAACTTGTCAGCATTTATTGTATAACCACTGCAGATAACACTGTAGTACATGTCAACATGCATCATTCCATGATATGAATGGCACTTAACATATGATGGAGTGCTGTGACTGTCAGGGAAATGTCAGGGGATTTCATGATGTCTTTGAGAGTGGTCACCCTGTTGTTTGTTGTGTGTGTATGGTTATTGTTGTTATTATTATTATTATTACTATAGGAGTCGTCTTGCTGTTGAAGATGTTACCATTGTGTGATGTATCTAGATATTGCCGCTCTGTCATTAGAGGACATTGACTCAGTATCATCAGTCGGTCGAGACCGGGACACCGTCGGGCCATTACCTCCGCCAATGATGCCAAGCTGGGGTATGCCGTACGCCCCTGCTAGACCATACGCTCCTAGCTACTTGTCGCCTGCAGCACCGCTGAACTATGGACTGCCGGCAGCACCGTACAACTATGTCAATGACTCTGTGAGCTACGTCAGCATGCCAGGAATGAACGGAGCCGAGAGCGTTGCAAGTGGTACGGTCGATATCAATATAGCATTATAGTAAAAACTTTGTCAATGTGGGCATGTCAATTAATTTGAAATAATTCACAGATTTGATGTTTAATTAAATGTGTGATATTTACACTCACACACATGCTTGTGTGTACATGTATATTCACTTTTGGATTTCAAGTATGTATTTCAAGTATATTAATATATTTCTTTTTATTTTTTGCCATATTGTCGATCATCCATGAGTGAGTAGTTTTGCATTCTGCTCAATGCATGATAGGTCATTTCAGAGACAGAGCATGACTGCACTGAAACAGGAGTACACTGGCTATGCTCTGGAGAGTCATGGCACCCTTTTGCTATTTTGCCAAGAATTGATAACCTAACCACTACTGTGCAGTTACATTTAGAACAAGTCTAATCACGCACAGTAATCAATAGGGACTTTTGATCAAACAGTGATGGGTTCGGATTCCTTTTTGTCGCTATCAAGTGACAACTGTAGGCGAGTTGTTCACGTCCATGTGCCTCTGTCACCGAGCTATGTAATTTGGTGCTGGTCATGGGGCAGCAGCTGGGAAGGTGACTCAGATCTGGCATTGCACTGGCCATGCATCATAGACTTAATGGTATATCCAACTACGGGCTCAGTGGCCTAAAGATGGAGATGAGCACACTGCCTACGCTCCTGAGGAGTATGACATTATTTTCCATTTTACCTTGTGTTGGATACCGAATCTTCACTGATTTTGCACAGTTGACGTACAGGGGTGCAGTTTTGTATATAATGGTCTATTGTATGTCTGTCTAAATTTAAAGTCACGATTTAGACGACATGAGTGATAAAAACACAACCGTTCCCAACAAACCTACGAAAGGAGTAAAATTACTAAAGTAACATTGCAACATTCAACATTGAGTGAACAAAGTTTTAAGTTTATTATTGTGTTTTGTTCTTGTGTCTGCTTTCCAGCGAAGCGTGACCGAACATGCGCATGCATTGTAAGTCACACATACAAGCAGATACGGAAGCTGTGGGACAATGCGGACAAAGTCAACACTAACCAGAAAACTCTGAGGATGATCGGAAAGTTTGATGCAGACATTGATCGAAGTACAAGCAGCGACACCGGTATGTAGTCATCGCTGATGTGTTTATTTTATGATTTTTAATCATTGCAGTTTCTGGACAGACCAATCTTGTCAATGCTTGCAAGGGGGTCTTGCCACATCAAAGCTCTGTGCGTGCAGCCAGCAACAGATTTTGACGTCAGTTGTCAAATCATGTCATTGAAAGTGAAGCTGACAAAGAAGATATCGTCCAAGCAACTGCCGATATGGGCATCTGGAGGAATGGGAAATGGGTCACTACTGACAAGTCCCTTCACTGATAAACAAGCTCAGAATAGTTTTGTTACTTCTTAGTTGTATATAGTTGGCAAGAGTGCCGCTGTTCTAAACTGTGGCCAGATCTCGAAATTCAGCAAAAGTTTTAGATTTGCCAGTAATGGCCGAATACCAGATTTGCTGGATCCAGAATTCAGTTTGTAGTCAAAAGTTCTACTTTGACCGGTGTTCACTTTTGTGAGCCCAACACTAACTGTGGTAACTCAAGAAGCTCAGCTACTGCAGAGAAAGAGTGCTGCAGTGATATAGCAGTCACTGTATGCACACACTCGCCATTTTGTTGTACGTTATCCATAGGTGTAAGTGTTAATAAATACAGTTGATGGATTGGATTGAGTAGAGTTCAACCCCCACCTGACACAGTATAGGTCATTTCAGAGGCGGTCTTCACAGCCAGTGATGGATAAAGTTGGTCTCGGGCAAATCCGTTTTGCCTTCATTTGTGGTGATTCTCTTGGAATTTCCAGATGAACCTTACCTCGCTGAAAACTTGGGGCTATCCGATGGTGAACATCTGGTGATTTTAGCCTGAGCTGCCAGAGCTGGAGTGAATCTCAAAAATTAACCCCGTTACATGAAATCGAAAGTGATAAACATTTATAATTAAAATGTTGTTTATGTTCTGTTGATTGTCGCACTACTGACTGCCTCTCACTTTGCTTTCTGCATTACAGGCAGCAGTGACTCAGAAAATGGGCTGAGGAGCAATGACCCACACAAAAAGACCGCTGCGGCAGCTGGCACGGGCCAGTATGTAGACTCGGAAGTGATGAGGTCTCGTCAACTGCCTCCCCCTCCAGCCGATCGCTGTCTTCCAAAGCCGCCTGCCGTCCACGACCTTCAGAACGTAAACCCAGAAATGAACGCCAGCAGGCAGTCTTTCCGGCTTGCTATGGGCAATGCTTGTAAGTTAGATGAAATGGCTGCATATTTCTGTTAAAAGTTTGTCTCTCGTATTGATGATAAGCTATGCTGCCTTCAGTGCTTTGTCAATGTTGGTTGGGCGACAGGAAGGTCATATGGCCTGTAAAAGCATCAGCTGCAAAACCCCTTGGGATGGCAGTTATTATAAATGGGCAAGTGGTTGGGGTACAGTCTGAAGTATCCTAATAGAAACCCATAACGCCACCTGACTTCTTTAAAAGAAGCCTCTATGAAGAGTTTTCAGCCTATCAGTGTAAGGATATTCATTATAAGAATGACTGGAGAATAAGAATCAAGGCTGAACTGGCTAACCCAGGTTTATCTGGAAAATGGCTACTAATATGTGTGCTTTGAAGATGTGCTCTTTATATTGGAACTATTGTGCTGCAGTATTTTATTTTTCTGTGTGCAAGCTTGAAATACATGTGACTGTGTGTTTTGATTATTATTTTGTTTGTCACCTTTAGTCATGAAATAATGAAAAAGTATTATGTTAGATGAAGTCAGTTAAATTAGAGGTTTTCTATGATACCCTAATTCAGGCCTGTAATATGGCATATATTAATTTGAAAACAAGTTCTTGTATACTACTACTGTTACTGTGGTTTTTGTTTAAACAACAATACAATGATTTATTTAAGGAACTGGTTTCGGGATTATATCTCAGTTTTTGGAGTGAGTTTTTGGGGACCCAGACTAACTCTGGAAAAATGGCTGGTTACAACAAAAATCAAGTTGAGTAGTTGTAATAGAAATAGTAGTAGTAGTAGTCATCATCATCATCATAGTTGTAGTTGTTGTTAAGTTGTGTAGTAGCAGTGGCAGAAATGCATCTAATTATGTGTCTTTATGTAATTGCTGTATGTACAATGCATTGTGTTATTGTGTGTAGATACGGATGACACGCTAGAAGTGATGGGAGACTTGTAGGCTAATTGTCATAAGATTCTGCAGCTGTTCTGTCATTGTGGCACTGCTGCGTATCGTCTTCCACCGTACTTTCCAGGGTTGCCTGAATATTGCAGAGAAGAAAATATGTGCATGCTGTTGAAAAATAAGGTCAAAAGAAAGTGTGTTCTATAATGCATTTTCAGTCTTGTAATAGTTTCTTGTGCTAGTTTCTGTTTGTGGATATTCCACAAAAGGTTTGTTGTTCACTTTTTGACTTCACATTTTCTTTCTTTTTGTGCAGTTTCTGGTTACTGCCAACATGGAAACTGGTCAAAAATACAAAGTGCTGAGTACAAATACAAAGTTGCATACACTGTGAGTCAAAAAATTGCACCCTTTCAGTATTGCAATAACTGTCTACTGTCATTCACGACTGTGTCATGTTTGCTGCTATACATTGCTTTGAAAAAGTCGTCCCTTTATTGTGGCATTATCTTCGTCAGTTCTGATCCGAAGTTCAGACTCTTTGAAAGAATCAGTTAGGTGGGCTAACTCTGTGTCGTCTTTTTGCAAATGCTGTAATTTCTGAGTACTAAAATTTATGAAAATTGAATGTTGTGAAGTCGTGTCCCTGTGTTGCAGTTCCTTTTGATGTAGGATGTGTCGTCGCAGACATATGACAGTATGATGCCAATAGCCAGAGATCGGCTGAAAAGGATGCAGTTTTTTACTTGCAGTGTATTTGTAATCAATGCAGTGACCTTTTTGGGATACTCCATACTGCCTGCAATGTAAAACTGCAGAGTTCTTTTTATATTTCTGTTCACAAGCTTATCCTGTGATTGAAGTGGTCATGGTTACCTCTATAATGTTATGCAGCTATATCTCCCTGTGCTGATCAGATGTTGAAATTCTAGATAGTGTGTTCTGGCTTAGTTCGAACAGTTAGGCCAGAAACATTCAGTTTTTGTTTTATGCGTCTTGGACCAGGACACGTAACAGATAGTCGGAGCCGGATTTGTATGCATTGCGTACTGAAGCTGAAATCAAAATTGTTTTGTTCAATGAATTTTTCTAGATTATTCTGTAGACGTAGCTGTGGGAGAGTAATAATGGTAACCCTATGATGTGTGTTTAATTTGTTGCCAAATTAAATGACTTAAGGCCACACAAAAATTGGTGATCGTCCTTTGCTCACAGAGGAGGTGGGTCGGTCAGGCAATTTTTTACAGGTGAATAGCATGAAGAATGAGTTAGTGGTATAAAAACCAGATGCCCAGAAACCATGTCCATTACATCCCACGTGAAAAGTAGGGACCTGCGAAGCTTCGAGATTCGATTCGAATTCGAATCGGCCGTTCCGATTCGATTCGAATTCGAATCGGCCGTTCCGATTCGATTCGAAAGTGATGGGCCGATTCGAAAATTTTCGAATCGGCCGTGCGTGCCCAATTGCCATTGGCTCGACGTCGTCCACCCATTAACGGCGCTTAGTGGTGCAGTATATAGACTCGCTAGCTCTACCACTGATCAAATGCCGGTATTATTTAATGTGTTTGAGGATTGGAATAAAAAATCTGTAGTTCTGCACATCTCTTTTGCTTCATTTGCAATTAATTATTGATTACTGAATGCCCGATTCGATTCGTATTCCATCGGACCGTCGTGGAACATGTTAAGCCTTGTCCACACTGGCGACTATACACGCTGTAGTCGCCGTTTTCAGCGACTACAGTCGCCGTTTTAATCGCCGAAAACAGCCAATATGGTCGCCAAAAATAGTCGCCATTTTCGGCGACTATATAGTCATCGATTTCGCCGATGGCGACTAAAATGGCAAAACGGGACACGGCGACTACACAGCGACTATAGTCGCCCGATTTTCGGCCAGTGCAGTCGCCATTCTGGGCGATTATAGTCGCCGTTTTACGGTTTTAGTCGCCGAAAACGTTCGCCAGTGTAGACGACGCTTTAGGAAGTATATCTATGTAATCATGGCCGATTCGAATTCGAATCGTAACGCTCGATTCGGTATTCGATTCGAACGAAAACGGCCGATTCGCAGGTCCCTAGTGAAAAGTGAACTGAACAGGAAGTGTTGCATCTCCGAATGGAACTCTGAGCAGTTTGTGCACATCCGAATGATTCCGAGTATAACTCGGAAGAGTCCAGAAGGCACAAAATGTAAAATCCAGAAGTGCCATTTGAACATTTTTCATTTTTTTGAACTTAAAGAATGGGGTTGGACCATTTTGGTGGGTTGGGCGATGACGACTGCCAATTTTTTATGTGGCCTAACTGTTTGTTGACCATTGTGTCGGCAGTTGTTCACAGTGCCTCTCCATGGTCGTCATCAGACGACATTCAGTATTGGTTGTATAGACTGTGTACACTGTAATATTTCTTGTGCCTCTCAGGCGAAGTCCACCTGACTAGAATCCAATGGATGTGGACTGCATTAGCATTAGCAGACCTGTATACATTTTATAGCAACATCCATCTGTTGCTGAGGACTACTATTCATTGTCGTCTTTGCTATCGACATCTTCATTACTGTAGTGATCTGTCCAAAGTAAGTAAGTAAGTGGCAGTTTTGTGCCCTTCGTGTGCAAAGGCAAAACTGGACCTGGAGGCATTACATAGTCAAGTCACTAAATCACAAGCTTAAAAATGCAATTTGAGTCTGTGCTTAAAAGAATACATATTGTCCGTGTCATGAACTGCTGCTGGTAAACTGTTCCACATGACTGGCCTGGCCACAGAGAAAGCTCTGCCACCAAATTTTGTCCTCGTGAATGAAACAGAATAGTTATTGCCAGTCGCTGAGCAGAGTAGATACCATGCCAGATTGCTGTTGCTGTGCAGAATTTCTCTGGTAGTCTAACGCTGGTGTGTGTGGATTGTGAACATTACCAGTGCCAGCTTGAACTTGATTCAGTGCAGTACTGGCAAGCATATTTTAATTTGGTAAAAATACGAGACTTTTTCTGTCGTTTTAGATAGATATGGACAATATTGCTTCTGATGTCTTGTTATAAAAGATGAATTACCCATTTAGAATTGTGTGTATAGCATATGAGTGTTTGAATCTGAGTTTGGGATATTAAATATGTATGATAGTAATATGTGATGGGAGAGGGACTGATAACTCGTTATCATATGTAGTCTGATGATGATTGCCATCATTATATCACAGTGCTATGCATGTTATCATGTTAACGTTCTTTTATGTGGTTCGTATGACAAGCTCAGTGTGATTTTCAGTTTGCTTTTGTTTTGCGAAGGCTATTTTCGGGTCATATTTGTGACATATTGCTGACGACGCTACTTGTAATATACGTACGTAGTCGTAGTGCAAAACGGTTATACCAACGCTCTGTATTTTATTAACTTCTGTACTGACGTTATTTATTGCTCTCGTCACAATTTATGCAAATGTGCTTTTTATGCCGGCATTTCATATTTTCAGTCAGTATTCAGGTTGTTTTTCCCTTTTGACTTATTTTTTCACATGCACAATTTGTACTAAATATGTCAAATGATGCATCATTGTGTGATTTGGTTTGCAGCAGCAAGCGAAGCAAATGTACATATACGTATACATTGTTTATCTATGATGTCTGCTTAAGCTTCAGAGGTGACTCCTACTTGGATGTTGGTCGATTAAAGGGATTACCTTGTAGGCATTTCATATAAGGTGGTCTGAACCATCTGGGGAATAGAAGTTCCCAGTGTGTTGCAGTGCCAAGCCATATATATAGGGCAGTGGCGGATGTAGGATTTGACCAGGAAGGTGGACCATGGCAGGCATGGTAAGCAACCCTATAGTGGGAGTGTGGGAGTAGAGCCCCCAAGCGGGATCCTGCTGTGGGTCAGGGAACTGAAGCTGAAAGCTCTTTGTCCATTTTTATACAAAAGAAGGCCGAAAAGTTCAGGATTTAAAAAATAGATCGCCCCCATATCCCAGGCAGACTGCTTCTCACACCCATGACCAGCTCCCAGTCTGCCCATTCATTTGGTGTAAGGGACAATTTTGCAAGAAAACCAGTTATTGCTACATCTGATGTAACATTTGAACTTTTTATCTCAAACTGGGGCTGGTCATTTTCATGCTACTGCTCTCGTGTTAATATCAGCATAAATATGCAGATGTGTTACCGGAATTTTGTGTACAGTCATTTGTCTGGAGGTGTGTTTATGCTGTCGACAACTTGTATGCATGACTAGTTTGTTGCGGTGTTTGTGAAATGTCTGACTACTTCTCTGAACTTCTTGGAATTTGTCATTCATGATTGACTGTAAATATCGAGCCTAGATGTGTGATGTATTTGCATTTCAGATTAGGTCATAGTGGTGGTGATGTCTGGGTTGCGGTCTGTCAACCTTTTGTCAAACGAATATGACGATGATGATGACATGGACTTGGGGTAGAAGTTAGGTCCAAAGTTGTTTACCTCATCATCATGCATACACATGTGCACTGTTGTTAGCAGCCATTTTCTGTTTAAACCCGAGTTAGCCACTTGCCACTTTGATTCCCAATCTTCAGTCATCCTTATCCCAAGCATCTTTATGGTTTGGCCAAGTATCTTCACACCCACAGGATACTTCGGGTCGTACCCTGCCCACTTACATTAACCACTGTAGCATTATCTGAATGGGTTTTGAAGCAGAGGTTTTCATGGGCCTGATGCTCTTTTTGACTCTCAACCAACAGCATCAAAGTGCTGAAGGCATCAGTGTCACATTATAAAATCAGCTGTTTCAGATAAATCATTTTCCGTCCAAATGTTTGATATAGCCTGTCACGTTTTTGTAAGTCTGCATGACGTTCGGAGCTTTTGTCGACTTCACTTCTCTGTTTCAGTGTTTTCGTTGCTATAGAGTGATCCGTATTTTAATAGGTGATGTCAGTGTGAGTGGAGAAACGTCCATGTCGGTTTAACTGATGATAATATTTCTGTGGTCAGTTACTTTTGACACATAAACATATCTCAGATATGCTGCATTTACAGATGTGGCATCAGAGATGTGAAAAAAAACGGTTTTCAGTGCATTGGAAAATGTATGATGATGGTTGTTTAAATATCAGGTAACAAGCATTACAATGTATCTGTCGGTTTGCAAACCTACGATAGCAACTTTTAATGGTGGAGATGAAAGTAGTTTGACTTTTATTCTGCGATTTTTCTCAGCATAGAGCATGTTATATTGATGGCCATCAATCAGCTTTGCTACAACTGTTGCTGAGAAAGACGTTAAAATGTTAAAGGTTTTTGTTTGTTTTTCACACATTGTGCTGTTTTTGTTCTTTTAAATTGTCAAATAAGGTGCTGTGGTTTAATACAGGCTGTACTGTAAGAATGTCACCACTTGTCTTGTATTGTTGTGAGCAGTGTATGATTTCTGGGACGTTTTTTTCTGCCGAGAAACTGAACAGTGTTGTGTGCTTTTGTGTAGCTAAATATATGATAATGTAGCATGAAATTATGGTACAGTGTATTGTATGCATATATTATCGATTACAGTGTAAATTGTTGCCAATGCTTGTGCTGTATTTGCACTTGTGCATTTAGTGATGGTTGTAACTTACTAGCCTGTCACTAATCAGCCTATTTGATTAAATTAGAGCGGGTCCATTTGAAATAATTATATCTGATTTCATGAATGAGTTTGTTGTATTCCCATTTGATTCACTTTATGTGTCAAAAAACATATTAAATCCTTTTAGAAATTGAACGAGATAATAGGAAATTTTTAGTTCATGGTTGATGTGTGCAAAAATTTTGAAATCTGATGGTCCATTCTGTCATATGTTTGGTATTTTGACTGATCTGTTTTTGAAAAATTCTGTAAGGAATAAGTAAAAAAAATAGTTTTGAATGTGTGATATTGGACGTGCAGACGATAGCAATCCTAGCAAATCCTTACAAGATGCCATGCTATCGCAGGGACAACCGCGCGATGTGTCCTATATATGAGTGCCCTGAAAATTGTATTTAAGCGCAAAATCAACCGACGATTGCGCAAGAATCGCCACATTACAATCTTATCACTATTC
>Ga0056132_1000426_pt1 | contig 10587 bp, 6 predicted proteins | sample WorMetLIZISLAND2_3_FD_71119 | JGI IMG/M metagenome (GOLD analysis project Ga0056132, IMG submission 71119) | Marine gutless worms symbiont microbial communities from Max Planck institute for Marine Microbiology, Germany - Olavius clavatus LIZARD... ...
CTGATGGTGAACAGTCATGAGGGCAAGAAGCCATCAACCACCTGGACGAGGCCCTCTGGTCGCCCACGCCGCACGTGGCTCAACCACATCCAAGACGCTGATGCTAGGCCGTTGTCGACAGTATGGAGATCCGAGGTTGCTAGAGGTCACGGAGGAGCGCAACGGTCCATCAGGACTTCGCGATGATGATGATGATGAAGCTTATGAACTAGCGACGCCCAAGTGTCTATCCGCAATCGGATCAAAAAGACTTTTTTTGCGTATACTTCTTGCCAGAAGCGACATTGCAACAATCAGCGCTTGCCTCATCCAATGGCCATTGTTTCTATTAACGTTTCAAGATAAAGACTTGTTGCTCTGCCATGGAACGAGTGTGAGGCCATTATCATTGATTAAAAAAACAAGTTTATGTCAAAATATAAATTGCGATCGAGTAGTAGTGTTTATTATTATTGTTGTTGTAGTTTTTGTTACTGTTTGTGTTGCCATTGTATTTTTCTATTTCCCCTGTTGTAATTTTGCTGCTGTTAACGACTTGATTTTCTCACACAAAACTTGTTTATGTATGCATTTTTCGTCATTAGCGTACAGTACAATGTTATCGATAAAACTGCACTGCCGGCTTTATCATAAGCTGTTGTAAGTTTCATCATTCTTAGATTTATAGATATTGTCGTTAATTTATATACACGAGTACCAGTAGTTAACTCTAGTGTTGCTCTTTGCATGTGTACATATGCACCTGATGCCACTGGGAGTAAAAGATCCATATGTTTAATTAGAAAAAGCGATATTTTTTTCAGCTGCAAACCTGGCAGAATCGACCATGGCGAACTTCGACAACGACCGACAACTATTTTTTGCGGAAGTCATCGCTCCCTGGTCCCATAGCCATATAGTGCCGTAGTTTGGCATTAAAGCCACGTTACTTCAAAGCTATTGATTATCCCTGCGTTCATACGAAGGCTGTAGCGTAAATAACACCCTTCACATACGCCCAAGAAACGATCAGAACGCGCAGCTCTGTTCTACAGAAGTTTGGTTTGTACTGGAACTTGCATGAACGTGCATCAAAATTTGACGCAAGAAACCTGAGCAAGTTTTTTCTACAAATTTCTGGAGCATGTGTCAGGGGGATACGTTACACTGCACCTTAATCTCGATGATGTCTGCGTTAAGCCCTTCCCCTCCAATAGATGACATCTGAGCTGTGATGATTGTCTGTAGGATAAGAGTGAAGATTAGCAGAACTGTTCTGTGCTGTATTGTGTAGCATTGTACACAGTCATAAGCACACACATGTGAGCTGTTCTTACAGGTGTACTAGGGACTGATAGTTTTGGTTTAGTTTGGGATTGTTTGTGTGTTTTTCTTACCCAGGTAGTTTGTTATATTTTGTTTTTGGTGTATGTTCTCTGGTTTGTTTTTGGTTGTCAGTACTAGTGCAACTGATTGCCTGGAAAGACGCGTCTCCAAAATGACCTATTGTGTGTCAAGCGGGACGTGAAGCACTCGCTCACTCACACATCTGCGCTAAGTCCTTTAGCCCACTGAAAACCAGTAGCAGAACGCTGTTGCTTACGGGATGCTTTCAACGGCATCGTCGCCATATTTAATGTCTATAGATGACGTCATCGTGACGTCACCGTATTGAAACTCACTGATGATTCTCAGAGAGAATACGTATATTTCGGATTTTTTTGCGTATTTTGAAAATTCAAAGAATGATGCCGTTTTGTATTTTTTTACGCGTAACCACCCTCGTGTAACAAGCAAGCGTTTCTTGTTTTTTTCTTGTTGCCCGGCGAGCAAACGCACGCGGCCCGATGCAATTAACCTTTAGCAGCTGGTTCGAGCTTTATGCCCCCCGACATATCGTGATGACGGATGATGGTCTGAAGCAATGCGAGAGGAAGCAGCATGCAGCAGTTCAATTGCCTACATAATTCTAGCAAACAACATTCATTCGTCGCGTTATTTACGTTTTCACGCTGCCGTGAACATCCGAGTCGAAAACACTTCCATCGATCAAGAGGCGAGAATAGCCCGACTCCGGATGTAGCAGCTTTCATCATGTGTTATAAGCGGCGTGCACTTCCACTGAGTCGGCATTAGACATTGCATTCCGTCTGTCTGTCCGTCTGTTTGTTCCGTCCTAGCTAGGAAGGCTACAATAAATTTTGTCGTATTTTGTCTAAATGTTTCACAGTGACGGAATGGCTTATGGACTCTGTTTGGTTCTCAGAGTAGCCACTGTAGGCCAGGCCCTTTCCTATATCAGCCATCCTCGCTCCGATGTTTGGCCACACCATGAACGAGCTGTCTCCACTTGACTGTGTCTTGAGAATACATGAGTAGGAATATATTTGTAGGCAAAAAGCTGTAGCGCCTGAACACTTATAGGCTCTTGATGGCTGTTTTGGAAAAAGATACATACAAGTGATTAGGCTACATTGATTTTGCTTTCTTTGTCAGATTTAGTTATAGGCTCCTGTAACATGTCTGCATTATAACAAGTCTAATTGGAAACAATTTACTGAGAAATTATGGGGAATTTGAGGCTATTCTGTTGTGTATTATAATTTTGTGCGTATTTTGTTGTATCGTGCAATCATTTGCTGTAATAAATGATGACGACGGCGATAAAGCACCCCGTATCAAGAGATCGCAATACATAGGTAGACCACCGTATAACTTAACACTGCTGGGAAGGCCCAGTCTGGTCGCATATTGTGTCGGTCATCGACGCCATACATTTTTCATTTTTTGATGTAAACCGCCAGCTTGCGAGCAAAATAGCGTAATTTGAGGTCACGTGTGCTTCCTTTGTGGATCCATCAATGTCCTCCGATCGATTTTTGATGCGTCACGCGTCTTCCAGCTTAGTAAATAAATGTGAAAACATGCATAGGCCTACGCGAAAACAAAAAAATGGCCAAGTAAACACGACACTCGGGCAATAAGAATTAACCTCAGATAGCCACAGCGCCATTTTTTGCGAATGCGCTGTTCTAGTCGAGCAAGTACGAATGTAGCCTACTAGATCAGGAACACTGGCGGACACTGTTGCATAGGTGCCGGGCTGTGTGCACTCACCAGACAGCAGCACTTTTCTGTGTGAAATGACATCGTGGTCACCGTCTTGACATTATGACGTCGTATCAGAAATCCGACTCCGTCAATCAGTGCCTATATTTACTTCAAAAACAAGCCTGCCAAATTCCAAGTTCCATTTCGATTCGATTTGAAACGGCGGAGCCTCAGGCTTTTTTGAAGAGGTCGCCGCAACAAGAGCAACAAGAAAAAGATCAATTGAGTAGCGATATGAGATCAGTTCCTGATCTAAAAGAAATAGAAGAATATTACTTGGTGACGTAACATAGTGGTTAGACCGCCGGTCCTGCCGGCGTGCTTTCCCTGTCGTGCGCTAGACTGACAGCTGGCCGTGTAACCACATTGTGGGTGAAGCGTCCGCTATCAGTCAGCCAACTAGGCCGACTCAGCCTGCCATCCCTCCGGGGTCGGTTAAATGAGTAGTAATCAATTAATTAATGTGTTACGAAGGTGGAGACCTACTGCTGACGGGCGTTGCCTGGCCAAAATCCGGGTCGCTGCCCAGGCCTGTGTGCGCAGGCTGTGGGCGGTGGCCTGGGTGGTCGGGCAGCTCTCGTTAGTGACGTGAAAGCGCATTAGAGGTGGCTGTTAGCCACCAGATGCGCTATACAAATCGACGTCTTACCTTACCTTACCTTACCTTATTAGTAGGCTATAAGCCCCCGCATGCAGTAAAATAATTTGATTTAGATCGCTGACAGTAACTTGACTGACTCCGACAGGTCTTTCTCTACGGGGCCAGACTGCTAGTGGGTTATAACGTCACAGGCGATAGCAGCACACGAGTGGGCGATGATCAAAGGTGAAATGAAAGAAAATGTCTTGAGGAGCCGCGGCTTGAAAAATGAGCAGCGGATTATGCGCATCTCCCGTTAAGGCGATTGGGATGTGATTGAATATGACGCATGAGCTGCTTGAAGTCGACGGTATAGGTTATACTCACACAGTTAGGCCTAGTCAGATACGGATGATCATGGCTAATGGCACGAACTGTGACTGAGTGACAGCTGACTCGAGTCTCGAGGTGAGTGAAGGCAGCAACTTGTGTTGAATTTGATTACCGGCAGCAACTTAGTCCATTAAGAACATTAATAATTAGGCCTACTTCAACGATATAATAAAAGATAATAGGCCTATACTTATTCAAATACAACCATCAGAGGTTGAGAATATAAGCCTGCAGTGCTGTTAGGCCAACTTAACATGATTACTGGGATTTTTAAGTTTTTTAAAAGGTTTTTTAAAGGTTTTTACCGCGCGATGCACTATAGTGCAAAGCGCGGCATTACGATTGCATGTCGTCTGTCCGTCTGTAACGTTGGTAGATCAGGACCACACAGGTTAGAAATCTTGGAAACTAATTGCACGGACAATTAGCCCAACGCCTTTGCTCTTCGCAGCCCAAAGGCCATCCACCGATTCACAGGGGAACATGGGGAAATTTGGGGGAGACTAGAGGTGCGATGGGGAAAAAGGGCGTGCTGGAGCACAAAAGCGGCAATATCTCTGAAACGCGTAAAGACGGAGAAAAAGTTACTATGGAGAGCCTACAGGAAGTCACAAACGCTCTTTCGAACGGTACCATCCCGACCCCCTACGGCCTCCCCTTCCCCAAGATTGGGGGTTCGCAACCCCACCCAAAACTCCAATCGCTATTATCTCGGGAACGGGTAAAGCTACAAGCTTCAAATTTGGCAGGTGCATTCACAAGGTCCATCCGAACAAAAGTAATTAAAACTTTTCGGTGAAAAGGGAGCGTGAGCGTATCCAGTGACTGCCCGAATGTTTTGGGTACCCGCAATTATCTCAGAAACGGGTAAAGCTACGAACTTCAAATTTTGTACGCATATTCACAGCATGAATCGGAAGAATAGTCCCTTATATAAATTTCGGGAAAAAGTGGCCGTGGGCATAGTCAGGAACTCCCAGGGCACTCATATACATTGTATAGGGCGCATCGCGCGGTCATCTTTACGATAGCTCAGCTTTCTTGTTAGGCATCGGTTACAAGAAGACCGGACGCAAAATTGATAATTTTTATTCACCATAAATGGTAGAAAATAAATAAAATACAAAATGACAGAACTAACTAAACTTAACTAAGTTACATAATGCGATGACATCAATGACATTTAAATACAGTTCAATGCCCAACTTTTAACGCTATATAAGTATTGACCGATTGCTAAATATTGCATAAAACGGTTTACACCACGCCCTTATGTACCTCCGCGAATTTCTGCTCAAATTTAAAATTATGATCCATGCAGGATTCAAGAACATTCTATACTGCAATCCATTCACCCTAGGCACATCGCTTTCTATAACTCACAAATCACGACTAAAATACGAAATTGAATATGATCTGTATAAAATTGCACAAAAAACTAAAAACCTTAAAAAACTAAAATTTGGACTATTGAGCTGTTCCCTAGGTTTTTAGAAGCAGTTTTCCAGCACTGATTAACAGTAGGCCTATTCACGACAGCAGGAATGCAGGATCAAAGACGAGCTGAACGAAGTCTGTGGCGATGTCAGCGCCGTCTGGCGAATGGTATAAGCAGAAGACCATAAAAGAGCCTATTGTAGCTCTTAATGACACTACATCTCAGAGCTACGGGACGTCACTTGCCATATGGGATCACACATTGTTACCTGCCACCCTACACAAAAGAACGCGCCCCGCCTAACCCCATGCAGGCTGGTACTCGATTTACCTGCCCCGGAGAGATGGAAGGCTGAGTTGACCTAGTTTACTTGACAGCGACCCGGCCGGGAGTCGAACCCGCGACCTTTCGATCACGAGTCCGACGCCGAACCGCTGCACCACCAAGACAATCACGTATGATATGATGATGATTTAACGTGCGCTAAAAAAACTGACGGAAAACTACAGTTTAATCTAGCACACGGAGCCGAACTATAAAATGAAATGAGAAACTAGAGAGAGAAAGGCAAAAAAAGAAACTTAAGAAAGAAAAGCGAAGTAGATGATTGTATGATTCAGACAATGATGTTGCAGGTGCAATTTGTGAAGGAGGGTGAGACAAAAAAACTGAAAAAAAGTCTCTAAGCATAGGCTTAGAGACTAAGATATAATTATGAAAATAAGTACAGAGGAGAATATAAGAAAAATAAGAAGAAAAACAGAAATGGTGGTGTGGCATACGTTTTCAAGGGAAAGGAGTCGCCGATGACACCTAGGAGTGGAATGTGTGGAAACAGGGTCCCTTATAAGCCGACTATAGGCCTAGAGGGTTTTAGTAGTGTTTGTGAGCTCACCCAAGTTGTGACCCATTCGAAAACCATTTGATGCACATTGAAAGCTTAAAGAACATTTCTGGGAGCATGACAATAGCCAGTGCATAATTTAGCGCGATACATCTACCCTGTATCTTCAAAACAAGTGCGAATGTAGGCCTACTATTAGAAACTGTAGCACGAACAGCGAGTCAGAGACGTCACGCGTGCTCGGAGGAAAGCGGGCAGCCGGCAGATGCAGCGAGCGGCGGGCGGACGGCCATCATAAAAGTGTACGTCAAGTAGAAAATCCGACTCCGTCAATCGATGTGTATTTAGGCCTACTTGAACAATCCTGCGAAATTTCATCCCGATCCCATTTGAAACGATGGAGCTTTGGGCTTTTTTGAAGAGCGTCGCCACAACAAAGAGAACAAAATAACATTATTAGGCTATTAGACGAGTCGCGATATTGGATCGTATTTCCAGTATGCAGAAAAGTGCCCCCACTGAAAGTGGGGGCACTTTACCAAATACAAATAGTTGCTCTATTTGCTCCATAACGATATGCCTACGGCCGCGGGCCGCGGCGTCTATACATGTAAGCCTAAGAATAATAGACCTATAAAGCGTCATTAAAATGTTGATGAGTGGGGAATGCAACGGTGCAAGCGGGCTTAACTCAACTCAACTGAATTCAAGTTTATTGAAAAAGGTAGCATGATGGCTAAAAGAACACAGTATAGGCTTAGTATCGTAGTAAACTATTAGGGCCTATATTTGTGAATAAAAACTTAACATTTTATACAAATTACAATACTAAAGTTTAACAGGCCTATACATGTTACATTGGCGCCATCGGTAGATAGGGATCTATATAGAAGCCTCTGACTATGGCACTATTTGTGACAACAAAATATGTACCGGTAGTCATTAGTACACTACTGGAGACAGTTTTTAACCACAAATCAAGTTCAGTACGTGACGAGCTGATTTGGGTACAGCTGAGGTTATCGACTCTGAAGTGGACAGACAGTCTGACAAACAGGTTACGAATAACTCGTCAAGAGTGGAAGGTTACCAAATAGCGACGATGATGACTTGCATTTCTTGAGGCTGAGGCCTAGATTTCAACAGAATGAGGCGACGCAGAGAGACAGAATATTGACTCGAGAGCAAAGGCGCCGGTCTATTTACGTTTTGTAGGTCGCGCGGTCCCGAAACTGGCTCACGGCCTGTGTGGGCCCGATGACGAAAGGTAGGCCTATAGGCCTATACGGTGGCGGGCTGCGGTGGGAGTAGGCCTATACAGAGCTGTGGCCCAGGGGCCGCCTGGCATAGCTGTTGCCCGTCCTTTTGCTCCTGTTGTTAACTTGATAGTTTATAACATGCGCAGCTGCGATCGCCTAGTGATGCACGGAATACCGGTATCACAGTAACACCAAGGTATTGTAAATTACGATATTAGGCTACATACCACGAGCTTACCAAATACAAGTAGGGCTACGATACAATACGATGTGATGATGGATGACATACGCTCAAAGACAGAAGGGGTAGTCAGCAACCGCACGTATGCACATCAAAAAATAACAGTGAGTTTCTTAACGGCACATCAGCACATAAAAGGCCATTCAGTGCCTCAAAAAATTAACAAACAAGTACGAATGTACTGTGGATCAGGAATTGTAGCGCATACAGCGAGCTCGGCGGGCTAGCGGGCAGCCGGTGGATTCCGCTGTATGCAGCAGATAGCAGAGGGCGGACGTCATGACCGCCATCTTGAATGTGTGACGTCATGTCAGAAACCCGACTCCCTCAATCGATGCGTATTTAATTGAAGAGCAACGCCAAATGTCGTCCTGACGATCTGACTTGTAGCGACGAAACCTTGGGCTTTTTGAACCAACAAAACCAACACGAAGAACAAGCGAATAGCGATATGTGACCAGTTTCTGATACAAAAAAACAGCTATAGAAAACCAAAACTGTACTCCTCAAGACTTCAACTCACCTCTGAGAGCTTGAGCCAAATGGTTAAAGACTGTTATTGGCGGGCACCTCGGATCGTCGCAACGGACCTCTGCAGTCTACGCGATGCGATGATGATGATGAAAATGTACTGTGTACTGTGATTAATTTCGTAAAAAATGCGGCTAAATATCGACATCGCGATAATTTGAATGACGGTATTCGTGATCTAGCGCATCTCTTTATAGCTTGCTCAGCAGAGCCGAGCGGCTCTGGTTTTCGTCGTTAGGCCTATACGTTCAACGGGTAATAATGTAGCGGACTCTTGCCCAACTTTCAAAGTCAACAACAGGTTACATAGAAGAAGCCTACTTGTCAGAGATGGCGCGGTCAGAAAGGATTGCGTTACGAAAATACAGCGACGAAACCAGTAAGGTGAGAAGATACTCTAAGCTCGTATGCACTATGCACATGTCGAACGCGTGTTATGCGCGTGTCATAGGCTCTTCGTATGTCTGAAAACGCCGATTTAAGCTGCATTTACGTTGACACTAGTACGAGTATCAGTACAGTACGTGTCTCAATACATAATCCTACGAGTGAAGCTCGTACGAGTGGAGCGTTCACGGTCACTCGTACAAACACAAACACGTGATTTAGACGATATGGGATAGACGGGACAGATGTAAGCCGTTATCAGACGGGACACGACGGGGGAGGGCGGAGCACGCCCGCGTAATTACGCGTGACGTACTTGCTACCAGCAGCAGGGCCTAAAGCAGTACGGTACGGCCTCAAGATATTTAGGTTAAGTTATCATACTATAACATTAGATAAGGGATAAAATCATTAAAATGCGGGGACGAGGTTAAAATAAGATCAGTTCACTAGCTGTATGCTCTAGACTACTGTTACTTGCAGTAATAAGTGTAAATTGCAGAAAATTCTATACAATAAGAACGCACTCTTGTCATTTATTATGCTGACAATTTGTATTACTTTAGTTTTACTCAGTGTTGGAATTGCTAAAAACATAACTGGGGGTGACCATACGCGGCCAAAGTCATGTGAGTGGACAACACGCTATGATCAACATCAGTGAACTAACCCCTCTCTCTCTCCTCCATTGAATTATTGTGACAAGCTCTATGGGCCCACGAAGTGTTGTGAGACACAAAAATAACCCCCCCACCTCCGCAACCCCCGGCAATTCCAACCCTGGTTTTACTTGGGCCTAGGCCCCTTGTCTATAGCTAGCGCTGTCACTGTGCATGGACTGCTCACAAAGTGCCTGAAGAATGAATAGTTCCATTTTCATGCTAGGAACACGACGGTACAACTTTCAACCTATACAGACACCAACCCTGAGCGCCACAATGCACAGCGTTACAGACAGACGGACAGACAGACGACAGCATCATGCCAAGAACCGATCATACTGCGTGCACGGTGCAGCAGTACGATCGGCTAAAACGGTAGAACAGAAGTATGTTGTAGACCAGAAAGAAAATTCGAGCAACTTTTTTGCACTACGTTCTGACTTTCGCCGAGTTCTGCTACTATTCTTCAAGGAGACAAGGACACAGCAGCAAACTGCTGGGGCTGCTATAATCTCTGGAAGAACTAAAATACTCGGCTCAGCTGACTGCTGCTGCTACTGCTGCTGCTGATGGATACCATATAAGCCACGTTTCCGCGCAATAACCATAACGCTTGCACACTGATCTATAGGTATGACGTGCATGCGTAGTTATCACGGTTGTTTTTCTCTCTTTCTGATGGTATAACGGGTCAAGTACTTTAACGTGTTATTCAGTGCTTGTCCTGGTGATGACATTACCGCCGCTGCTTGAATGTCGAATGACACTGAGATCAAACAGGTGCGTCGCTTATTTGCCGATCAATGGTCTAGAACTTCATTGTTCGTCATTGTTTGCTGTGGATGGGTTATCTGAGACCGTCGTAAATTATTCTTCCTCTACATTCGATAAACAAGTGTGTTTTATCTGAGCTTGCCTTTCTGTCTGTTTCTGTGTCTGGCTGTTCGTCCGTCCGTTCGGCTGTCTATGGACTTTTCTGTTTGAAACAGATGAATTGATATTATTAATGAATAGATGAATAAGTAATAGATTAGACAATTCAATTTATGATCGCTTACAAGCGTTCATTAAGAGTACATGTGTCATTTAAAGAAAAAAGAGATTTAGAGAACGTGATAAAAAGAATTAGATTTAAGGGCATGCGAAAGTAATCATATTTTGA
>Ga0056132_1000427_pt1 | contig 10582 bp, 9 predicted proteins | sample WorMetLIZISLAND2_3_FD_71119 | JGI IMG/M metagenome (GOLD analysis project Ga0056132, IMG submission 71119) | Marine gutless worms symbiont microbial communities from Max Planck institute for Marine Microbiology, Germany - Olavius clavatus LIZARD... ...
ACTTGAAAATAAGTAATATTCATCCGGTACGATTCTTTTAAAAAATTATTCCACAAAAATTGGCAGTTATTATTACCGAAGTAAAAACTGGACTTTTTGCAACAGTGAATAGAATTTAACTTGAAAAAGGTCGTGGTCAAGATTTTACAAGGTAGTGTAGTTACACAAACCACGTTAAGTGGGCTAATTATATATCCTCCGGTTGCAAATTTCCTGTAGTGTATATGTGCCGAAAATTATGAAAATTGGACGACAGTAGACAAAGTTATTGCAAAAATTATCTGGCCCCGTTTTTTTGGACCACCCTGTATATAGCAGCGCGTTTGAACTTTGAAGTTTGGTTGTATTGTATGTTGATGATTGCCCAGATTGCGTTATGATAGCTAACCGCTGAGTTTGCCGGTGAATAAATTTTTATTTTTATTTTGTGTGTGGGGGTAGCTGCCCCTCAGGCCTGCCGTGGCTACGACTACATGTTTGGATTCCATGTATTGACAGAGAGTTAGTTACACCGACAGGCGATGACGTCAGAGCGTCGCAGTGCTCGTCGTCAACGCAGTCACTTCACCAGCGTTCAGCTGCGCCAGCTCGAGACCGCATTCCAACACGGCGAACGCTACCCAGACGCCGTCACCAGACTACGCATTGCCGCCTGGACAGATCTGTCCGAGGTCCGAGTGCGGGTCTGTAATGCGGGAATCTTCAATCGTGTTAGTTCTAGCTGCAATTTCGCACAGATACAAGCGATAGGCCTATGCCGCGATTCAATAGTAAAAATAGAATGATGTCTGCTATATTATATGCCTATACGGCACACTGCTGTCTGCCACACTGAACCGTCAAATCTTTTCACTTATTACACACCAAACAGCGCGTGGTGGAACTCGTGAAATGAAATGAAAGTTAACATAAAGCTCCCGGAGAGAATGGATCACACTAAACAAATCACTTAACGTGTAATTAATACATAGGAAGTCACGCTGGAGCTACTGTTATCTACTGCAGTATTTGCACCACCGACCAACACTGTTCACGCTCATTTATAGAACCACCTATATACGTTCCATTAACAGCTATACAGTAGTAACAGTACCTTAGCTTTACCTTTTTATAGGTTTGGTTCAAGAACAGACGTGCCAAGATGCGCAAGATCGAGGAGACTCGACGACAACAGAGTACCAGCTGGCAGGTCGCTGGAGCCACCTGGTGCTGCACGTCATCGCCGTCATCACCGAATACTAAGCTGACGTGGCAAGGAACCAGCTTATTTCATCCCGCCGCTGTATCTGGTGACGTCACTACACCGCCATGGCAGGTGACGTCATCATGCCGGGAGACGCCATGTGACGTCAGCACGTACTCGGTGTGTGGCATGACGACCAGCGTGGCGACAGAGCGGCCCGACTGCGACTGTAAACTAATGCAGCAGCCGTTCTTCGATCGTCACTACTACTACTATCATCATCAGCAACAGCAGCAGCATCATACACAAGCAAACGGTTGCGTTGCAGATCAAGCGTCAAAGCCCTGCTCCGAGATTCTGCCTCAATGTGTTGGCTATTTCTGATATAATCTCTCATTCTCAGTCGATTTACAACATGAAACGCCTAATTTCAGCATCGCTACAACTGAAAACGGGTTACACTTAATAATACATCGCACTAAAGGGCTATATCGGGCCTCGGACCCCTAACTCTAGCCATAACCATTCGTCCGTTAGCCCGATAGTCCACTGTCCCATGAGTGTAAACGGCTAAAAACTGTTCCGAGAGAATTCAGCAATTGTACTAACTCAGCTCTTATGTGTACGTTTCATGTGTAAATAATTTTACTTCTACTGAAATTTAAAACAAATATTTTAAATGAGTAATAGCAGATACACTGAAACTTCATTTACTTCAGTTAATTTAAAGATATTATAAGCGCACTGTCTCTCAGTTTGGTTATTTTCTGTCTCATATTTACGATTAGTAAATGTTGTTGTTTGCTGAAATAATTACTCACTACAATGATAACAGTCGCTACTTTCTCAGATATTTCAACTGTTACCAGCCCTAGTTTTACGTATTACTCTACACAGTTAGGTCTGTTCGTGAGAGTATGTACTTCACGTTTCATAAATAACACCAGAATTACAATAAAATTATTTGTTGTAACTTTACACCGCTGTCATATTATACTCAGAACTATAAGATATAATTATCATACAACGAATGAAGATGTATTAACCCTCTACTGCACAATCAACTGCTCGGTCGAGTGCACTTTGACGCTAAATCGTGAAATAATTCACGCAGTAGAGGGTTAATGTAGCATCTTAATTACTATTAAGTTGCCATGTTTTGTCGTCAATACTGTGTGAAGTTGGTGTGAAATACATGTTTATTAACTGTGTTAAAACCTGAAGGTTGAATGACACAAGTAGCATTTCGAGTAAAATGCCAAACTGCCTTTATTCAACTCATTACAGTAAAAACGTTCACTGTTTCTAGTAACAAAAAACGAAAGAAAAGATTTCAATCAAGACACGTGCAAGCTAAGTTACTGTAGAATAATGCAGCCAACCAGAACTGACTAGCATTATCAACGGTGGATACCAAGACAAACAACAATATCAGACTGCAAGCGACAACTGTTAATGATGTCACCCTGCAGACAAACCGAGGACTGTCACATTTCACAAGGCCTAAATACGGTATACGCTATGTACACTCGCACATGCAAACTCTGAGACAAAACGACCAGTCTACTATCATGAACAAGAACGAATGTACTACAGATCAGGAACTGCAGACAGCCCACTAGCACTAACCCACCGAGCGCTGGCCCGCCGCTCGCTGATGCAATGACATCATGGCCGCCATCTTGAAAATATGACATCAGAAATCCGACTCTTGACTACGAGTTAGGGCCGTTTCACACTCACGCGAATTATTCGCGCGAACAATTCGCGCGAACATTCGCGTAGTAGTTTTGGCCTGAGTATTCACACTCACGCGAATGTTCGCACGAATAATTCGTGCGAACAATTCGCGTCACTTGAAAAACAATCCTGCCAAATTTCACCAACATCCGATTTTGAACAACTAAGCCTTAGAAACTTCTTTGAAGATGGTCACCCCAACAAGAACAGAAAGAACAAGCAAGTAAGTAGCGATATGGGATCAGTTCCTGATACATTCATGTCAACGGTTTGACATTATAGACATGATAGCTGTGCACATGATAGCAACTGTACAATTACTCCATTCTGCTTTCTTTTATTGTAAAAATTCTGTGCAGCAGATACATGAAAAATCTAATGTTCAACTGCATCAAATGACGGGGACTGTGTGATGGCAAATCTTGAACTCACACGACTCCCATGTGATTGACAACTGGAAAATTGATAGTCAGTTACTACACCTTGGGGTGTAGCTATTACTCATAAACTCATCGCCACAGAAACAGTAAGTGCACTGGTTCATTTAAAACAACAGTTTAGACATACAACAGTTTACACAACATGAAATGAATAAACCTATTACCCACTTTCATTCGACTCATCAACCGATCAATCAAAACATATTATTTATGTCACTACCAAATATCAGCCATTTGATCATTAAGCTCTGCAAACAGATTCAGTACAGCACTAAGCATATAGATACAAATTTGCGCAGAAATGCCAATAATAAAGTGTCGACAGAGTATAAACACTAATGTGCATAGGTCACTAAAATCATTGTTTGCATGCAGTACATCACAGCCCAGACGGTTACATGGCTGCGTTGAAGCTTAGTAAGCGACTTAACAAAATAAAATAAATATAACAACACTACTCTATGACAATATCATACCGCTCTACGACAATAAAAAAACACTCAACAATTTACATGCCAGCAAAAGGCTTAGCACTTAATACCTTACTGTCCTCAACAGTCAACCTGGAATTCTTTAACGAATAAACACTGCTCATCAATACAATACACACGAATACACACATGTGACATGCAGATTTATTATATAAAAGAGGTAAGACATAAATTGCTAAAACTGTAGTTGGTCACACTACGTCACTTTGCAACACTAAAATAATAATTTTTTTATAAAACAACTGATGCAGTAAGTTGTATCTAGCCACAGTGCTCATCTAGTCTATAAAAAAACTTGATGTAATACAAAGCACACTGAAGAATCAACACTGTTCATCATGCAATCACTAACTCATTCTTAAACTAGTCTTCTTAATTCAAACACTACAAATGCCAACAACTACTAGCCTAGCAACAGTCAATAAACGTAACTCTGAAATACAAAATCTAACTATGCAAATGACTAAGTAGTAACGAGTGTAAATAAATGAGTGAAAATGGCATTATTTGTGTAAATAAATCTGGTACGGGAATCACTAGTTGCTACAGAACGGAATGTCAGTGTGAAGCTGAAGACTGAATTAATGTGGCTACAAGATTACAACACTACAACTCAATACTCGCATTTCATACACACAGAGCTGCTCATAAGCAGAGAAACCACTGCAATACTCTGAGCACATATAGCAACAAGACAGATCACAGCAGAAGTTACCATAATATTAAGTGCTCTGAAACAGAAAATTAACTGATGGTAGATTCTGTTTTAAAAATGTACAACAATGATATTCTAAATGTCTGAAAATCACACAATCATCGGGACTCTACTTATTAGAAACAATCAATATGTTTTGTCTAGCATTCAACCGAATAAAGAGAAAAAAATTTCTGTGGTCAATGTGAACATCATAGCATCGGTGGTAAACAAATGAACTTAAAAATTAAAAAAAAAATCAATCAAAACCCAACAACCAATAACGATGCCATAAGTTTACTGCCAGTACCATTTCGTATGTTCTATCCGCTGCTTTAGCATATCGAATTAATAAATTCCTAGTTTACCCCGATTAGCCAATTGCCAATATTACACAGTTTGAAGCAGCTTTATTACATGCATTAATGTCACTCAACAAATAGTGACAATACACCAATGGAACCTAACCACTTAAATAACCATCAAATTCTGCACAATTTATAATAACAGTACAATACAGAAGACAACAAAGTGGTAACTACGGTGGTTAGGCCAGTTAAAAACGTTGATTAAATGTTGAAAAAATGTGCTTTTTCTATGAGCAAAAAGGCCACAAAAAATTAAGCACGTTGCAAACAGTAAGAAAAAATTTTGATGTTCGCTCCATTTGAAAGGTTTATTCTTAACTAAAAGCAGAGAATATAACATAAAAATGATTCACCATTAAACAGACAAACGCAGACATAAAATGGGTAAATGACGACGACAGAGTATTACAAATACCATGGGATAATGCAGCCACTAATACAATGCCGAGAAAATACCAAAGTCTTCTGTTAACACAACTCAGTAAGTAATACTGACAGACACAACCTTATATGTAATGATAGTTCCACACAATGCCATTCTGTGCTTCAGTACACCAGTCTCTGCTGCCACACTGTCAAGTAAATGCAACAGTGAAGGCCAATACAACTCCCTATTTCACATTCACCGCTCTATGGTTTCACGCAGCAGTTGTTTCATAAGCTGGAATTCTTCATCCACAGAAAGTGCTGGGCAAATTTTTTCTGCCACCTACAACAACAGTATCATCATGATCTGAATTTCACACATGTGAATACATTATTCTATGCTACATACAGAGCTAACATTAACACTGGTGAACAGGTCAAACAAAGTCATATAAAATGTTACTATAGCTGTATGGTCTCTCTTACTCAAAAGAAAAATGTCAAATGTCAAAAACATTTATAGGCAGCACTGTAGGTCGAGGATTCGAATCAAACGTGTTGGCGTCAGACGAAGTGTTAGACAGTGTCATATTCAGCAGAGAACAGTTCACTTTTCAGATGTGCCTAGTTACAAGTGGTGATGGTAGCGGAACATCTGGTAACTGCAGATACTGCGGCAGTTGCCAATAATATACTACTTACTACTAGTACTATGAGTTTTGTTTAACGTGTAAAATTCTACAGAATAACTTGAGCTTTGGTTGCAGGTCAAGGTTTAGTTGGATCATCACAAGCAAACTTGTAAATAACTGTTGTCAACATAGAAAACTGAACAGCTAACCAGAGATGTCACTAGGTTGGCATGGCAAGCACGTCAGAACTGTCAGCAGTGAGTGAGTCTCGAGCGCCAGCAGAACAGCTGCTGATGTTGTGTGCATGACAATCAGATGTCAGGTCGTCGCCAGCTGAACTGTGGCAATCTGCCGTCACTGCAGCAGACTGATCCTCATCATCATCTGCCGTCTCCAACGACCTTACACACAACACAACACAATCAAGCTACATAGCAGACACACAGGTTCAGCAACAATAGTCACAACTATAGTACAGTATAGTATAGTATAGATCACACTGGACGCACATGCACACACACACAGCCGGCAAAACTAATGGGTAAATAAATATGGCTGATCAAAGTAACAGGTAAGTACAGCTCTTTCTATCTGTTAATATATAGTGAATCAAGTCAGCTGCTATCATCCAGATGAAAAGCTGGTGACATGCACTCCATAAGCACCAATTCCATGCCTCAATTGTACTTTGCTGATTTTCAGTCAATTGACAATATCCAGTATAAGGAACCCTTTATGTTACTCTCACGAGCATAATTCCACCATCTTACTGAAGATGATTATCTACTATAGACATTGTGTGTGAAACTGAGTGATCCCTTGACTACAGCTTACATGCTTCAGCATTTCTAAGGGAAAATAAACGTGGGTACTACATATTCATTTTTACGTTTAATTTATGCATCCACATGGCTATACAAATGCCTAATTTGACAGACCGATTGACTGATGGCATTAGTACTTCCAAACTTAAATTAAGAACTAATGATAAAATGAACATGGACTGTCTCAGTCAGACGTTAGACATCTTCCATTTCTGATTAACTCAAAAATATGCGTTACAAATATTGCACATTTTCACGACATGCACAATAATCATTTCTGTCACAATATTGGAACATTTCATACTAAAGTTAAGCACATAACAGACATTTCAGATACCATCAACAGAACTAATGAATGTCGACTGATAACAATACTAGTCAATGGCACAATTGCTAAGTGAAATAAATACACTGTAAACTTTGACAGGGTTCAACTTACTGATCAACAGTGTCTTCAGCTCCATTGATCAATGCATGTTCTACATGAGAAGTCCGAATGACTTTGGATACCGCAGGTTCCACATGTTCAGCTGGCTCGGTGATAACTGCCAGACGTGGACTCGGCAGCACGGAAATACGACACGACGGACGCAGAACACGCCGAGCTGACAGTGACATGCGGACATACTCCGACGTTGAATGTAAAAGAAACAATTCACCACATCGTGTTAGCAGGCTGGCATTACGACTGCAACATCAACATTGCCGATGACAAGTAACTTCTGATCACAAGGCAGCATTTTTATTACACATATTTAGAACCCTGAATTCATTTTGCAAAGATGTCAGCAATATACTGTCCATTCATTTGTTGTTACACAAGCACAAAACACACCAGAAAACATACACACAGCAAGTAGGAAAGAAATTATGATAGCACAATTTTATATACTATACAGCATACAATAAATCACTAGATTTTACAAGATTTCAACCCACATGAATGCACAACATATGGTGACTGGGTGGTTCTCAGTATCAGCAAAGCAATCTAACATAAAAAAACACTGTTTATAAAATGCACTCAAGGCCGTCAGATAAAATATATCTATATGTATCACAACCTAACTATTACACAGCATTAACAATTTGAATATAAATACACTGCTGTTACATTTCACAGAAAACATAGAAAAAACTGCTCACAACCTATCTACATTGACAGCATTAACGATATGAATACACATACACATGCTGTTGTTTGTAATAATTATAGACAAAATGATTACTTAAGAAGTAAATACTCAGTCAAGTAATTATACATGCAGTGACAGGCAGCCAATTATGTACAAGTTTTAAATCAACAGCAGAAGCATTTCTAGTAAACATATGCACACGTATACACATAACATAACATAAAAAAAAACAAATTTATAGAGCACGGTGGAATCAGTCTAAAAACTAGATATAGAGGCGCTGTGGTGGGTATGGCTCATCATGTATAAGCTACTGTAAAAAAACCACTTGACGGTTTACTTGGGTAAGCTATAACAGGACCTACATCAAAACACAGCCAGCAGTATACTTGCTACTGATATGTATCAGTTCAAAAAACACATCAGACCTGCCAACTAGATGCACAGCATCAACCTTGAGTTGTGGTCGTAGGTGAGGAAGACTAACGACGTGAACGTCAGGTGAGTCAGTCAGACATGTGACACAGTTCTCCACATAGTTCTCATCTGCACCACACACTAGGCCATCACCATGGAGCAGTGCTGGAAAAAAACCTAGGTTTGTTTTAGAAAAAAAGCTTTCAGGTTTTTAGCTTTTAGTGTACAAAGAAGACCGGATGCAAAATTCTGACCCGAGAAGAACATCCCACACAATATTCTCCCTGTCACATCGTTTTCTATACTATCAAATCATGATTAAAATATGAAATTGAAAATGATCTTTATGAAAAATAGCACAAAAATAAAAAACCTAAAAAAACTCCAAATCTGGACTTTTGAGGTTTTTAGTTTTTTAAAAACCTAAAAACCTACGTTTTTTCGAAGCCATTTTCCAGTTCTGCCATAGATATCCTCGTGCATTCAGAGTCTAAGGACTGCAATACTAAGCCATGAAATACAAAGCTAAAAATAGGAAGTTAGAGAATGCCTCGATTGGACAAAAAATTACATACCACTGCGACTTCGAAATTCGACAACATTTGCCTTGCGTACTCGAACACCATCGCGCGACACAACACGACACTTGCTCAGCACCTTGAAGCTCGGCAATGCAAAAATCTACAACAGCAGATCACCGCATGGCTTCAACATTTCAGATCTAACCAGCTCATATCAGAAGAAAAACAAAATTATATGCAACAATTAAAGCACAGCTAAAAAGAAATTCATCATAATACAGTAACACATATGTTAGAACAAACACCGTGATGTTCTAGTCTACCAGCATAACTTCTATACTGATCACTGGACAGACAAAGTCCTCACTGGTTTCTGAGGAAATCCGAAGAGAGCTAAGATCAAAGATTAACTAAAAACACTACTCACGAAAAAAACAACAATTCCCTTACGACCAAAGGTAATTCTGTCCACCCACAACAATTAGCATATTTTAAGATGCAGTGTGGCATGCTGGCATTAATATAACTAATCTTAACATAAATGACATAAGAAATATACTGCAGATGTAATGCAATATGAACAAAAGAAAATCATGTGAGAAATGCTAACAAAATGTCAACATCAAAAATACATAACATTCATTGTACATTATGTAATATCAATATTCAGTAAGTAGATGACAGAAATGGTCAGTAAGAAACGAGCTTTAAGCTTTGACCTTGAACTGGTCCTCGGTGCAAATGACAGCATGATGTCCACCGGACATGTCGGCCGTCTTGGTGCCAGTATCCTGCTGGACATCGAGACAGCCAGGCAGTGGCTGCAGAGTACGATCTACGATACTAATTGACAGGATTGATGGGCAGTGACGCAGCTGTAGCTGTTTCACTGCAGTTCAACAAATCCAGCAACATATTCTTTATCTAAGAAATAGTATAGACTTGCCAGCTTATGTTCTGAATAGTGGCTGCCTGTGTCTGCATACACACTACACAGCCTCAGTTAGTCTGAGCTAATATACATAAGATGTTGACTAGATTAGTGATTAAAGTACTAGCCTCACGGTATACAACTTTTGGTTTTCACTAAGCTGGCCAGTGGCCACATTTTCTACAGACTAGGCTAAGATGGAATATACTAATGTTCGAATAAGATTTTCACAGGCAAGACAGGACTACGGTCACCCACCACCAGCTTCGCAGCAATGAAGGTATTGGTAGTAGTAGCAGCAATTTTAGCACTGAAGAAAAAGATATAGCAGTTTGGACAAAGAAATATTTTCATTCATGTCATTCATAGTGCTGCATGAAACAGGCAAATAAGTTAATCTGAGCTACAATTTCTTCCACAAGGGGAATGGTAGTACTCTGACTAGAAGTAATACTGCTCAGTGCCATGCCCTGATATGCCAATTTTATTTCTGTAGTATGAGTACTGTGTTATTTGCGTATAACTTGTTTCACTTTCTTGTGCTTTAATAATTGCATGTATGTTTAAGGCAACTGCAAGCACAGCTTTCTGCCTCGTTTTCCTGCTTTCTTTGTAACTACTAATTCTTGCTTTTTGCACACTGAAATCATTGACCGAATGGCTCATATAACAGAAACTGACCAACATGTTTTTCTAGCAGCAGTTTATTAATACTAACCAAACAAGAAAGCCTTGCTATCGCAAAGACGACCGCGCGATGCGCCCAATATATGGGTGCCCTGAAAAGTTTCGAGAGTTCTCGCAAACGCCCCCGGCTACTTTTCCCGAAATTTGTAAAG
>Ga0056132_1000429_pt1 | contig 10566 bp, 9 predicted proteins | sample WorMetLIZISLAND2_3_FD_71119 | JGI IMG/M metagenome (GOLD analysis project Ga0056132, IMG submission 71119) | Marine gutless worms symbiont microbial communities from Max Planck institute for Marine Microbiology, Germany - Olavius clavatus LIZARD... ...
TACGTTTGGGAACCGTGAACCCGTCGCTGCGACAGGTGTAGTATGTGGCCTGGGTCTGAAAACCCGTCGCGGCGACGGGTGTAGAGGCGAAAGGGTTAATGGCATTTATTCATTCATTTCTGACATGCACCACTATGAGTGCGTAGCGTCAAACGTAGACATCATTCTCCAGAGTGGATGATTCTGAGCCACATCAATTGCTTTGTTCAGGGAGAGGTTCAGTGATACCAGGTCCTGCTGGGTAGTCTTCATCCACGTAGTACGGGGCGTCCCGGTGGTCTCCTCCAGTTCTCCATGGGGAAGCTGTCAAGAGCTATATCATTTAACTGTAACCTTTAATCTATACTTTTTGAAAACTGTCATAATCCACATTAGTTATGGTACAGCTGAGTAATTCAGTTAAAAAGCAGGAAGCCGTGAGTAGTTGTTAGGTGGATGTTTTGATGCTAACGACTGATTTACCGGTATGTGTGTTAAACAGTCTACCCTGCCACTGAGTCGTAACTACACCGAAGCTCGCGATCGACTTCGCGCACGGCTACAGAAACGGGTGAACTTCTCTTTGATTTATCGAAGTCATAACCTTTAAATCATGGATTAATAATTTGTGACTTCCCGCTTTAAAATTCCTAAAAATTCACAAATTTAACCAATTTTTTAAATCCGTTAAAGTTTGTTAAGCTGTTGATTTAACTTGATTGATATTCTTAACTAACGTGGCACCAGCTGGTAGACGAAGTTGACGAAGACGAATATAGTTCAGAGTTGACATCTGCACGTGTAAGATGCAGTATAGGCCTAGTGCTGCTGTCTTCTAGGTTTAGTCTTGTTTGTAAGTTTGCAAGTCAAGGAAGTTTTCCAGTATCATGTTATAACTCATCGCAGCGAATTGTATTCTTTTTAATTCGGTGGTATTTTAGAATTCATGAATTTTCAAAAATTTGTAATGTTTGAATTCTCCATGTTGATTAGAGAACATTGTCATGCACCAGTAGCATTTCAGTGGAGTGGACAGTGGAGGAGTCTGTCATTTACAACAGCAAGGCTATAAAGTATAAAATGTGTAAAAAATGCATGAATTTTCACAAATTTTCAAAAGTAAAGAAATGAATTCTTTAAATTTAAATGTGGTAGAAGGAGAGAAAGAAGCAGATGGAGAGTGACGGCGGTGATCACACGCGGTCACCGACTGAGTCTCCACGACCGACCGGCGGTCACTCAGTGACGTCCACTGGTCCGGCGTCGGCACCGACGTTTGACAAGGAGGTGGAGGAAATTATTCGATTTATTAACGGAGTTGACGATGTCATGACGTCTTCATCAACCAGTGGCGGTGTCAGCACGGCAACTAAACACAAGACTAAACAGAAATGTCGCAAGGTTTGTACCACTGCACTGATGATGTACACTGACTTGTGATGGCTGTAAAGGCCGATATAGCTCATCCTGGGAGGAACCCCACCTCTGAGCTATGGGACGTCACTTGCCATATGGGATCACACCTGTCACACGACACAAGTGAACGTGCCCCTTCTAACCCCAGCTGGTACTTGATTTATTTGAGTTGACCTAGATGACTTGATAGCGCCCGGCCGGGAGTCAAACTAGCGACCTTTTTATCACAAGTCTGACACCCAACCACTGCACCACTAAGACAACTGTGTCGTCGTCATTAACGTGTAGTCACCGAGGACCGTAGCGTCACCCCCGAATGTGTGTGTGTGTGTTTTTAGTGTTAGTTGTTTTCATAGCTCACTTTTTTATTGTGCCCATGTTCTATTTTCTGTGCCATGTGTAACAAATAATAATAATATTCATTTATTTCCTACATTTGTACGACGTTTGTTTTATGGAAGGTTATGTATGACAGGTGCAAAAATTTCAAATAGTTGGGCTGGTTTCGGGTCGAATCAAATGGTAACTGACTATTCAATTCCGTCTGAGATTTTGAATGTTAGCACAGCATTACTGGCTATATTTCAGGGTAAGGAAGCGACATCAAAGTCTGTGGCAGGTGAAGGGTTATCGTCGTCAACGTCGGTGAAGACCGGCAGTGTGAGTGGTCGCGGTGACTCCACATCAAGTTCTACCGCGAAGAAGACGTCTGCAGCGACAACAACGTCCGGCAGAGACCTGTCTAAAGTTGAACTTATCGCGGAACTCAACTGTCGGCTGGCAAAGCTGACCGACACGGCGGCGACAGAAGTGAACGTTCAGCGACGGTCCACTGCCACCACAAAAACCACCGCCGACCCCAACCCTGACCTTCGACCTCCGTCCAGTCGGGCGGCACACTGTTCCAAGGACTCCATCAGCCGGGCACAGTCTGTACCGAAGACGACAACAAAGTCTGGGGAGAGAAATGGCGCAACGTCGACAAAACAACGGACTTCATCGTCGGCGACTGCGGCAGGCATCACATCAGCCACTAACAATGGCAATAAGAGCTCTACTCCACTACAACAGACACAGGTAACAACAGCAATAAGAGCTCTACTCCACTACAACAGACACAGGTAAGTGCTCAGTGGCTTGCTGTATGCATTGTTAAACACGGCTAAATGTCCAGACATTTACGTACCACCACTTACAGGGAAACCAGAACAGCAGCAGTTTACAATGCTGGCAGTAGGTGGCGCGGCACAATTAGTGGCCTCCCGGAAGTATGGAAGCCTTAGCACCGCAAATGTTGTCAACAACTGGGGCAGGTTTTACAGAAGACACCAACACTCACAGTAAGAGTTCACATCCATCACAACAGATGGAGGTGTCAGCAGCGGGTCAGTTAAGTTAAGTTAAGAAGATTAGAGGACTAAAAAATACATCTCACAGCTACGTAGTGTCACTTGCCATATGGGATCACACAGCGTTACCTGGCAGCCGACACAAGTTAACCCCAGCCAGACAGTCAGTGATGTTAAATGAGGCCAAAATCTCAGGGCCAGAGCACTCAGGCCAAGATCGAGCACAGTTTTGAGGTCAAGGCTGAGGCCAAGGCTAATTTCTCGAGGCCGAGGCCAGAAATAAAGATATGAATAGAAGTACCACATGATGATTGCCACCATACAGCTGAATTTATACAATCATGATCAAAACAGCACACTTTAATTTCACATTCTCAATCACACAGCATCTGTCTATCTGCTATCATCTGTCCGTTTACTCTCAGCATTGTGTGATGTCCTATAGTCGGCAAACAGACTGGTCCATCTCTTCTTGGCTGCTGGTTCATCTCCTGCAGACCGAGGCCAGGACAGGCCAAATGTTTGAGGCCAAAGCTCTGAGACTGAAGCCAAGGCCAAAATTTTGGCCTCGATGCAATGACTCGCAAACTTTTGACCGTTGTTCATACAGCCACGTCATTCTGAAGAAATTTAAAAGCTGATGTGGAAACATCAATAATTCCTGTTCCACTTAACAATGCATCGGGCTGTCGGGCTAACAGACTACTATTGGAGTATATCAGATGGACTAACGGTCTAGGGTTAGGGTGAGGGTTAGGGTTAGGGGTCCGATATAGTTAGTTTGATGGATTATTAAGTGTAACGCCAATGAATGTACTATTTAAGGTTGTTTTTTGATGAATGTTGTACTTTAATTGGTTGCGTACCGTGATGTGGTGTGAAGGCGTCGGAGACAAACGGCAAACGTGACAAGAAGACCCACGACAGAATACACCAGCTGCCCGTTGGTGAGTTACGGTAAAACTTCTATTAAACGCTGGGTCCCGAATACTCGCCCGGTCTCTAATAAATGCCGGGGTTTTGAGGTCAATGTTCAAATAAACGCCGGGTCTCGCTTAAACGCCGGGTCTCAAATAAATGCCCAGGTCTTCTAGAAATACAGAGTTGTCAGAGTACCAATTATGTCAGCTACACCCAGCACTTAGTGCTGACAGTGACACGGATAATTTCTTGTTTTTTTAGCTAACCAAATACATATACACGCGGAGAATTAACGTATGAAGTGTGAAATTAACATAAACAGGGAACATTGGAACAAATGACATTAATAAACGCAGGGGGCTTGAGGCTGGGGGCATTTGTTAGACGTTTTAAGGTATGCTTAATATTTAACGTTTTATTTAATATTTAATGCCATGGTGATATTTAATATTTACTTCCGCCACTGTCTCGTTTAATCTACGGCCTGTTCAATTTGTTGAAACCAAAATTGATTTTGAAGCAAAACCGGTTTCAGATTTGGCAGTTTTATGCCTCCGATTTGCGACTCTGTTACAGGTTCACAAATTGAAGTCATAAAACCGCTGGCGACTAGTTTAGTGTTGATATGGCATGCCCAGATGACATCACTCTTCTTATCTTCCCCTCAGCCGGCTGACATAACTGAGTATTAATACTGGAAGCTTGTTTTTCTTCCAATAATTACAAATATATCTTATGCTTTTTCGTAAGATTATCTTCTGTTTGATCTCAAGACTGTCATAAGTTCTCGTCTGACAGGTATGATAGCAGTTATCGTAAGTTAATTACAGAAAGTGATCTTAGGACATCACTTTATCGTAAATTTGTCTTACGACACATTGTAAATCATTGTCATATCCTGAGACTTTTGTAAGATGTTTATGTAATTTACCCCTGCTCTGGATGTCCATGTTCCATTTTCTTACACCTTTGATTTTGATTTCTCTCAGACATTCCATTTCAGATACTCTTGAGTCTTCTTTTTAATGTCTCTTTTAATATACATGTTGTATAAAAGCTAGCAACGTGTTGAATATACATTGTGTAAAAAGCTGGAGATATGGTTACCGTAATGTACATGTTGTACACAAAGCTTGAGACCTGTGAATATACATGTTGTATAAAAAGCTGGTGACATGGTGAATATACATGTTAAAAGTTAAAGGTCTCCACATTTATATAGCGCCACTTACAGCAGAACCCAGACCAGCAGCGGTTTACAATACAAAGTGGGCGTACTGGCCAGTAATGACACTAGGTGGTGCAGCACAAGTAGCAGCCGCCCACTGCTTGAATGAACGGATTTTGTACCCCGCAGTCTGCAGCTATAACAGACCCAGCTATGCCGTTGTCAGCCGCACTATGGCCTTCACCCCACAATGTTCTCCGGCAATGACTCACTATTGATAAATGTTGTATAAAAAGCTCGAGACTTGGTGATGTTGGTGATGTTTTGTTCTATAGACGATATTTTTCTTCCGAGCGATGAAGCGGGTCGCAGCGAGTCGGACGACTTTGATCGTGAAATTGAAGAGTTCAAACGGTGAATGTTTCAGCGGTTTTTCACATTCATTTCATACTTTAATTTGTAAATAGCGCGTCACACTTAACAATGCATCGGACTGTCGGGCTAACAGACTACTAACACTAACCTTAGACCGATAGCAAGATAGTCCATTGTGCATTGTTAAGTGTGACCGCATAAATAGATATGTAAATAACTGAATGTACAAGAGAGCTCATATCATATATCATATCGTGTCATCTTGATTTGCTATGGCACCCTCAATCCGTAGCTCAGAGGCGCCATACAAAGTAAAATAAAAGTTAAATAGTACAACGAACAGATGATATGGTTATTAAATGCAATATTAAAATAGTGAGTTTTAATTTGGATAAAAAAATTGCTATAATTTTGGGAGTAGGCCTTACCAGTGCACCATTAGTAATTATGTTGACGAGTGTGGTCCGTGGCCTCCCTTCTGGGTCAAGGTCGCTTAGCTGTCCAGAGGACTGCCTTGTGTAGCATGCTCCATCTAGACGTATTATGGGACGTCATTGGTCAGTATATAAAACTATGAGAACAGGACAGCTGGTTTATCTACGTGACTTGCTTCATTATCATCAACCAGCTCGTAGATCCTCCAGTCAACTACTACTCTATCAGCTGGCAGCAAGGATCAACTTTCAATCCAAAGCATTCAGTATCACGGCACCAGCTGTCTGGAACTCTCTGTCTTCGGTTACAAAAAGTTCCGCTACCGTCACCACTTTCAAGGCACATCTGAAAACTGAACTGTTCTCTGATGCATACAACACGGTCTAACATTTCTTCTATTGCCGGCACCTCCGATTCGAACTCTCGACATACAGCGCCACCTATAAATGTTTTTGATATTGACACTGACAACAGGGAATGGGCTCCCTCACACCTGACCCTAGGTCTATGCCGAAGTGCACATAGAATGCTGTTTACATGCTGTCTGTCTGTCTATAGGTTCTGTCAGCAGTCTTCATGTCAGACGCCGAGGCAGGAACGGCCGCGAGTCGCTCTCAACCTCAAAGACATTTTTGCCCGCAAGAAATCACATCACGGCTGTATGACGTAGTAAACGTATACGTCACACGCCCGTCACAGTCGGCTGACACTACGTCATACTGTCATTTCTGTGTCATCTGTCATACACGATATCACGGCATGCTAAATATAGTAACTGGGTCAAGTTAAAGTAGGTCAAACAAGTCCTATGTCTGCAAAGCCGGATTAACGCTTCGTGGGGCCCTGGCCCGTAGGGGGTGCCATGCCAAAATTTTTGGGTGGGCCAAATCCCTCCCTCCACCTCCTCACCCTTTACCTTTCCTTCCCCTCCCACCACTTAGAAGTAGGCTCCTTAGATACAGCTAGGGGGTCTCGGGGAGCACTGTAAGCTCCCGCAGCAGGGCCTTGGGCAGATCCCCAGCAGAAATCGAATTTGGTAGCCTTAAAATCTGACATCTGGTGGCACCAATTTTACTAATTTTTCTGAGGATTAATAATTGTTATATTTTAGGTACTGCACATACAACTTTCTTGTTTTTTAGTTTGATTAGTGCGGTGCCCCTAAAACTGTGGGGCGCTAGGCCATGGTATGGCCTAGTTGGCCTGTGACTTAGTGCAGCCCTGGATGACTGTATGCGTGGCTTGGCGAATGGTGTAAACTGTGTATGTTTTTGAAGTTATTAACTGAATTTCTGTAAGGTTGCTTATGTTCAGTATGTGTGTGGTAATGGTCGCTCTAGCGCCTTGTAAGTCATATTGCTGTTGTTTTATTTAATGATTCAGAATGGCGATGTTTACACAGCTGCGAAATTGCAATGTAAACAAATAGCATAATCGAAAGAGGACTTGCTTGACCTATATTTTCTTGTGACCTATTTTGAAACCGTGATATCGTGCATTGCTGGTCACTCATATACGCCATGCTGAAATATCTCTGTACATGTGGATTGGGACCGTGTGGTAATTCTATATGCCACTACTAAGATATATTATACCTCTCAATGCAGTTTGGCACTGTTGTGGTAATTAATATGCCGTGCTGAAATATCTCTATGTGCAGATTGGTAATGTGTGGTAATTGTTATAACACCGAATATATCTCTAAGTGTGGATCTAAACATGTGTTTACATATTACACCTATACCATTAATATTCATGTCTACCTTTGGTGTGAAGGTCGCTTAGCTTCAGATGAGTGATGTAATACTACACCTAGCCAAGAATATATCTCATTGAGCGGTCGGTTACACTTGCACTAATCGGGCTAGGGTTAGGGGTCTGATATAGCCTGTTAGTCTGATAGTCTGATGTATTATTAAGTGTAACCTGTCATTGAGTACAACAGCCATCTCTTGGACATGTGACATTTGGATTTATCATTAAATGTTCAGTGACTCATTTGACTCATTCTGGCTACGGTCTTATGTCGATTCTCAAATTCGTCCGCGGCTCCGGCTGGATATGAGGTCATAACTCCGGCGTGATCCGGCCGGCTCTGATCGGATTTTTAAAACTGCAGTCAGGTACATCGCTAGTCTATGGTCTCTTGACAGTGGCATTGTAGTTATCCAGAGCAGTGCTCTTCAAGGTCAAGGCCAGACGTTTTTGAGGTCAGGGCCATGGCCACGATTTTTTGTCATCAAGCTGTCGTTGAGGTCAAGGATAGTCCTTGAGGACCCCATCCCTAGGGCCTGATTACCAAAAAGAACATCTTATGATTTCTTGTAAGATTTTCTTAAGCTTGATCACAAGTCCATCATAAGTTCTTGACTTACAAGTACGATACTGTATGATTTTGTCTTACTATTGTCGTAAGTTAATTACAAAAAAGCGATCGGGTTGAAACTGAAAATGCTGGACATCAAAATGACGGACCATCAAACTTGCAGGGCATGAAATTGCAGGACATGAAATTGACAGACCAATGTACAGGGCGTGAAGTAGCAGGACATGAAAATGACAGACCAATTTGCAAGACATGAAATTGCAAGACATGAACATGATGGACCAAAAATGACGGCAGGGCGTGAAATTGCGGGAGAAAAAGTACAGTTTAACAGAGATAACATTACAATGAAGTGTGCACATTTTTAAACCCACAACACTGTCCCTAATTATTATTCAAATTGGCGAATTACTTTCATCTTCGATATTTTTCGTATCGGAGTAGTGACAGGCTACAGAGAAGGAATGCTAAATCTACTCAATCTATTCGGCCTCCAACGTTTGTCGCATCTGAGCCAGTTTCATATCGTGCTCTTTTGTGTCCAGTGGTTTCATGCCTGCTATTTCATGTCCTGCATTTTCATGTCCTGTCATTTGGTCCGTCATTTTCACGTCCTGCAATTTCATGCCCTGCACACTGCTCCTTCAATTTCATGTCCTGCTATTTCATGCCCTGCAAATTGGTCCGTCAATTTCACGTCCGTCATTTTCACGTCCAGCATTTTCAGCGCCCCCAAGCGATCTTAGAACATCTTAACTTTATCATCGTAAGTTTGTCTTACGACATATTATCATAAATCATTATCATATCCTAAGGTTATCGTAAGATGTGTGTTTTTGTAATTACTAGGCCGCTGGTGCGTAATAGCCTGCGTGGTTTATGAAGTCAGTTGCTCAAATGCCGTTTCATATCAGGTTTATATCAGCCAACATTATGAGTCAGTGGCGATGTGGTCCGTACTGATTGAGACTGAATTGCCATACTTCGTGTATATTTACTAAATTATGGGGTTACAATTAATAATTCATTGGACTGTCGGACTAACGGGCTATATCGGTCCCACAACCCTCATCAGTCTTGGGGTCTAAGACCACGGTCTTACGACAAGACCTGTCTCAGACCGGCCTTGGTCTTAGTCTTGGTCTTGCAGCTTTGGTCTTGGTCTTATAGTCTTGGTCTTGGTCTTAGCATTTTGGTCTTGTTTCCATCACTGATACTCACCCACCCTAACCCTAACCCTAGTCCGTTAGCGCGATAGTCCGATGCGTTGTTAAGTGTAACTGCTAAATATGTACACAGTGACAATGGTGCCTGTGCCGCTGCTGGGTTTTACAGGGTGCGCCAGAAAAAAAGTAAGCCTGTTTATTGTTACCCATAACTCCGTCTACTGCCAGCCAATTTTCATAATTTTTGGCTCATATACACTATACAAAACTTGCAACCAGAGGATATATAGTTAGCCCACCTAACGTGGTTTGTATAACTGCACTACCTTGTAAAATCTTGATGATGACTTTAGCCATGTTTGTGTATGTTTACTACCATTAATTTAATACATAGCAAATACAAAAAATCTATAATTTAGAACCAATTCACAAATTACAGCAGATTATCGAAATGTTGTTTACAGTTATAAAGGATTCGTTGCTGCATAACTGTCCACTGCTATCACGAATTGCTTGAAACCAATTCTACGTCATTGCGTCATCTGCTGCTTTAGCAATAATTTCTTAATTTCTACCCTTTACTTGTAAATAGTAATTTTCATCCGGTACAATTCTTTCAAAATTGTTAGTGAAATTTCAACAAAAATTGACAGCTGTTACCATCAAAGTGAAAGAACGACTGCTTTGTACAAGCGAACATGAATAAAGTCATGATCAAGATTTTACAAGGTAGTGTAGTTACACAAACCGAGTTAGGTGGGCTAAGTGTTATATAGTCAAGTTGCTAATTTCCTATAATGTACATGTGCCAAAAATTACTAAAATTGGTTGGCACTAGACATAGTTATTGCTTAAACCCCTGTTACAACTACAATAAAACATATTGCATGCAATATGTTTTACCGGTATGTTTTATTGTACAACAAAATCCTATCACATCTGCAATAAAACGTACAATAAAACATAAAATTTGTTGCATGCAACAAAGCCAGGTGAATGTGCACGCACAAAATTATGCGGTTTGTTGCAGCCAATCACACGACACTGCAGCATACGATGAATATTCATTATCTAACTGTTAACTTCAAGTATGCTTTATAGCTACATTTCTCTAGACTTTCCTCAAAGTTGAATTTCCTTAAAATTTTTAACCCTGCCTGTTTACAAATACCGGTGTGGCACGGTATGCTGATTGACAGGCATCGTGGACATGATACCGCCCATTTTGTTGCAGCGTTGCAAGTTTATTGCAGTTGTAATAGGACTTGTTGCAGCTACAATAAACAAGATGCCACGCTGTCGCAGGGACAGCCGCGCGATGCGCCCTATATAACGAGTGTACTAACCCCAATCCTGCCACTAACCTTATCCCTGTCCATAACCTACAATAATAGACATGTTAGCCACTATTACGGACAGCTGTCAATGATA
>Ga0056132_1000430_pt1 | contig 10564 bp, 9 predicted proteins | sample WorMetLIZISLAND2_3_FD_71119 | JGI IMG/M metagenome (GOLD analysis project Ga0056132, IMG submission 71119) | Marine gutless worms symbiont microbial communities from Max Planck institute for Marine Microbiology, Germany - Olavius clavatus LIZARD... ...
GCGTGAACAACAAAATAAAGGTGATTAAACGAAAAGCCTATGGATTTCATGATGATAGATATTTTTCATTGAAGGTCATACAGGCTTTTTCCTACAACTAATCGGGAGAAGAACCTTAAAATTATATCAGAGAATATTTAACATAAGTGTTGTAAATAGAATATCCAGCGGCGGCCTCTTAGAGTTGAACGCTTTTATGAAACGACGATCGGTCTCGAATTAAAATTGCCCAACAATCACATACACTCGGACAGCAAAAAGCGCCTCTCGTACCTCGCTCTGCTTTTTGCTGCCGGTGATGTGAGGCGTTAGCCGCATCTGTAGATGATAAGGTATCAAAAGTGAAAAGAAGAACTGTACGCGGACGCTGGTTTCATCGGCATCCCAAATTGACGTTGTCGGCCTTTGCGCTTTTCGGATGCGTCGCAACGATAATCTTGGCGGAGATTATGGGACGCATTTTTTTTCCCCAATGGGCACCTCCCAGAGAAGAGCGAGTGAGGTTCTGGACCTATAGTGAGCTTCTGGGATGGGAGCACTCACCTAACCAGCGAGGTCGCTTCAATCATCAGGACTTTTCGGTGGGCGTCGTTATCAACTCCTATGGAATGCGCGACGACGAGTACGCCAGGGAACGAACCGCAAAGAGAAGAATGCTTGTTATTGGCGATTCATTTGGATGGGGTTTTGGTGTAGAGCACCAAGATCGGTTTAGCGAGATTCTGGAGAATAGACACTCTGATTGGGAAATCATCAACGCCTCGGTGAGTGGATATGGTACCGATCAGCAATTTCTGTTCTTAAAAGAGAAAGGGATAGATTTTAAGCCTGATGTGGTATTGCTTTTATTCTACGCGAACGATTTTGTGAACAATATTCGCCCGGAGCAATACTGGTACTTCAAGCCTTTCTTTGTGGTTGAAGACGGAACTCTGCAATTACGGAATGTACCTGTTCCTAAGGCATCCATCCGGCAGCGACTTGATAGATTCTTTCTGGGAAGAACATATCTTGGACCGAGACTCTATTCCACATTTGGAAAGCTTAAATGTCTATTTGAGAGCAGGAAAAGAGTAGGAGAAGGGCGACTACAAATGAATACGGTGGGCGAACAAATAGCAATGTATGATGTAACGTATCACCTGATCACAGCTATGAATGATTTGTCTAGGAAGGAAGGTTCCCAATTCGTGCTTGTAAGTATTCCGATGAGTGCGGAGAAAAGTACATGGTTGCATAAGATTGCGGAGAAGGAGAACATCCCATATCTCCAACTTGACGAATATTTTGAATCAAAAGAGGACAGTGTAAAGTTCCCGCATGATAGTCACTGGAACGCGAATGGACATGCAATTGCAGCAAATGCGATCGATGACTTTCTTCAGGAACTAAGGCTGTTCGGCGCATCTAAATCAGAACGGTAGAGCAAGGAGAGAGTTTCTCATCGTGGCTAACAATGCCATGCACTCGGATGGGAATTCCGCTGCGCTCCATTCCCGCCGGTGATGGCCGACGTTATGTGCAAGAAAAGGGAACAACATCCAAGACATTTCCTAAAGGGTTTGGATAAATTGCAGATTGATACGAGTTTCAATTTCTACTCGGATTCGAATGGAGGCGATCCTGACAGCGCCAGCCCAACACTCCGTAGATAACATAAGATATTGTGGAGCAAGCTATTGCCAAATGGTGAAATCTTTGAATTAGGTGATACTAAGAATGGCTCCTACCTATATCACAGATCAGAACAAGGAGAATTCTTCTTGGGTAGCGATGCCATAACACACTCGTATAAAAAGTAAAATTCCGGACACTACCCCGCCACCGCACCGCCGCTTGCCGCGAATATGGTATCAGCAGCGCCGCATGTCATAACCACCGGCAAAGCCGGTGGCTTGAAATTGTGAACCGCTCAAAGCGGTTATTACAACAGTCGCTGTAAAGTGACCGCCTCAACATATACGCAACGGGTCAAACTTTTTGTCAAGGCCTTCATGACGCCGTATATATTCCCGGATGGCCTCTTCAGCGCCACCGACCGTCGAAACATCGTATCCCCTGGCCCAAAAACCTTGACCTGTGAAATTGCGCTTTCTACCAGAATCATTCCGGGCTATGTGGATCGCACTTTTGCCTCTCATATACCCAACCACTTGGGATACCGAATACTTTGGCGGAATTGATATTAGCATATGGACATGGTCACCCTTTAAATGGCCTTTATGAATCTTGCTCTCCTTGTGGCCCGCCAGTTCATGCATTACACCCGTTACATAGCGCCTTACATGCCCGTACAAGACCTTCTTCCGATACTTCGGTATCCAGGATCAAGTAATACTTGCATTCCCATTTTGTATGGCTTAAACTTTGCGTATGGTTCATTGAAGGTCTCCTTTGTTGTGAACTTTGAGCGGCTCACAACTCTGGAGACTTTCTCATATTCCCGTAACTGCCAAACGCTGACGGTCTCCCCGTCATAGCCGGGGGTTTACCAAATATAATTACAAGTGGAAATCCCAATATCAAACTTGTCAGACCTTGTGACGTAAATGTAAAACTCGATACCAATGCTCCAATAAAGCGCCGTATGTGGAGGTTTTGTCAATGCTTGCCTATAGTAAGCGCAAAATCAACATGAAAATATTGATCGTTTTTTCTTTGCCGTTCATATTGATTGTTTCATCATGTACAACGGTGAAGAAAACAGGAGTCCTTGGAAAAAACCGTATCTTCGCCTTTTTGTACCTGCCTAAAGAAGCCGATCCCCATAAATTAAAAGCAGCGAATCTCATCCATGGCCAACCTCAGGAATGGGAGAATTGGCAAAGGAGGGGGATTATTCCCTCCCGGGGGAAAACCTGGTTTGATTTGCTAAAAAATCCGGTGGATGTTGCTGCCGAGATTTTGGCGACGATCGATTATGGCGGCAATCCCAATCCCGTGGTGACGATTGATGAATTTGGTTTTGATTTTGGCGGGCAGACCGATACAAAAGCCGCCGAGATCCTGCGCAAAACCAAGGCAAAAATGCCGAATCTGTCGCTGGCGGTCTGGCAGATGCGCGGTCCTATTGCGCCGGTTCTGGCAGATGCCTACCGGGACGTTGTCGACCTGATTCTACCCGAAGCATATGTGGGTGGAGAAAAGGATTACTGGCGCATCATTACCCAGGTACGGGCGGCCCAGCTTCAGGGATTGATGCATAAAACCGTTATCGCTTTTGGTCTCGGTGTTGGGGGATATCCGGGTGAAAACTGGGCTGAAACCAAAAAAGAGCTGGAGCAGCAAGTTCGTTTTCTGCGACTGATTGCTCCGGAGTCCCCCGGAGTTGCCTTTTTTGCCGCCGGCGCCTTCCGTGGTGAGCCCGGCCTCATAGAATTTGCCGATGAACTGTGCGGTAATTTCGACCAAATCCCAACTGATGGAACCGGATTACCGGAAAGCCTGCTGGCATTGCATAAAACCTTTACAACACCTCGGACAACTCCTACTCTCGTGGTTAGCAGCCGCTGGGTGGAACCTGACAGGAGGCGAGAGGCGCCGGGTAAGCTTGTTCAACCCGTAACCATGAGGATGTTTCTGATGAACCTGGGAGATCAGACCGCTGAGAATATTTTGATACAATTGCGAAACCCGGAGGATAAGGGCGGTGATGTCTTTGCATTGGGGACGGTTTCGGTGCCGGGGAAAAGCGTTGCCGTTGCCATTTTACCGGTCATTGCCAAGTGGCAGGTGTGGAAAACGTGGATCATTGAAGTGGAGGCGAAGGATTGTGAAGTGATGAGTTTCCCTGGTGGTTAAAATGACCGATACCCAACAGCCTTCATACGGCCAGATTCTTAGATCCACCTCCTTAACGGGTGGGTCTCAGTTGATTGGTGTGGCGGCGAATATTATCCGGCTAAAACTGTTCGCCCTCTGGCTGGGTCCAGCCGGTATTGGTCTTTTCGGGATGTATACGGCTGTTATGGGTGTGGCCAGCACCATCGCTGGTATGGGTATCCGCTCCAGCGGGGTTCGACAGATTGCCGAAGCCGAAGCATCTGGTGATAAAAAAAAGGTTGCGAGAATCACCATAACGATTAGACGTGTCTCTGTCGGACTTGGACTGTGCGGAACGTTACTATTGATCGTTTTCAGCCGCTCCATCTCGACACTGACATTCAACACGCCGGAGTATGCACAAGCCTTATCGTTGCTCGCTGTTACCATCCTTTTTCATCTAATTGAAATAGGACAGATCGCGCCTATTCAAGGTATGCGGAGGGTAGCTGATCTTGCGAAGATCATTGCGATCAAAGCCGTTGTCGGATCTTTGCTAGGCCTGGTGATTATTTATCTTTTTCGAGATCAGGGAATCGAATTGTTTTTAATTGTTTTCTCATTGACCTCCCTCCTGACTTCATGGTTATACGCCCGGAATATAAAGATCAAAAAAACAATCGTTACCTGGAAGGACTCATGGGTAGAGACGAGGACGCTATTTTCACTTGGCATCGTATTCATGGGGACGGGTCTGTTATCGACCGGAACCCCTTATTTCATTCGGATAGTTCTGTCTCAAAAGTTTGGTATGACGGAAATCGGGATGTATCAGGCATCGATGTCCTTGGCATGGGTATATATCGGTATTATCCTGAATGCGATGGGGCTCGACTTTTATCCGCGTCTCACGGCAGCATCTGATGATAATGACTTATGCAACCGCCTGGTGAACGAACAAACGGAAGTTGGCGTTCTCATCGCCGCACCGGGTGTTTTAATAACGATCGCGTTGGCCCCATTTGTCATTCAGTTGTTCTACTCGGCAGAATTTTTACCTGCCTATGAGATTCTTCGCTGGCAAATTTTAGGGGCGATGTTACAGGTTGTTTCCTGGCCGCTGGGGTTTATCTTGCTCGTTAAAGGTAAAGGAAAAGTCTATTTCCTGACGGAATTATTAGCGCATTGTTCCCATTTGCTGTTCTTTTGGTTCGGAATTTTGTTGTTTGGACTGACCGGTGCAGGTATGGCCTATTTTGGCTTGTATATTTTTTATATGATGATAATGGCTGTTGTTGCTTTCCGCATTTCCGGTTTTTACTGGTCGGCCGCCACCGTAAAGGTCGGAGCAATTGCGGGGGCATTGATCACAACTGTATTCATGTCCCATTACCTTTTCCCCCCTCTGTGGGCTGCTCTCATTGGTGTACTGGCGACGATGTGTATGGGCATATATTCCAGCAGGGTTTTTTTTCGGCTTATGGGTGTTGAAAAATTTATGGATCTATGGACAAAAATTCGGGATGTTTTCCGTAGTTCTTCAATTTGATTGAAGGACGAGGTATCCTGAAAAGAGATTTCAATAACGGGAGAGACTGGTGTCTATACCGCTGCAAGATGTAATCATTGTGGATTGATGCGAACCAACCCGCGACCTACTCAAGAGTCCATTCCCTTTTATTTTAAAGTATTTTGATCGACGCATGATTGCAGAACAAATTGCCGAGGTATCCTTCAGTCTCATTTAGCTTGAAAATTGTATGGAATTTTATTAGTCTGAATCATATATGATTTTTAAGATGGTATTTGGAACACTTGTTACATTTAGCCTTGTAGCCGCAGCGACATCAAACGGGTGCAGCATGGGATTTTTGATATTCCGCGGCGTAAAACACAATAAAGACGTTCCTCAATGAACGGCGTGCGTATGCGCATAAATGGACCGTCATCTTCGATGATGACCGATTCAGCTTCTCCTGGCAGTGCAAGGCCATTGTTCAGAACGATCATTCAGAGTGGTTTTGGATGGACTATTGCCCTTTACGTAGTTGTGTGGGCAGGGATCAATACAGGCCCGGGGGTATTTCGCCATAACCCGGCATCGGCTTTGGCATGGGTACACCTTGTCCGAACGCTGCTGCCCTTGTGTGTATGTATACTGCTGCCTTTCGTGTTTTTCCAGGATATACATTTCCATGGCAGGAAGAGCCTGGTGCCCATCCGCGCCTGGCTTGGGTACGGGGTCGTAGGGCTATTTGCGTGTCTGGTGTCGCCGCGGCCTGCCCAGGCGTTATATTGGGCAGCCTGTTATCTCGCTGTTTTTGTTCCGGTTTTTCTTTGCCTTCGGGGAAAAGACGCGGACAGTAAAATAATATTGTTGAATTATTGCTGCTGGGTTGTCACGTCAGCAATTTTGATCATCATGTTGCTTGTGGCAAGGGATGTACTTTTTGTGGACTACCGGGGAGGTATTACCGGCTACGGGATTTGGGAAAGAGCGGGGACGGTTTCAGATATTGCCATTTCCCGTTCTTCGGGGATGGCCCGGTTTGCCGCAGTGCCGGGTATGGTGGCATTTGTTTTTTTTCTCAGCCAAAAGGGGATGAAACGTCTTTTCTGGCTGCTGCCCTTTTTCGGTTCCTGCACTCTGGTTTGGCTCATGCAGTCTCGGGGCGCGATTGTGGCACTATTTGTTTCCCTCTCTTTTGTCATGCTTTTTTTCTCCCTGAGGATACGGCTTCTGGGGGTTGTAATGCTGCTGCTGATAGTCGTTGGTTATTGGGTGGATGGTATATCTGAGCATTCTGTGACCTACGCGAAAAAACATTTCTTACGCGACCAGACAGTGAAGGAACTTCACACCTTGACCGGCAGAACCTTGGCATGGAAACGGGCCCAAAGGGAGATAAAAAAATCACTTGTCATCGGCCATGGTCCCCAGGCGGATCGGTATCTGATCGATAGACATGTGCACAATACCTACTATTACGCCCTATTGCAGGGTGGGATTTTGGGGGCGATCTTTTTTACCGGTGGGTTGATATGGGCCTGGATACTGTTTTTTAAGGCAATTCTTCTAAAAAGTGCTGAGCGCTTGGGGCAACAACCCTTTTTGATGCAGGTCGGTGGAATTCTGGCATTTTTTACGGTTCGAAGCATCCCGGAGGTGTGTGGGGCCATGTTTGGAGTGGATCTGATGATAATGCTGCCGGCGCTGGCCTATCTTAGTCATTTATCCGGACAGATGAATACAATACCCCGGAAAGAGGGGAAAACCTTGAACCGGTTTGGTCGTTGAGACGACGAGTCGCCTATAGTGTCGTGCCCGAGTCCGGCGGGTTATTTCGCTTTTATAAAAACTTGAGAAAAGCACTCGCTGACTATGGCTGGGACGTGCGGGCTGTAAGTGTCGGATCGGTGGCCGCCGCGAGATGGGATCACGCTTTCGCCGACGCAGGGTGCCACCTCATTGCGGAGGATACCCGGCAGAAAATCGGGGCGGCCATGGCGCTGGCCCAGTGGATCGAACAAAATCGAATCAATATACTGATACCCATGGATGATCCTGTGGCCGGATCCTGTGTGCCCCACCTGCCCGTCTCAATTCGGCTGGTCACCCGGTGCAGCAGTGCAACTGCATTTGCCTATCGTATTAGCGCGATCTATCCACAAAGGTTGGCGGGGACTGTTGTCAATACGCCTCGGCAGAAACAAGGCCTCTTGGCGCAGGGGATTCCTGAAACCAAAATAGCGCTTATCCCTCACGGTGTCGACACGGAACTGTTTTCCTTAAAAACCAGGGAAAAAGAAGTGGGCGTCGATCCAGTCAGGGTAACCTATATTGGCCGCTTAGATCATCAAACCAAGGGGATATTGCTGCTTCCATTAATTGCCGAGCAACTCAAGGAGACCGGTGTGCTGTTCAGTATGGACGTTTTCGGCGACGGGCCGGACAGGCGGCGGCTGGAAAAATTAATTGAAAAGGTCCAGGTTTCAGAGCATGTGCGGCTCCATGGTACGGTGACCGACGATGTTCTTGCCCGTCGACTCCCCGACTTCGATTGTCTTTTGATGCCATCCTTTGTTGAGGGATTCGGCTTTGCCCTTGTGGAGGCCATGTCTGCAGGTGTAATACCGTTGGTGTCTCACTTGCCAAATGTGACCGATTTCGTGATTAACCATGGAGAAAACGGGTTTTTATGCGAGGTGGATAACGCAGCCTCCTTCGTTGAATCAATCTTGTTGTTACATGCTGACAGATTGCGGCAGATAAAAATCGCCCATAATGCCCGAAAAACGGTTGAAGACCGGTTTTCCCTTGATAGAATGGGCGCTGATTATAACCATTTCCTACATGCGATTTTACGATCTTCACCAACGGAATCCCTACCGCTGACATGGCCGGCGTTTACTATTCATCCGGCGTATCGTGGATCGATGTTGTCCCGTATGCCTCGGCCCGTTGTGAATGTTGTCAAACGTCTCTTGAATCACCGTGCGGTTTTACGGTGAATTTGCAGCCGCCACAAAAGAGCGTCGCTTGTAAGCGGCGGTCGTTTATGAAAGAAAAATACGATCTCCGGGGGTAAGACGTTACGCATGATATCCTTTGCCGTTGTTGTCGCCACCAAAGACCGACCTGCTGAGTTGAACCGGCTGTTACATAATCTGGAACAGCAAACGTTGCGGCCTGACATGGTTGTCATTGTCGATGCCAGCCTTAGAGCCAATATCAACCTTAAACCGTTCAAAAAGACGTTGAATTTGTATTATATACATTATCCCTATCCGTCGGCGGCTGAGCAGCGGAATGTGGGGATTCGCGCCGTTTCATCCAATATTGAGATTGTAGGAATTCTCGATGATGATGTGCTGCTTGCAAAAAACAGTTTGAAAAATGTGATGCGATTCTGGCAAAACGCGCCAATGGATATAGCCGGGTGCGGTTGTAACTTGCTTAACTTTCAGCCTACTCCAGGCAGAACCTTCAAAGAATCAGCCCTTTTCGAGAGATTGGGGCTTTACAGCCGCATTTGGGGGAAGGTGATGCCTTCCGGTTGGCAAACGCTCTACGGCGTTGTAAAAAAAAACCTCTTTGTTGACTGGCTGAACATTGCCGCCTCTTTTTGGCGAAAAAGCATATTCGACAATTTTTCCTTTGACCCTTTTTTTACAGGCTATAGCTATCTTGAAGATCTGGATTTTACGTACAGTGTCTCAAGGCACTATCGGCTGGTGGTGCTCTGCGATGCCGGATTTGAACACCGCCATTCTGAAACGGCAAGGATCAATCTTTATCAGTTCGGGAAAAAAGAGGTTCGTAACCGATTATATATTGTGAAAAAACATGGGCTTTCACTTACCGGCTGCTACCTGGGATTGTTCGGACGGATGGTCATCACCCTGTATATGTTTGTCCGGGAAAAAGATAAAAGCCAGTTGTGGCGGGCGTTGGGTAACGTGGTCGGGCTGGGCGAAGCGACTCTTGGACAAAACAAGGCAGATGCCGATAAAGGGAATTATTAACCGTATAGCTGTGTGGGAAGCTACGTATTTGTGGCGGAATCCAATGGGGCCTCCCATGGTGGATTCGGAGTAAGACAGTCATGGAGAGAAAAGTTGCATGCCTATTTTGTGACCGGGTTGAGGCGAGGTATTATTTCACTAAAACTCGAGGTGTGGAGAGGTATTCCATCTATGAATGTTCCTTCTGTTCAGGCGCCTTTGTGTGGCCGCGACCGAAATCGGAACTCATCGAGGCCATGTATACCGATCCTGAGTATAAGGGCCGAACCATAGATTCAGTTGGAAAAGAGGAATACCATTATCATCCGACGGGCCGGATGGACGCACGTCTCATCCTGAAACGGTGCAATAAACTCTCACAAGGAAGACGGCTTCTTGATGTGGGCGCCGGCTTGGGGCATCTTTCCCATGAAGCAGTTAAAAAAGGTCTTTCAGTAATCGCCCTTGAACCGAACCCCTTGTCCCGAAAGGCCTTTACATCGCTCAACGGGTTTGAGCCGGATGGTAGTGTGTTTGATGACGGATATGGTTTGAACCGGGCTTCATCTTTTGACATGGTGGTCGTTAGCCACGTTCTGGAACATATTCTGGCCCCCAACAGTTTTGTGCAGAATATTCGGCGGGTTCTTGACAAAAATGGTATTGCCGCTGTTGCGTCTCCCCATTTCGGATCGGCGCTCTCGCAGATTCAAGGCAAAAATGACATGTTTATCAGCCCTCCTGAACACTTGAACTTTTTCAGCCTCAAGGGACTTGAACATTTATTCCGCCGCCACGGTTTAAAACTCCTATTTTCCGAAACCACCTCCAAAGTGCCGCGCCAACGAATTGAGAGAATGGTAAAATTTCCAATTTTATCTACCTTGGCCTGGGTTTGGCTTTATCTTCTACTGAAATCATTTGACCCTTTTGGGATGGGGATGGTTATCAATGCTTATTTCAAGAAGGTGTAAAATGTATCTATTGATAAGCTGTCGTGATTTTGAAGAGAATAACGATTTGAGCTTCATATGGACTTCGGAAATAATCATTATGCCGGTTATTTGACCGAGAGCCTTTTTGGCTTTCCTGTGGCGTTCAGTTTTAATGAGGGATTCACTGACCACCATCGTCTGAAAGACGATGGGTTTGTGGTGCGTCAACGTTATTTTAATGATCGGTCGGAAGGCCACCCCATTTATGGGGTGGTTGTTTACGCCGACTGGACGAAACCACCGGCTGTAGCCGGGGGTGATCCGTATCTACATACATACTGCTATCTGAAAGATGACCGTCT
>Ga0056132_1000432_pt1 | contig 10546 bp, 10 predicted proteins | sample WorMetLIZISLAND2_3_FD_71119 | JGI IMG/M metagenome (GOLD analysis project Ga0056132, IMG submission 71119) | Marine gutless worms symbiont microbial communities from Max Planck institute for Marine Microbiology, Germany - Olavius clavatus LIZARD... ...
GCAGGTAACACTGTGTGATCCCATATGGCAAGTGATGTCCCGTAGCTCTGAGACTGGATTCCCATGAAGAGCTATATCGGCCTTTACATTTTTTACCATTCCGACCAAAAAAAATGAAGACTGAAGACATCTGTTCTGCCGGACTTATGGGGCTGATAGCGCACTGCTGTTTAACTTCGCAATGGGGCTATCCATCGGTGAAGATTTCGTGATCCTAGCTTGCGTTGATTTGATAAAATGCCACGGAGCGCGTGTCAGACAGACGGACGGATGGACGGACATGCCGATCATGGCTATTCCAGCGCTCTGAATAGCTATGCTATGCTGACGGGTTGTAAAAAGATTAATTTTAGATTAGATTCACGCAAGTGTGTGAAATAACGCAACACGACAGTTACGGCAGATGTTTGAAATGCTATCCCATTAATTGGCCTACGTCCGGAATCTGGATCAATTAATTCAGGTGTCTCTCAAGTTAACACTGTTAACTAACGTCTTGCGTGCACCGCGGCACATTGATTACATTGCCATGTCATCTGCTATCGTAACATCGAAGTATATACACCGTGAGTCAAAAAAGTAGTCCGCCGACATTTTCCCATACCTTCGTGAAATATTGACCAATTTTCAAATGGTTTCACTGACATACTCATTAGAGAACTTGCAATACAACGATCATTAAATATCTTGCCACACCAAAAACGCGCCACTACACTGCTTTGTGAAATATTAACGTTAGAAAACTAGCTAACTAGCTAATTGCAGTGTATCACAACATTTATTTATTTCGAAAAAAAGAAAGAAAAAAAACAGTTCAATATTTTTCTATAAATAGTTTAAGTCATTGCTGTCCCAGCCTGTCTGTATCACAGTTACTATTCAAAGTGTCCATCCTTCACCAACGCAAGCTTTCTAAGCTGATTGCGACACTTGTTAATGGCATTGTTGATGATAATCTGCTGCATTCTGTATGAAAGCTCCAACCGCCGCTATGAAGTTCGTCAACAATATACACTCTCGACTGGTAGATGGGGCTGGAAGTTGTAGTATGTACACTTTATATAAAATTGCAGTTTTGTCGGCCACACGTCAGGACTTTGATGAGTTTACCTTAAAGCAGGTCTGCCACGGTGCAGTGCACATAATTTCTCCAACATTAATATTTCGCACGGTAGTGTAGCGACGCATTTAAGCTTTGGTGAGATATTCAGTGTAAATTGCAAATGTCCTAACCAGTATCTCATTGAAAAAAATAAAATTAAAAATTGGCAGATAATTGACGAAGATATGAAGAAAACTTGGGGTCTACCTTTCGGACTCGCGGGGTAGAGTAAAGGAACAACAGTATTTTGGTCGCAATTTTAGCTCTAGTTGGTTGAATTAAGTTACACTAAATCCCGATTTGCTTCCTAATAACTCTAGCACGGCGTCTACATGAGACGGTCCATGAGACAGAGCTAGTCTGATTCATAACAGAGCAGATTTGATAATGGTGACGTTTAGTCGCCAATGAAGGCAAACAACACAGTTAAAAGAAACAGAATGGACAGAAGACAGACTTAGCCTATTAATAATAATGATGATACCAGGACAATGTTTATAGTGCTGTCATCATAGCAGAGCTATTGCGAGAGTTTACTCGGTTCACGCGATGAAACAGCACGGCGCCAGATGACATGTTTATAACACAATGTCATGAAACAGTTAAGAAAGTAGAACGCACCAACAAAATGCTGTAAACAACATTACATATACAATGAACAATCAACGTCATAACACATCACAGCTTCTGTGTATAATATAGATGGTGCCTATAAATGACGCTCGAAGCAATTCGTGCAGCACAAAAAACAAGAAAGCCGTGCTATCGCAGGAAGGACAGCGCAATGTCGTTGAAGTGTAAATTTTACAGTATAGCCTGGTGCAGTTATGCAAAACGTGCTAAGTACCCATGTTAAATGGGATAGTTATAAGCCATTTTTTTGCAATAATCTTATGCTGTATGTCTGCAAATAATTATGATAATTGGCCACTCGACCCCTGCTCTTTTCGGCCAACTCGCACTCTGAATAAAATATACAATGTTGCTAATTCAGTCAAATTCATCATCACGCAATTGTGTAAAATACAAACATAACTCGCGAGCAGTCCATAATCACGTCAAATTAGTTATCATGCACTTGCAATAATAATTGTAAATCCTGACCATCAAACAATCACAAATAATTCAAAAACTACATGCTATAGCCTACGTAGTACAGTGTATATAGGCCAAGACGCGATACACTGTTTATACCTGGTATAGGCTTATATGATATAGGTGTACTAGGTATGCGCCCGCAGAACATCATAACGTCATAAATTTCTTGTTCTAACAGTGAAAAAATGGTTAAAATCGGTGTACATTTATAAGGGTTATCGCACAAATAAAACAGTATGTACAATACAGGGCGGACCAAAAAATAAGGGCACGTATAAAATGCGAAACGCGCAAACGCGAAAGTGCGTAGCCTATTGGACAACGTATTAGAATGCGTATATAATAAATGCGGATTTTACGGTGCATCTGCAGGATGTATAGTTAGCCCACCGAACATGGTTTCTGTGACTACACTACCTTGTAAAATCTTAGTCATGACCTTGTTCATGTTTACTAAAGATCGGTTTTGTATTTGCTATGTATTAATGGTGGCAAACATATACAAACATATGGTTAAAGTGGAGCCTTATGTTATGTGTACACTAGAGAGTAATCACTACAACACGGCCTGCTGTGTCCTTACCGTCCCTGTGTTGATTCTGGGTGACATACAGATGACGACGCTGTACGTCTAAACACAGTCTCTCAGGCTCCCCTTTTAGCTGATCACTTGCCACAACTGGACGTATGTAATCTAATGTCGGTGACAACAACGTCACTTGACGATTGTAGAAGTTAACTACAAACACAAACTCATCATCATCAACTGCCAAGTGAATGGGCCCGTTGTACTGACCAATGTTTGAACCTGGCTGTCCACCGTGTGAGTTGATGATATGACCACCATCTTCACTTACCATACAAACACGGTTCACTTGGTCACCAGGGCCACCGTGACACACAACAAATTGACCATTGGTCAGTTGTATCGCGTGCCACGGATTGATGACGTCATCTGGAAGTGTGACTTCACGCAGTAAATTGCCGTGTGGACTAAACTCTTTGATTTTGCGGACTCTGTCGCAAGTTACCATTAGATTGTGAGCCGCATTCACTGACAGACCACAGGGTCTGTCTTTCACCGGCCATTTGGTGGAATTACCCTGCACACCTAAGTCTACTCTATGTATACATTCAACATCAGGATCAGCAATATACAAACAAAGAAAATGTTTGCATGAAGTCATGTCAGTAAATGAGCGAACTTTCGGCACAGTTAGACAGCACAGTAAGCGGTAACTGACGACGTCGTAGACTTCGACCTCATCAACGCCCTCTTTCTCTCTCAGCAGGTAAATCTCATCTCCTAGTGACGTCACAGCGAGGACTTCTGGACCTTCAGGCAGCGTGTGAATTACTTCTCCCTCTGCATGTACACAGGTGACACGTTCAACGAGTCCATCTCAATGAATTAGTTCTCTAGCTATTACATCGCCAGCAACAGTTCATCTTATTTACGATGGTCAGTTTCACAATAATTTTATGGGGTGGTAATATTTTTCGGGTGATTTCTAAGCTAGCTTGAATATGTAAAAGATTGGAATAACTGGGACACTTACCTGCCTAACTATGACTAACTATCACAGACGGAAACATAAACACAGTATTAAAGGCTGCCGGTAATCATATCGTAGACCTTAAACAGCAGAACCTTAAAGTTGGAACAGAAAAACTAAGCAAAAAGTCAAGATGCAGTGAGTATCAGATGATGATGTCCGGAAAAGACTTCTTGAAAAGCCACGTTTGGAGCTGGTGGCGAAATGTGTATTCAGACTATTTAACACATAGACCTAATAACCTCACGAAAATCCAGTGACAGTAACTTCTCGTTCAACTAACCTTGTGGTGCAGTGATAACGTTGCGGACATGTCGCTGTCCACAGTTGTCCAGTGTATCAAGAAACAGTTGGAACTGTTGAGGAGACTTGTGACTGAGCGCTGACAGTAACTTCTCGTTCGCTCTGAACGACGTCATCTCAGCCGTGATATCGTCTCTTTCCACCGCACTGAGAACTTCTTTGGAGTAAAGGTGATCGACAAGTCCTGAGAACTTGACGTCCAATGACTCCAACAGAAACACGTAGTGGGCTCGTATGACGTTTGTATGTGACGACCGCTCGTCGTAGTCTAAACAACACAGACTGATATTGTCCAGGTTATTGTACAACATGCCTGATATTACATTGTACAGTTCGGTCCCAATGTAAGACACTGAGTTTTTCAAGATCAGGAAAGTAACATCGACTGAGGTGCCCCTAGAAATGTAATTGTCCATGACAGATCTCAGGAGAAAAATAGCATGACTACATCCTGTTTTCTTCTTAAAACCAAACTGTAAAGGAAAAGAATAAAATATCAATCTTCACACATACTGGACACAAACTTCAAACAACTTAGACATGCATGTACTGACAGTGATACCTCGATAATTGTCCGAAGAAGAGATATCGCCATTGATATCTTTCTTTCATGACAGGAAAAAATAACACCATGGCCAAACATGGCTATGCGATCACTGGATACCCAGTGGTGACAGCAGAAAATCCAGACAATGTACAAGGCATGCGTCATCCCAGTTCTGCTGCACGGTGCAGAAATGGACATTACAATCCAGCGACTGGAGAAGATTGGATGCCTTCCATCATTGATGCCAAAGACACATCCTCTATAGATCAGTTTTTCAACCTTTTCTTTGAAGCAGAACCCTTTGCAGCAATTTTAATTGATCACGGAACCCATGGGTGTAGCGAGAAATTTATCTAGGGGGAAATTGTGAAATTTGAGGCCGAAGCTCAAGAGTGGGGAAAAAGTTCTTGGAAAGTGGGCAGCAAGCTAGGGTTCCGCCAAGGGTTTGGAGCGGAGCCCCAACAGCTTTGGACGCACTGAGAGCCCAGAAAACGCGTCTTTGGTCGCAAATGTCGTTTAGTTCCCGTTTCTCGATTCGACTTGGCGGAACCCTTATATGCCACTGGCGGAACTCTTGGGTTCTGCGGAACCCCAGTTGAAAAACTGCTGTAGATAAAGTGGTATGACCCGGTCTCCAACTAAAAGTCACCAGTTGGACAGAATTATCCTCCACTGTGGTCATCATCTCCTGCCGTCGATCGGATGGGTATCTTTGGACATGTAGCTCGGTTAGATAGCGGTTTCCATGCCAGAGATGCCCTCAGGTGTACCTATGCTCGCCATACTGAGATACGCTCTCCGTCGGCTGGAGAAGACCAACCGCACGTCCAAGGCAGACTTATATGCACCAGGATGGTGATGGCTCCGCAGCCTCCATCCGCCAAGAATGGGACCTTGCAGTCGGACGTGGACATTCCCGGCGAACGAGATCGGCGCTACGGGCGTCCGCCGCCCAAATGTTCTGATGATGATGACGATAATGATGACGAGCGCTACCTACCTTTGTATCCAGCGTCGACCAATGTCTGATAGACGCGATGTTGTCTGAGGTGTTTCAAGACGTCAAGGAGACACAGGTAGACAGCGTCAGGCTGCTCCATGATGATGTTCAGCAACGTCTCAGCGGCTTGGACTGGACGATCTGTCATAGACTGGATTGACTGCAGTTCTTTGAGTGTCAACGCGTTACGTTGATACATGTGAACAGCCACGGCATGTGCGTCCAATTCGCTTGACAACCTGCTGTACTGCGTACGCAGAACATCTGAACATTCGACACACGCAACAACAACACTCATAAGTATTTTCAGACTGTTCGTGCATCCAATCGTCCGTCGTCGCAGCTCCCTGTTTGGACATGTAGCCGGGCTTCTAGAGGACACACCTGCCTACCAAACTTTGCGGTGCCACATCTCTCACTCGGTCGCCTTCCAGACCCGAGTTGGATGCGATGTCCAGGCACCCCTCGGAACAAGTGGCTTGACCAACTCCGCAGGGACAACAATACATCTCCTGCTGACCTGTGGAGACAAGCCGTCATGCGTGGACACTCATGGGCTGACGGTGAAGTTGTTCATAGACTGGAAATAAACTTCTTGAGCCCGAATTATGAAAAACTTTCATACAAAGTCAATAAAATTAGGTGTGGTCAACATCTCAGAGACAGAGACTTAAATAATATATTATGTCCCTCCCTTTAAACACGCCACTGATAAGAGTGAAGATGTCTACTATTGTAAACAATGATACAACCCCTGTGCGTTCTTAGCTGGAGTGCAGCGTAGACATGTTCTTGTGTCGGGTCAAATCGCAGTTCTTCATAGACACCGGTTGTTGGTAGACTCTCATAGGCGCCTTCCTGTACCAACTCTCGACTCTGGGTTGCTGCTGTCACTTGCTCGGCTACAGTCAGTCGGTCTTGCAGGTCTTTAATCAACTTTCGCAGTTCATGGTCTGCAGGTCTAGAACCTCTTACTGCTTCATCTAGTGACTGCTTCAGTTTATCGATTGTCTCTTTTTGTTCAGCGTTTTCACGTTTTAACGTCTCGTTTTCGCTCTTCAACTTCTTGTTTTCAGTCTCACTGTTCGTACATTTTCGATATCGAAATTAACTGCGCAAGCGTTAAATACTGATAAGTTCTGATAAACTGGCTACATTGTCAGTGTCGTTCTATGTTCTATGTTCTGTTCTACTTCTGTGGGTTGCTGAAATATATAAACAACATAATATGCTGTTTGTGTGCGTTTGAGATCTATCTGACTTCAACTATTGGACAGCCAGTCAAGCTATATCGTCATGTTCAGCTGCGCTGCTGTCGCGAGTGCTAAAGCTGTCATGGTCCCTGCAAGACTGCCATCAGTGGATCTCTCTAGACGAGTGAACACTGTAACAAGCGGACCGTGAGTCATGTATAGCGCAGCAAATCGAGTCTGTACAAGCTTCACAGTCAAGTAGTGGCTGACATGAGCTTTCGGCCTTTCACGTAATGCTTGACAACAGTGAATAGACACACAGACCATGCAGGGCTTCGACATGCATCAGTTCGTACACACAAGACAAGACAATGTCGTAAATCGTAAATCATCTAACAGAACGCTGCTGTCTAATACACGCCAATGTCGGGTGTTGGGGCTGAGGTGTTACAGTATCTTACAGCAGCCTGACTTACCGCAGCACAATATAGAGCGGTACTAGACCCAATATCATACATAGCTTGACAATACCTGACGACACCTATATGTACGTATAAGTGTAGGGTTACTAGCCAGCCGTCAACATTCCATCCATCTATCCATCCATCCATCCATCTTTATTTGCTCAAAAATTTGAACATTACACTTCAGAAAGCTGTTTTGCACCACAGAGCTTGAATTGAGCACACTGAACACTGAGCAAAAATCAACAACAATCGCTATTATTTCAGGAACGGGTAAAGCTATGGATTTCAAACTTGGCCGGTGCATTCCCAGGGTCCTTCGGAATAAAAGCCCATTACAAATTTTGGAGAAAAAGGAGCGTGAGCGTATCCAGGGACTGCCCAAATTTTTTGGAGTACCCCCTATTATCTTAGGAACGGGTAAAGCTACGAACTTTTAAATTTTATGCACTCATTCAGGATCAGTCGAAACGAATGCCTATTAAAAATTTCCGGAAAAGTAGCCGTGGGTGTACTCAGGGACTCCCGAAAGTTTTCAGGGCACCCATATACATGTATAGTGCGCATAGCTCAGCTTTGAACGGTACTCGGACTACTCAGGTAACTTGCATTTTGTTTAAAAAAACTTTATTAAAATGTATAAGTGGCTTTGCCAGTGTCTTCATAGGTCAACGTTGTCCACATAGGCTATCCGTTTATGCTTATACCAACTAGCAGAATATTACAAAATGGATTTGTTGCCCTAATTATACCCCTATTGAACAAGAAGCTCAGCTGTTGCTGTGATAGCCGATCGATCGTATTGGCGAACTATCAAATCGGTTTCCGTTACAAGTTGAAGAACGGCTGGTAGGCTATGCATGATTCAATTCAACAGGTAGAGTTTATGAACGCACCCAAACCCAATCCACTCAAACGAGATTAACCAAAGTTCACGAAGTCAATGATTACTGATTACATAGAACTTAACATTCACACGATTGGTGCACGCCTGATTATCTGTCTTAAAAAACCACGTTCGCGTTTTCTTCGACTCGTTTTTCGGTGCGTATACTACACCAAAAATATCTGAAGGGACAAATAGGAAATTACTTACTAAGAACACTGTACACTGACCCTGAGAGCCACAATGTACAGCGTTACTGACACACAGACAGACAGACAGACAGACGGACGACAGGATGATGCCAATAGCCGTTCTTACTGTGTAGCAATGTGAAAACTGATTCAATCGTCAGTGAAACGTGTACCCGGGTGTCCGTTTCAATAACCGTCGCGTACTCGGATTTTTAAATACCAGGAAGTCCGATAACTGTACCGAACGCACTGGAGCAGGCTTGAGATATCGGTACGGGTCAATCGGAGTCAGGGTGCGATTGACTTACAGGATCTGATTTCGATTTTGAGTGTTAGATTTCGCTGCTGATGTCGATCGAAAGATACGCAACAGACTGCTGCTACTGCTGCTGTGGTTGCAGTGCAATCAATGTCGGCTGCAGGATCGAATTTTCACAACGAACATGCCGAATGCCGATCACCGATCTTCTAACTACAATAAAGTGAGGACGAGGCTTAAAGGTGCCAGTGCCGACGCTAATGAAGACCCACAAGTATGGCATTGCAGTAGTCAAGACGCGACAGCACGAGTGCTGCTACAAGTCTTGCTGCGACAGCACGGCCGAGTTGTTGACGAACGGCGCAAATGACAGAAGCAAGTTTGCCACGATTCACACTTATTACCAAGAATGCATAAGCAAACGTCGAGCAGTAAACAATTCATGTTCGCAATCATGTTTTAGAACTCTCTGCCTGCTGCTGTCATCAACTGCGACACTCTCTCTGTATTTAAATTTAAGCTAAAATTCGCTTGTTCAATACTGCTTATAGCTAGCTTACCTGTTCTACCAGCGCCTGTGAAGCTACGACACTATGGCGCCTACAAATGTGTTATTATTATTATTATTATTATTATTAGCCTATCGTACTGCTACACAGTATTGCCATATCATAATGTCGTTCGTCTGTCTGTCCGTCTGTAACGCTGTGCATTGTCGCGCTCAGGTTCGGTGTAGAGGGTTAAAAGTTGTACCAGCGTGTTCCTAGCACGCAACTTCCTGTCCCCTCAAACTGCCCATCTCTTAAACACAGACGTTGATGCCAACTGGCTAATACATTAAACAAAGGAAACCGCAAAAATTTCCACCCCTGCAGTAGCCATCGACACCACTGTACGAAAAAATGCTGTACGTGCGATCGGCTTTTTCAGCAATAGCGCACATACCGGGGTGATGCCAAACCGGCTCGCCGTGTTGCGGATCTACTAACAGAATTGCGGCTTGACGGCGGCTGAGGTTTTCTGTGGAATGCGCACATCTCTGGCGGTAACGACTAACTGTAATCACAGCTGAATCGGACCACCGACAGTCGGCGTGCAGCATGCGACAGCGACAGACAGCAGCAGCAACCGGCGTCAGCATCCATGACCAGTTCGCAACACGTCCAATTCGCAGCTTGACGTCGTCACTACACGCAGGTCGATCGTCAACTTGTCGTTTCCACATCTGCTGAAGGTGAGTAAAGAATTAGTTATCCTCTCTATTTTACTTACTTTATTTGTATTGCACTGCATTATAGCCTATTTGCCATTAAGAAACTCTGCTCACTCACAACTTTACTACGGTACTACAGCAAACAAAAAAAAATGAATACCAGTAACAGTAGTATATAGTTAAAAATATAACAGCGGCAACTACACAAATAAAAAAGCAGACAACCTTTTATATATATATATACTACTACAAATATCACACAATTTTGGTTTCATGTCTTATGCCATGACTCGCGTACTCACGAAAAGCTATTCTCAAAATCGCATGCAATTATTGTTGAGAAATGTCGAATTAAGTTCGGTGTGCTTTCTGTAACCGACCAAACTTGCAGAAGAAATGCAAAGTTTTTGGCAGAAATTCACACGTTAACACTGGCAACAGTACCATGTATGATTAGTGCTTGCTGACAGTGCTACATAATTAAAGTTATGTCCATACCAGACAGATGTCGTTCTGTTGGATGCACTTAATTGTGTCTTTCTGTTGTTATCGTAGTATCTTGTGTGTTTCTTTTCTGTTATTCATGTTGCTGCTTTTACGGCGAATAAAGAGATGAGACGCGTGCGGAATATTGCAGTCTAGTTACTAGTTAGTCCCTGCTGCTCAGAGTTGACCGAAAAGAACAAGGGGATCGATTGACAGGAGGCCACGACGGAAGTGGGGTATGGGGAGGG
>Ga0056132_1000433_pt1 | contig 10520 bp, 8 predicted proteins | sample WorMetLIZISLAND2_3_FD_71119 | JGI IMG/M metagenome (GOLD analysis project Ga0056132, IMG submission 71119) | Marine gutless worms symbiont microbial communities from Max Planck institute for Marine Microbiology, Germany - Olavius clavatus LIZARD... ...
TGTTGTTTGGCCACGTGGCCAGAATGGACGAGACAGCTGATGCCAGGAGGATTCTGACTGGTGTTCATCAGAGCGATTGGAGCAGGCCAGTTGGGCGCCCCTACACCTCCTGGATGGCCACTTCGAAGAGCGACCTATCTCTGCACAATCTTACCTTCGAGGATGCTATAGAGCTGGCCTTGGATAAGTCGCTGTGGAGACTATTGGTAGCAAGTGGAGCTACACGCTGACATGGTGCATGCCGAATAATGATGATGATGATGATGCTGTTGTTATAGATGGCAGCACACGCTCTGCATATGGACGTGAAGCAGTGGTCCAGTCGAGATAATGAGATCATCAGTGCTGCTAAACGCATGGCGTTGCTGATGGCTAAGCTCAGCCAGCTTGTCAGGTATCTTTCACTGCTAACTATTCTTTCTGTTTTATTATACTAAAAGATCAGGTACAGTGGAAAGAAGCATTTGTCAGCTTTGCAGATTGTGTGATGATCACTTGATCAGTCAATTAATTTAATAGTCAGCATGACTTTTTGGAGTCGTAGGGCTCTGTGCATATGTTCAACACTTTTTTGTAGCAGACTTAAAGCACTGTAATTATTATTATTAATAGTAATAGTAATAGCGCCGACAATTTCTAACGCGCCGTAACATGAATAGAGTCATTATTATTATTATTATTATTATTATTATTATTATTATTATCACTGTCACATCAAAGACGTTACAGGACACTGTATGGTAATTAATATTAATGTAGCACTTCATATTCTGCTGTTGACACATAATGAATTTTTGCATATTAGATACATAATATTAACGTCTTTAGTTGTATTTGGTATGTGTTGATTGTGATGGTGTATATTTCACAACTAGTAGTAAGAGGATGGGTGGATGCTGGTATGCGTGAATATTTTTTTTGTTATTTTGTCGGCAAGACTGCAATGAATGTGTATTGATTGATGTGCAGAGGAGAAGGCGGCTCCAAGAGAGACCTCATTGACTGCGCTAAGGCAATTGCCGAAGCGTCAGAGGAGGTAACTCGCCTTGCCAAGGAGCTGGCACACGAATGTACTGACAAGAGAATGAGGATGGTGAGTAGCTTCTGTACAGCTGTGTAGTTTGGGTTATCGATGCCCGGGACGGACTGCAATCTTGCCGCCCCCAAAAGTCGTGTCCTTATGCCCCTTTATGCCATTACCACTCCCATTTTTGCTGCCCCTCCTGATTGTCCCCTTGCTATGTCATTGCTTCTGTATACTGCAAAACTTGTCATAAACACCCCTGGCATTTATTAGATTTCTGGCCTCGGAACTCCACCATTTATTAGAGACCCAGCATTTATTAGAACTCTGACCTCAAGCCCCTGAGTATATTACTGTTGTTTGTTCCAGTTTTACTCTGTGCATTAATTCTCAGCATTTATATCTAGTTGTTTAGCTGAAACCAAGGAATTATCTGTGTCAGCAGTAAGTGTTCGGGTATCCATGACTTAACTAGTGTGTCATTGGTACTCAGACAACTCTGTGTTACTTTAAGAGTCCAGCATTTATTTGAGACGTGGCATTTATTCGAGACCCAGCGTTTATTAGGGATCTGGCTTTTATTAGAAGTTTTACGGTAATTGCAGTGTTTAGTTGGGCAGCCGTTGCATTCTGCAAAATGTGTTGTCCAGTGCCAACTGTTTGAAACAATTTTCACGTAATTTGTTTGTTGGCAGAATCTGTTACAAGTTTGTGAAAGAATTCCTACAATTGGAACACAGCTGAAGATTCTGTCGACTGTGAAAGCTACCATGTTGGGAGCACAAGGTAACAATCCGTTTTCATCAGTAATATTGAACTTTGTATATTGTTCAGTTAATGCTGCTGATGTTATTGTTGCACAGATATCATCAAATTTTATATGCACTGTGTATGTCTTAAGAAATCTGTTCAATTTGGATTATTTGTTTTGTGCTTTTTGTTTTTGTTTTTGCTGCATATTGTCCTATGTTTTTTAGAGATGTGCAAATCAGTTACTTTACTACAAGGAGATACGTTTTTTAATGTTTGTCCACAGAAACAGACTTAGCTTCTGCTGTAATTCTAAGACATTCTCTTTTCACATAAGTTGCTGGAGTTGTTAGGAAGGCATCCAGTCAAAAGTGCTTTAGTGAAACATACTGTTTTACATCGTTGACTTTGATCGTTTTATTTGTTTTTATTTACCTGTATCTCTTTTAGCCATCCGGCTACCATGTTTTAATAAACTGGAGCTGGAGTTGGAAAGTCGCACGAAAGTGTACTTTTGGGACTGGTCCAACTGCAGAAACTCTTTCAAGAGTAGCCAGTTCAACAAAAGCTAAAAGTACTATGTGCATTGTACTATGCAGTTGCCATTTATTTTTAGTTTATCACTATAATCATGATGTTTGCTGTGTTGGCATTATGCCTTTATTTTTGCTTTTTTTATGGAATGTCTGTAGTTAATTTTACTGTTGTCACCACTTTATTTGTTTTACAGTATTTTGTATTCTGTGCTTCTGGTTTTGCTGAATTGTTTTCTCTGGTTGTTAATACAGAGCCAATACCATGTCCTGATGGCAGCGAAATTGTCTGTGGTAAATGTGGCTTGCTGTGTTTGCATGAAACGGTTTCTTTATGTGGTGTATTTTTCCTGCATTTGTTTTTGTTGGTGTGTCAACACTTTCCAGTACGGTAGTAGACCTAATGCATGCATTTCCCCTCCTGCCATTTCCTTTTTGTTGCTCATTATATAATTATATTGTGTGTGTATAATTAATTTTACATCTTGTTTGGTCGGCACTGGTGAAAAAAGTTGTCTGTGCATTCCAACAGCATAAGAATTTAAGAAGGGCTTTGAGTTTGAGCTAGCTGCAGTGAAAATCTTTACCTTGTCAGTTATCATTGGTTGTAAATTATTTGTTACTATGATGCTTTATAACTGGTCATTGCGGTAGGCATCTGTGTGCCACTGCATGTAAAATAAGTAACGTGAGCAGAGCTGTAGTTAAAAAACCAGGAGTGAATAGTTTTGTGTAGAAATTTGGATGGATTTTAATGCTAAAGTCTACAGCACAATATGGTGGCATGCACCTAGACATTACCCGTGGAATGCGGACGATAAATGAGTTTGTTACTGTTTGTCACTTTAATAATTATCTAATTACATTCTCACTAACATTGCTGTGAAATTTGATGCACGTTGTTTGTATTGTTTATGCTGTGACTTGGATTACACAGCATCCAGTAAGTAACAGATCAGCTGCTGTCTATCAGTGGTTTTACGTAGAATTATCAGAGACATTTTACTTTACATAGCTGTTGTTGTACATTTGGTTTTTCAGTGCTTTAATGCTGTTGGTTGGACTACATCACGGGTCTCAAACTCAGCTGGACACTTGGGCACCTCAAAAAATGCATCAGAGTGCAGGCCCATCCCAGGGGGCTTTGAAGCAGTAGTTTTTACAGGCTAAATGCACTTGTCACTCAACTAACAGTGGCAGAGTAGTGAAAGCCGAGATTTTATGAATGTATCGGTTATTTTTAATAAGAAGTTATTTTAAATAAGAGGTTAAACTGCAGTTGTCACTTGACATAACTAACTGATTGGTGATCAGCGTATGAAGCTTCCTTATTTCTGGCTACTCACATGAAACTGTTTATTGGTAAACTTTTGCTAGTTCAAGTCAGTGATTGCGGGCCACTGTTAAAGTCTTAAGAGGGCCACGTCTGGCCCGAAAATGGCATCTTCTTGCCTACAGAAAGAAAGAACTGCCACACAGTTACCAAAGTTTATTTTCGTGGGAGATCAACCTGTTGTAAATCTAGTAAAATTAGTTGGTTAAACAGCAATAAATTGTGTTGTGTGTTTCGTATTTTAACGACTGTACATTATCTAGCGTGTGAATACTAATATTGTTGGATCTTGTGTGTGATTTGTTATTTGAGTAGCACTGACAGTATACTAACATACAATTGGATGATCTTGATCGTCGTTGTGTGTGTGAAAAATTGTTATTATTTCTTTTGTATTGAAGCTTATCTCAGCGCAGCACTGTGTTAACGGTGACGATGCATATGGTCGTGCACTTGTGTTCGCAGAGATCTGTGCTTGTAAAGTCGTATTCGTAATAGTAATAGTCCATAATAGTCTTCTAATAGAAGCCTGTCTTTCAGTCAGTGGTGATAAGAGAGATAATTATTATGACAACTCTTGAGCTACATCATATACCACCTTATACTCAATTACATAGGCAGTTCTTACAGCCTGTCTTGTGTTTAGATTTTTGTGTGTTTCTCTTAGTTATAGGTTTGGTTGTCAGTACCATGCAGTTGATTTACTAGGAAGACAGTGTTTCAAGTGGGATGTTATACCTTTCTCAGTCAGTTTTTTTTCCAATAGAAAGCCTGTGGCTTGATAGTACAAGTCATATGACAGGATTATGAACAGTGACACACCAGCTACCATCAACGCCTGTGAAGCTGCCTTGTAACGCTGTACAAAATTATTACACGTATGGCTACTGGTACAATTGTTATATCTGTGAGAGATCCAGCCTTAATTAAATTATTTGCAGTAAGAAACATACCATGTCAACTCAGCCTTCCATCCCTCCAGGGTTGGTAGAGGTTTGGCTGGGATTAAGGCAGGGTGTGTTCACTTGTGTCTGATCCCATATGGCAAATGACCCCCGTGGCTCTGGGTTCTGTTAACAGCTGTACATGACCTTTTCAACCTTAGTTTCGTCAGATATATTAATGGATGTGTGGAGAAGACTGAACTGTTCATCATGTGGTCTGTTGCCTGTAGGTTCAGAAGAAGACCAGGAGGCGACAGAGATGTTAGTTGGCAATGCACAGAACCTGATGCAGTCCGTGCGTGAAACCGTCCGTGCAGCCGAGGCTTCGTCGATCAAGATCCGCGTTGACTCCGGATACACCATACGCTGGGTCCGCAAACGACCATGGTACACCACCTAGTCACCTGTCAGTGGTCACAGTTATGGCCGAGTCAGACCACCTTACCTGTGTGACGATGGGTTGATCTATGTCGCAGCAGACGAGTCATGTTGGTTGGGCTTAACTGATGTTCTTTGATTTCAGTATTCAGTTTTGCACGATTTTTGGGACATGTTCCAACTGTATGATGCTAGCGGGTTTCTATTTTTAGATCTTTTTTGTCAATTCTCTGTTTTTAGCAGTGGGCAATAGATTAAGCTAGCTACCTGTAAGCTTTTTAGCATATATTATACATTATTTTATCGTGTCATAGATTCTATTGGATTATTAAACATTGTTGATCTTCTACCGTGTACCTGTAGAGGTTGTATTTCTTATGTTTGATCTCAGTGCTCTGTTGCTCTCGACTTCAGTTTTGCTCAAAACTGATAATAATAGCAAAATTATTCAGAAAATCATGGGAACTAGTCTGTTTTTCTGCACCTTCAAAATGAAACAATACTGCACATAGTATAAATAGGTTCAGTTGAATTTTATTTAAACTTTTGATTACAGATAAATCAAAAGAGTAATTATAGCTATGTGATTAAGGCATTGGAAGTCAGCAACCTGCTGAGGGATATGTCAGTCATTGTTGGCATCAGGAACGGCATCCAGCTAAATTGAAGGATGTCTTGCTTACAATTAACTGTAAATAAGATTTACACTGGTTGTTTTTGTCAAGAGTTTGATGATCTTCAGCACAATGACATGTTTATCAATTGTTTTAAGTATTGTGGCAAAATTTGTTATGGAATACCATGGTAGACATGGTAGCATGCTGATAAACTTGTGAATGTTGACTTTCAATTATGATGAGAGTGTTTATGAAATGGCATGAATCAGTAGCGACTGTTATTGTTATGACTATTGTATCAACTGTTCAGTGCAGATTTTACAGTACTGTGCAGCTACGTATTATCTAACTTGAAGAATTGTGTAATGTACTGCTAACTATGCAGCATGTGCCTTTCCAGTCGGGAGATGTGTGCTTAATAGTGCCCGTTAGTGTGCGTGCAATAGTGGCATATTTATATATGTATGTAGCTATTTGTTAACTAAATTTTTTGTTTGATGTTGTTGAACCAATCATACAGTGCTTGTAGATGGCGTCCTATTTGATACAGTGATGTGTGTAGATTATAGCCGCTGTGTGGTTTTGTTGTAACTGTTACTAGTGATTTGTGGATAATTGTCGGCATTTGTTTTTGTCACAGCATGAACTTAAGTGTACGAGTGTAATTGAACAACATCGCACAGTGGGATGTGTAAGTGAATATTGCATACCCAGGAGTCTGACCTTTAACTGAGCTTGAAATAGGCATGCAGGTATTAAACAAGACAACATTAGTTGAATATTTTCATAGTAAAGAACATTTTAATACTTAAACAAATGAAACAGAAAAGCAAATGCAACCACTGTCTGCACAGTTGAGTCAGTGTTATGGTTGTTGCTTGTAGTAGAAAGTGTCTGTCAGCCACGTGTGTCTGTAGTTCCTTACAGCTCGATAATTTTAACACTGTTTAGTGTCATCTTTGATCTCATCCATCATGTGAACCAGTTCTCAAGATACTATTATTAAGTGTTGTCCTTTAGTATAAAACGACAGCTGTAGATGACCTTGAAATGATTATTTGTTGCCTCCAAGCCTAGCCCTAGACCTAGCCTGGTAGAATGGTAGAAATTATTGAATTGTTCACAACATATGGCGCTATATAAATATTCCTAGATGTTGACTGATTTTGACAGTAATCTGGTTCACAGATAGTCAGACAGACAAACAAAGACCAACAGTTAACCTGACTCTCTGAAGTAACTAGTTATATTTCGTTATATTCATCATTGTCATCATCGTTTAGTTATTCAACATTCATATTTTTCGAACTCGTTGTAATACTGATATCAGATTATTGCTAATAAGAAGCATTGATGCATCTCTGCAGTAAGTGAGGAATGTTTCATGTTCGTGGTGTGACAGAAACAAATGTCGTTTGAATATGTTTGTCCTTTAGTTGAATTGTTAACCTGGTGTGTTACATTTTTATGTAATGTAGTACAATACTGCATACTTTGACTCATTTGTTTTATTAATTATATTAATCTTTTATTATCACTATTATTACTTGTGATGTTACAGTTAACACTGTGGAGCCCCCTTAAGGTTAACTTTTGGCGTCTGTCTCACATGTTTTGCTGACTTACACTACTGTGCCACAGCTAAAGTGCTAACATTCACAGCTGTTCTATAATAGTAAAATGTTGATGCATTGTGATCTGGAAGAGTAATTTGTTATGTTTACATTGAGAGTATGCACTGTGTTCATGAGAATATATCCAGCCAGTGACGTATTTTTGTATGTTGGTGAATGTATCATCCAGAAGTTGTTTTCATTCGATGTAATTTTTAGCCACTGACCAACTATCATATACAGTGATACGTATTATGAGTCTGTAGTTACAGGTAATGAAATTTTGAGATAAAGCTGCTTCAATGCGGTAATGAAACCACATTGGATCTACATGAATGGCGTGATGTGCTTGGGCCAATATGAGTAGTTTAAGCAATAAAGTGAATCAAAGATCTCTATGAAAAAATGAACCTTCTTGTTTCGTAAGACTCTGCATGATAGTCACTATGTGTGTCTGATTTGTATAGAGCTGATTAAGTGTTTTGGACTGTAGTGGTGGTGTAGTTATGAAGTCATTAGCCTGTGATTTTGAACGTAGCAAATGGATATTGCACGTGCGGTAAAGCTACTCCATTTTTGCCATTAGTGGTATGCTGATATATCTTGAACTCTGTCCTTTACTCATCATCTTCATGTTTATGAGCATTTTTGAACCTTTTAAGCACTGAGTATTTTGACATGGTATGTTATTTAGCATACCACTTTTATTAAACGTTTATGTTAATCTTCAGTTGTAATTTGTTTACACTGGTGAGTGGTGATAATGTGGCAGTGATTGAAAAGTCTAAAGTCATAGTCTTTTTTGTTTATAATTTTAATAAGCCTTTTATCTTACACATGTCTCCAGTACTTTGGCACTGTTTGTGGCGTGTTAGAAGGCGGTCCTGATGTAAAAATACCCTCCCATAGCCACAGTTTTGTTTCAGATCTATTGGGAATTTGTACAAAGCATTAGCACGGTAATCTGTACTGTCTTATGTTCAAATTTCAAGCTTCTGTGATCTGGAAAGATGTCCAGGCTCAGTTGGCCTGAGTGGCTTAGTTAAATACCAAGACAGTACACCTGCAAATAGTCATCCATCTCTGTACTAACTACTAATGCAGCTCAGCGTAATGTAACTTGTTACCACAAAGCCAAGCCGTCATCGAAAAAATGTACATGTAGAAATAGAACCTGCTATGAGGATTGTTTGCATACTATCCCAAACAGTGAAAGGTGCTGGCTGTTAGTGGAGCCGGCCATCTGGCTGACTTGGACTGTGTCATGCTGGCTTAGTTCGGTATTTGACCCTTGCTGGCTGAAAACGCTTCAAAGTGGATAAACTGCCACTTAACAGACCTTGATGTATGCAAATCCGTTTTCTTTTTTTCTGTGAACAGAGTAATTACATTTATGCACTAAGTGGCATAAATGTAATTACTCTGTTCACAGAAAAAAAGAAAACGGATTTATTACATTTATGCCACTTAGTGCTCAAACGTTGTTTACTTACACTTGTTTGTTTTGTGTTTGTTTATATGTATATGCATAGCTCTGTGAAGCTGAATGTATTATTTTACTACGGTACTGTGCATTGAATTGAAAGTTTTCATTTTGGCAGAACTCTGGCTGGCATATCTATACGTTCTAGCATTTGATATTAGCCTACTTGCAGTCAACGCTTTTGCTCAGACTTGATTACCCAAATATTAGTCATACTTGTTGCATCTGTTATGTTATAATACTGAGTGGCCCAAAAAGTAGACCACATAGTTTTTGAGAAAAAAACGTCATCAAATATAGACCGATTTTGAAATTATTTCGTTGGCACACGGCGGTAATTTTTCGTCAGTGAAGTAATAAGTAAAGAATAAAGATCTATTATCACACAAGGGGCGGTTACATGCATGGACACACCGGGCGGCCGCCTCACCCTCCCCATTGACCAAAAGTAGGCGCTGGTCATGGCTGTATGACGCAGTCTGCCTCGGAGATGGGGGCAAGCTAGTCTTAAATCCGTAACTTTTGGCCCATCTTTTGTATGAAAATGGACCAAAGGCTTTCAGCTTCAGGGGCTTTGTCCCCTGATCCTCACCAGGGGCCCTGACCCCGCTCAGCTCTGCCCCCAGATCCCTGTTATAGGCTCGCTCTCCGCGTTTGCTCTGGTCATTACAAAATCTTGGATACGTCCCTGCGTGACACATCGGTGTCAGCTTTTAAATAAATGTGGTAATTTTCACAAGGTAGTGTGGCAACACATTTGAGATGTGGTAGAATCTTTCGTATTTGATGAAGTTCTAATGTTTGGTGGCTTGCTTTATATGGACCACCCGGTATAGATGACTAGGATTTTTCTGTGCCGCAAGTCCACATGGACAACTGAACTAAGTATACGGCGGTTGTTAATTGTGTCCTGTGTAGTATTTCTGTTGCTAGATGTTGTGATATTTGCATGAAGCAGTGACTTCAGCGGTTTGTAGTCCGACTCTACAGTCTGCAGTAGGTATACAGTGTATGTGCATGGTTGCTTTGTGTTGACTGCAATATTATATTCAGTAATGTATTAACATGCGTTGTTTTGGGTATCCGGTACACTTAATAATGCATCGGACTAACACGCTATATCAGACCCCTAAAAAAGCCCTGTCCACACTGGCGACTATAGTCGCCATTGTTGGCGGGGCTTAACCCTGCCTAGACCGTTCGTCTGTTGGCCCCAGTCCGTTAGCCCGCGATAGTCCAATGCATTATTGAATGAACGAATACGTTTATTCGCAGATAACTGCAGCAGCTATACAGTACAGTGTGACGTACAACAAATACGAGAGACCGACAGAGAATATAAACAGAAAAACCCTACTAATGCAACATATGAACAATATAACAAACCTTAACTAATGAGTTGGACGAATCATACAACTGACAGATGAAATTACGCCTTCTAGTTTCAAAAATAGTTGTCACATTTATCTACCAGACTACCACACAAGCTTATCAACTCTCGCACCTACTCGCACTTCATTCTAAAAAATTTCCTATAGGCATTATTCCAGCAAGTATTTAAATTGCCAGTCTTTCTTTTTGAGTGGAAGACCCTCCACAGGATAAGTTAATATTTCAAGACAATATTGAGTGTAAAATTGAGTGTAACCACGTTGTTTTAGCTGTTGGTGGAAGACTTTAAACGTCTGCCTACCTGTAGTCTCTTGAAATGCTTTTAAAATACGTTTTCGTTTTTTACAGCGCGTCAGCATAGCTTGCTATGCAGAGCGCTGTATTAGCTATGATAGATTCTGTCTGACCGTCCGTCTGACCGTCTGACCGTCTGTCTGTCACACGCTGGTATCA
>Ga0056132_1000434_pt1 | contig 10505 bp, 5 predicted proteins | sample WorMetLIZISLAND2_3_FD_71119 | JGI IMG/M metagenome (GOLD analysis project Ga0056132, IMG submission 71119) | Marine gutless worms symbiont microbial communities from Max Planck institute for Marine Microbiology, Germany - Olavius clavatus LIZARD... ...
GTTTTGCACGTGGAGAACAACTATGTTTCTGTTCAACACAGACAGCAGATACTCCTCAACCGCTTTCAATCAGTACTGCATTGCATTGCGATTTACTAGTTACTAACTTGTCCGGCGTTCAAATTTAGCATAAGCTGCTGAATATCCGGTAATGCGCAAATTTGTTATACTTACTTATTGTCGACATAGGCCCCATTTATGTCAAGAAACACCGATGTCGCATATTGTTAGCAGCGAGTGAACCAGTCGCCTACCGGCTTGTGTTTTCTTCATTACAGTGTATTTGTTAGTTTCATTACCTCATGTTACATGCACATGCCATTTTAACGGGAATTTTCCAGGTAAAATTAGGGTTAGCTGGTTGCTGTCTTGATTTGCAATCCCATCATTCTTATCATAGGCATCTTCGCAGGACAGGCCAATAGCAATAACCCTTCTTTTGAAGTACCAGGTGGGGTGACAAAGGGTACTTTAGGATATAGCCCACCCACTTACATTAACTGCAATCCCAAGGCCGGGTTTGAAACAGTGTCAGAAGTTGTTGGCTATTGTCTTTGTTGTGAGACTTAAGACAGTGTATCTTGTATACATGTGAATGATGAGGTTGTAGACACATATCGACATAGCTGAGATCATTACTTTTGTTCAAGTATTATCTTTACCAACCTGAATAATGGTAACAGTTATGTGCAGTGTAAATTAATTCAACACAAATTTTGGTTGCAGAAAACAACTTTTACATCTAATTTACCTGTATTTGTAAATATATGTGTCGTTACTTTTAAATAACATTTATTTCTTGCTATTTTGCTTCATTACATTTCTGGTCATTTCCCTAGCCGATCATAATTATTGTGTTGTCAGACTTTAAACATGATGTTATTTTGAAACAGGTTGTTAATTTGTTATTTAAGTGATGGCCAAATGTTCAGTGTGGTGTTTGAATGTAGATGCCAAATATTCAGTGTGGTGTTTGAATGTAGATGTGCAAAAAGATTAAAAGGTTTGGCAGTGTTGCCACATAAGTTTATCCTGTGTTTAAGTATTTGTGTTTGTTCTGTAATAATTGATTTACCGCTTTATAGCTTGCATGGCCATTGCATAATGTCTAATAGTTTAGCATCCTAGTACCAGCGCCGGCGCCAGAACTTGAGGCCAAGGGGGGCCAGAATAAATTTTAGTGGGGAACCAAGATATGGTGAGCGCGATTCTATAACGGGGATCTGGGGGCGGAGCCCCCAGCAGAGTCCAGGGGCCTGCCCCTGGTCAGGGGGCAAAGCCACCCACTTCACCCCCAGAAGCTGAAAACCTTTTTGTTTTTGGACGTCTCACAGTGCAGTATTTTGCAGTTTTCATTAGGTTTTCTGGAGATAATTGTATGACACTCCCTGGGATTGAAATTACATGGTAATCAGCAGGAAACTGGAGTGAGTGGAGGAACTGAGAAGGGACAGGGAATCGAGATTCTAGGCAGCACCCCTGGCAGGTCAGGCTCAGGCAGTCGGGCTGTCGTACAAATTGCAGCTCAACAGCCATTATATAAGCTTACCCAACAACATTGACACTAAATGACAGGTCGATACCAACAAGATTACACTGCTATAGGACCTGCTACAGCAAGGTTATCATGAAAAATATGCATTGCTGAACTCTAAACGTTTTAGTCACGAGAACTGTACCGCAATCACATGCACTATCCGACATTTTTTGATTTGCTGCAAATGTCAAACTTTACAAATGTAAAAATCAGCGGTTATCAGTTCTGGACAGTATTAACGGGCTGGGCTCATTTGAAGTGAACAGCAGGTCAATACTGGGCCAAAAGATGCGCAACTGGCGCCAATCCCAATGACTCAAGTTCATTTTGACAATGCTGTCAGTCTAGAACAATGGCAAGCGGCGAACATTCAAACATTCGCAGCAGCCTGTCTTTGTATTAACAAACTGAATTAATTCGCAGAAGGGGGCCAAAATTTCCCCCGGGAGGCGGGGGAGCAGGACCCCTTGCCTCCCACCGCTGGTGCCGGCACTGCCTAGTACTAATGCTCTTGTACAGTGCCATAGATGCCTTCTGATCATCTAAAATCACTGATGGCCACAAAATGTTCTGTAAATTACGAGCATGTTGAACATGGCCTTTGACATTTTAATTATTGTTTTTGTTAATGTTGGGGCCAATGTTCTGTGCACAAACAGTTACCACGGGTGCTTCAGCAGCACAATAAGATGGTTGTGAACTACTGGCCAAAATCACAGATCCACAGCACCACCAGATATTATTGTAAATCTTGTTAAAAGACTGATCCCTCAAAGGAACAAGCTGGCTGTGTCTTCTGTCTACTCCCTAGCTCTGGCATAGTGCAGCTAAAAGCTTTATTTCCATTACAGGTGTTCTGTGTGTTTTAATAAAGCTTAGAAAAAAACCAGTAATGTTTCTGGTAAGCCTTTGGTGTTGTTTTATTGTTTAGTACAGCAATACCCGCTGTATTGATCAATCAGGACACTGATGAATATTCACTATATACAGAGTGGTCCAAAAAAAGTGATACCCAGTTTTAATTTTGCGATAACTTCCGTAAATGTACACTGATTTTAACAATTTTCTCACCGTTAGAACAAGAAATTTATAGCATATAAAAGTAATATTACGGCTTCAACCTCACCTGTATTCTGTAACCGCCCTACCTAGTAAAGCATACACTACTGCTAATACTGATGCTACATTTTTGAATGTGTACCGTTTTAAAGTGTACTCAAAACAGTTTTGTACTACTTTGTTTCATGCTTGCTGTACTTATTCACAATAGTGCTTTATGATGACACTATTACGTCATAATTTTTGTTCGTAATGTTTTCTGTTTTAATTAAATGGTTTTCATCATTTTACGTGGTGTAAATGGGCAGTATAATGAAGGACGATCGCTGTTTGATAAAGGGTCTATGAACAGTGAAAAATGGGGGCCAAATGCCTAATAAAAAGAGTTTCCGAACAAGAGATGGTCTGTGGCAAGTATTAGTGGTTTGATTACAAAATTGACACCTTACTGCGGATCAACTGAACGGAAGTCAGGCAGTGGCCATCCAAGGACGCTAAGGACAGTTGATAACGTTTCAGTGATTCAGGACATGACATGCAGTCAAGATGATGCTCCTTGCAGTCATAAAAACCCTCGTAAAATACAAGAACATATTGAACACTGCAACCTCTCTTAAATATTTTTTATTAAGCATTACAGCTACTTTTGTGGTTGCTGACGGGCCACAACATCAATAAATCAAACACGTGCGTTGATATTAGCAGTAGTGTGTGTTTTACTAGGTAGTGCGGTTACAGAATAAAGGTGAGGTGGCCGGAGTAATATTTCTTTTATGCGTCATAAATTTCTTGTTCTAACAGTGAAAAAAAGGTTAAAATCCGTGTACATTTACGGAAGCTGTTGCAAAAATTATAACTGGGGTATCACTTTTTTGGACCACCCGGTATAATGTTCTGTAGTGCAAACAAAATGAACTGTGGACCACGACAACAGGCAATTTGTCACAACTACTGAATGCAGTCCAGTATTGTGTGATCATTCGAACAAAGGATATCAGTAACAGCATCACAAGAATGACGTCAAATGGTGCACTATAATAATTTAGTTGCACTTTGGAAGAGTGGCCTATAGGTCTGTACAATATATTGACAGGAATTTTGTAACTGTCTGGAAATTTCCCAAAAGACGAGTAAATTACTGGAAATTCCCAAACTCACAACCCAACTTACACAGCCACCAAGCCGCATTATTGTTTCATGCAGGTTTTGTCAGCAGAAAAGCCTCCAACCAGTTCAGTTCAAATAGTTGTAAATACCAAGTTAGAATTAAATGTCCAATCTGGCAGGACATATGGACATTACAATTAGTTATATAACATACCGTTTCAAAGTGGGATATGAAAATGAAACACCAAAATACTGTTATCAAACACACAATAGTGTTCACATATCACATGTATGATACGAAAACTGCTCATAATAAACAACATAAAAATAAGACTCGGCCAATCCAATTTTCCTACTATTTCTATGATGTTATGATGTCTCACTAGTTATTGATAGAACTATTAACTAATGAGACAACAGCCTAGCACCATTTTGCCAACTATTTTTTAGAATTGTATTTAAATAGCCAGGACAACTACCAAATCAACCATACTAAGAATACTGTATGAGTGCTTGGTCACATTATGCCAAGGACAAAGAACTAGAGAAGGTGCAATGGAGAATTCACAAGAATAATAATTAATAATAGATATGTATAGTGCCATTAGGTTATAACATCAGAGGTGCAAAGAAAAGAACTGAAGGGCAAGCAAGCACTGCCATGAGAGACTGAGATACCTGAACTGATGGATCCTTGAAGGAGAAACAGACTAGACAATCGAGATTTACCAAATGTACAGAGGATTCACAACGCTATTATTTGTAAAGGATTTAAACGTTAAGGATATCAGCGAATATTCCCTAAAGCTGGAGAGATAGAAGAAAGTACTTCTCACACACAAGAGTGATATAGTATAGGAATGCTTTGGATCAACACACGGTGGATGCACCTATTATCAATGCCTTCAAGGGTAGGTTAGATAAACTAAAGCACACAAGGATGGACTTGGGCTTTTTATGGACTAATGCGCATAGCCATTGGCCTTACAGGATGACTGACTCGCCAGTGAGACCATACAAGGTAAGAACTATGTTCTACTACTTGTAACCAACTTACTAATGTGACATCATTGCAACAACAAAAGCCAATTACTTGTTATTTCAGTAATTCGGTAGGCATACAGATTTATACAGGTTGTACAATGTCCAGTTTTTAAGCGTGCAATTGTCTCAAACAACAACAGAATGAAACACAGTTACTAAATGTTATCCAATAACATCAAATGTTCATAGAGGGTTGACATGACTACTGGATGAAATGTGACATTAAGATGAAGCTGAGGACACAACTGTGTCTCCACCACTGCTGCTGTTCGTCTCTGTCGGCTTCGTTCCATCTGACTCGGTGCCAACGTTCAGCTTCTCCAGCTGTTCAGATACTGTGTCAACAGCCTTCGGCTCTTCTGACTTGACAACTTCTTTTGACTGCTCGGCAGTTTCTATCTTCTGATCGCCTTGTTTGTCAGTCTCTGCAACACAAGGCTTTCATCAATCGTGGTTTTCTTGTATTAAGCATAGGGGAAAGTAACCTGTGCGATGTGGTGGTGTATAGCAATATAAGGGATATGGACATGTCAATCAACAGTTATAATTAAGTGTAGGAGTGGCATTCACTGCCAACATATCACACATTCACTTAACTGAGTCATCTCCACTCATCATTGCTGGCTCAATGCCATTATAAGTACCCTCACCCCTTTAAAATGTAACCTGTATGTTGTAACACACACATAGCATCATCTACAGAGCACACAAAACAAGTCTACACTCCAAAGAGACAGAAACTGAAAAACTGGGCTGATCTTTACAGCTATCACCCACACAAAGAAACCGTTTATGTGAGTTAAAGTGCAATGTAGATTAGCCGCTTGCAATAAGTATACTGTGGATAAGGATACATACACTCACTGTCAACACCACAAGACTACATACTTATACACTTTGTACACATTTTGTCTTTCACATGTGTTCGTACTCTATCTTTTCAGACGTCTGTGAGTTACATTAACCCGCATTAAGTAAATACATTTACTATACAATGCAGATTCCACACTTCCATAAATTAATGCAAACTGAAAGTTTTGAATTCTGCACATGATAATTTTGAAGAAAAACTGTAATACCAGTAGAATTACTCTGCAGGCATTCCATCAACTTCTTGGCCTCTTCAAATGCTGCTCGGAACTTTTGTGCATCTTTTAACACATACAAACAAGAAATCGACAGCTATTCAGTACGACAAAGCAGCTATTATCAACTACTTCTTTTTCTGCAGTCAGTATTACGGCAGTAATCATGCTGCCTCATTGCATAACTATGATTGATAATTAGACTGATTGATTGATTAGCCCACATGGTAAAGTAGGTTTGCAACTACAGCAATATGCAATTAAAATACAGGGTGCGGCTTTAAAAAATGACCCAACACCAAAAATGTGATTACTCAGTAACTCCTGAAAATTTTTGCGCCAAATTTTGTACACTTGTTGGGCAGGGTCCTGTCCATTAATGTGCTGTTTTTCACGGAAATTACTTTACATATACGAAATTGACATAATGCCAAATTTTAAGTCAGAATTTTGCAATTGCACACCGTTATTTTTACGTCATGTTACATTCCGTAGAATTATTTTCAAATTTACTGGAAAAAAACTGCACGTTGAGCTCCAGAAAACTGATACGTAAATATATTGATGTGCATGATCGGTGATGAAGCTCAAAACTGGTAGCAGTAGGCCGAAAACGGCGCGAACAGCTGACGCATGCATGCTGTCTCGCAAGCTTGTTATTCGTTTGCGGCGCGTTCAAGGTTTTCAGCTGTTCGCGCTGTTGCTGTTTTGGCCTACAATTACCACTTTTAAGCTTCGTTGCCATTGAGTGACAGTCCACACACATGAATACGTTTACTTATCAACTTTACGGAGCTCAGTTTCCACGTTTTCAGTAAATTTTGCAATAACTGTTCGGAACGTAACATCACGTAACAAATATAATGATGTGTAATTGCAAAGTCGTAATTTAAAGTTTGGCGTTATGCCAATTTCGTATACGTGAAGTAATTTCAGACAAAATCAGCACATTAATGAACACAACCCTGCTAAACATCTTACCAAATTTGGCGCAAAAATTTTCAGGCGTTACCAAGTAATCACATTTTACTTGTTGGGTCATTTTTAGCCGCACCCTGTAGAACTAAAAAGTAAGAAGAAAGATAACATACGCATACCTCGTATACACTTGAAACAGAGAAGAGTCGTAAAAATTAAATCACTAACTACCAAAGAAATCGTAACGATCTGTTTTATTTTACGAGCAGAATTAGTTTCACCAACTTGGTTTTGAAATTTACACGTCTGTGGTGTTACTTTTTTGTGTATTATCGCAACGTCGTTAGTGACCGGTCATGCTGGATTGGGCTTTACAAGTCAATATCTGAAGCATCGGACAGATCCAGCTACTGGTTGGACGGCAATCCGTCCCCGTATCGTAACTGGGGTTCTTTTGAACCGAACTCCGCGAACCAGTGCATACGGATCGTCGACGGCAAGTTTGGCGACACAAGTTGTAGCAATGTATATCGCTACGTATGTAAAGGTATGTGTATTTATTTCTTTTAAATGTTCTTTCGATAATGTTCTGTTTGGTTGTCACTTCTCACTGAGGTAGAATAGACTAAACTCAGTAAGCGGGCTATCCATCATTTTCAGTATACGCTAATATTGGTTTCCCGTTGCAGACGTGTGGTTCAGTTGAGTTGAACTGTCCCTAGCAATGTAGCTTACAAGTGATTTCCCGAGCCTGCGCGCTAAAATTGAGACTGAGATCAAACAGCATAATTTAGGCACCCTTGTAATGTCCATGGACATGTTATAGCGCCTTACAAATGGTCGCATTATTTTATTATGATTATTATTAGGGGTCGTCCACATATTATATAACAAGAAAATGTCCATTTTTGACATCCCCTTCCACATATAACGTTATATAACAGTACTGCAGACCCTCCGCCCAGAAATTATATAACACTCGCCTAGACCCCTCCCCTCTTCCTTAGCCAAATTGTCATAAAACATACAACTTGTAGGTCTATTACATTTTATAAGTGGTTTCCAAAATGTCACCCCTCTTGTTTGCACTACAAACCGATTTTGATACTATTAAACAAGTGCATAATTATTGTTCACGTGACCCTAGCCAGCCACGCCCCCTTTTCGAAATTTTTTTCAGGGGTCATGTTGGGAATCAGTACGACAGCATCAACTACAACTACAACACCTTCGACAACCACAACACCTTCAACAACGACTACAACGACAACAATGAGCTCATCTAGACTGATGAACTACTACAACACTAGCGTCCCTAGAAACACCCACCACGCCATGGCAACGACGACGTCACCGTGTGAGGGATGTGATCACGTGACGACAACTTTCAATGTCAATGAAGGTCATAATGGCGCTGACAAGTTACAATCAGCACTTTCTACAGGTGAGATACAGTCAACGTTTTCTAGAGGTCTTGAGTCATCTCTCTCCGTAAAACGTAGGTTAACGAATACAAAATTATGAGGTCCATGCGTAGAAATATTGTGCCTATTTGTTTAATATAAATGACTGTGAAAGGGTTTTAGCCGAAGGTACTGCTAAACAGTATGATCTGCTATTGGCGTCATCATGTCGTCCGTCTGTCCGTCTCGAACGCTGTGCATTGTAGCTCTCGGGGTCGGTGTATATGGCTGAAAGTTGTATCAGCATGTTCCCAGCAGGCAGTTTCCCATTTAATGAAATACACAGCAAATGCATAAATGCCTCTAACATGCTGGTCAAACTCAAAACAATTCAGACACTTTTGCTGTAGGATGTATCGTTTAGCCACAAAACGACCCGATAAAGCGAATCGAAGAAAACGCAAACGTGAGTTTTTTAGACAGACAATCAGGCGTGCACTGGCAGTTTTACGTTCTGTTATTTACTGACTTGATAAACTTTTGTCAGTCACGCTTGAGTGGGATGAGTTTGGGTGCGTTGGTATACTTTACCTGTTGAATTGGACTGTGCACACCAGCTGTTCGTCAACAGATTGATAGTTTGCCAGTATACCGTACGTCGTATGCAGTATGGTCGGCTATCATAACAAGAGCTGAACTTCTTGTTTCTTTGGTAACTGAATAGAAAAGTAATTCTGTCGCTGTATCTTACTGCAGATAAGTTGTATTCATGCGGTTGCAGGCGCTCTTGCTGGAATTGTCATTTTGGCGTGCAAAAATATTATGTGGAGCCGTACTGTTCTCCATCATCCTTGCTGTCATATTCATTAACCGGTATGTACACTGGATTCACAAATGTGTATAATATTTATTAGCAGCCTACTAAATCTTATTTCTTCTCCTTGTGAAACTTAGCTAGTAATTATAGTAACTTTGCCTAGCCCATTTGCTTTCTGGTCACCATCAGCTCTTGAACACATATAGGCCTAAGGCCTGTATCACCAGCAGCATATCAGATGTTTGTCCAGAGTGTGGAGTGCCACCACACTCTGGTCAACTGTCAAAGCCATCCGACGCAACTCACAGTGCAAGACCTATGGAACAATCCGATCACGGTCACAGACTTCCTCATTGCGGCGTTCATAATGTGGAGCTGCACTGTTCACCATCATCCTTGCTGTCATATTCATTAACCGGTATGTACACTGGATTCACATAATGTATAATATTTATTAGCAGCGTACAAAATCTTGTTTCTTCTCCCTATGAAACTTTGCTAGTAACTATAGTAACTTTGCCTTGCCCAGTTTCTTTCTGATGACTGTCAGCTCTTGAACAAATACAAGGCCTGCATTACCAGCGGCATATCGGACTTTGTCCGGAGTGTGGAGTGGCACCACACTCCGTAGAACATCTGTTCAACTGTCAAAGACATCCGACGCAACTCACCTATGGGACAATCCGGCTGCCGTTGCAGACTTCCTCAACCTGGAAAATTGACAGCAAGAGATGAGTGCTGGCTATCACAACAACAAATTTGCCTTGCCACAATTACACACACGTTGCTGCTATAATTTCCTCCTATGCTATACCTAAGCCGTTTACAAAATTTAGCTGTTAGTACAAAAAATGAAAATTCTAGGAGTTGGAGTATTTTATATTGTCTGCATTGCAACTAGGAGAAAGAAGCAATCACCGACAAGCAGCAGCAAGGAAGCTACTATGATGGACTCTGTTGACAAATCCGAGCACTGCGTTCCTTCCAGGGTTGCCGTGGATATGAAATTTCCCATCCATATCCACATCCATATCCACAGATTTTTTCGTGGATATCCATGGATATATCCATGGATATATCCATGGATATATCCATGGATATACCCATGGACTACCTATAGCCTGTCTTTGGCTTACATGTAAAATTGCCACTACGATTCCACAAAGCACAACAGGGGGTAGGGCGTCTTATCAAAACGACCACGACGCAGGCATTCCTTTCTGAAATTGCTATAAAAATGCATATAAGTAAATAATTAAAACAGATTATCATTAGAAAATGTGCAATTAGTAAGTAGTTTGTAACTTGCTGGAATTTTGCATAGGTTTAATGCTATAGTGTTGTGCCAGCATAATATCCATGCATGGATATATCCACAGCCTGGCCTAAGTCTCATATCCACACATGGATATATCCATGGATATATCCATGGATATATCCATGGATATCCATATCCACGGCAAGCCTGGTATAATCCGATCAGGGTGTTCATTACTTTTCGCATAACGCTGTAGGCCTAGCAAAGTGCTGTTTAT
>Ga0056132_1000437_pt1 | contig 10462 bp, 8 predicted proteins | sample WorMetLIZISLAND2_3_FD_71119 | JGI IMG/M metagenome (GOLD analysis project Ga0056132, IMG submission 71119) | Marine gutless worms symbiont microbial communities from Max Planck institute for Marine Microbiology, Germany - Olavius clavatus LIZARD... ...
GGCCTACTGCACTAAACGCTACATCAATACAAGGAGACAGATACACACCACAACGCTATTATGCACACTAGCTCAGTCAGCTGAGTAGCCGCTTACAAACGTCGTCGCCGCAGCGGCGGCAGCAGCCGCAGTGAGAAGCCTACATGTAAGCTGAAACCGCCCCCCCTCCCGCTCCCCGGTCCAGACAGCCAGTACTGGATCGGTACTGAATCGCCGGTCTCACTCTGCTGAAAAGTACTGAATCGGACCAATCCAGTTTTGGCTGGACCGTGCATTCTCTATAACTCTCATATATCTACAAACTCCTTTACGCTATCAAAGGATGTCTTTCTGATCAACTGTCCCAACAAATTTTGAAAAAAATCCAGCTTTTTGTCCCTTAATATATTTTTAGAAGGCACTTTAAATAAATCTGGATATCACTGCTCCTACTGCCAAAAAGCTGAATTATGTGGCAAAGTTTCAAGAAATACATCTGTTAAAGAAAGACGCCAGAGACGGCTTGTTCGCTTAAGCCTTGATTCAGCCACATTGAAGAACCGCTGCTATCTCTACTATCTCTGAGGTATGAGACTGATTTTATGTAGATGTTAGTTGACTGTTCTCAGTCAAACTGTTTCTCTGTGTACAGCAGAACCGCCCAGTTCAATGCTTGCCGACGGTAATCATAGTAACAGAACTACTGACTACTAGAGAACTGCTGGTCACTGACCTGCAGAAGGACTCCACTGTGAGCGTCAACATTAGGCCACGGGTTCTTTATCTTGCCAATACTGCCGAGGATGTCAGGAACCACTCGGTACAGATCAGACACTAGCTTGAACAGAGGATCATTGGGCAGCCACTTGAGAGCAAACTCACGCTGGCAAACATAGCGAGGATCAGTCACACGAAGCACGGCATGACCGTAACCCGGAATTACCTGTCATCATCACCAGTACAAGTACTATCATTATCAATGCACAAAGCTGGAATTACCTGCCATCATCATTTACACACAAACCTCAAACTACCAGTACTCATCAGGGTTGTGCAGAATGGCTTTCATTTTTGCCTTGGTTATTACAAAAATTTTGGATTCGGTTCGGAAGTTTTAGTGCTGGAATGTCAGTTCTATCAAATGCAGTCCGAGCAGCCAGGATAGACAGTCATCAACAATTGCTGTATTCATACTGTCCATCATCTAGGAATGCTTATATCAATGCCCACAAGTATTTTACAGCCAGCTGTATTTCATCTTTATAAATCATTGTTGCATAACAAACAAACAAAATGTGATAGAACAGCTTACCAACACAAGCTATTCTGTAGGTGTTTGTCTGGGTGTACTGGCCGATATGCAACATTGCACGGTATCTCAAGAGATGTGAAATTAAGACTCATCTAAGACCAACATCAACAGACTGATGCCATCCTTGACCTCATCGACTAATTACACATTATTTGTCATAATTACACATACTTGTCCTAAATACACATACCTGTCCTGCATTCAGGGTGCTCTTGACAAACTCTCTCAAATCATCATCACTGTAGTTATCTCCAATCTTCTTCTTGAAGTTGTGCAAGAAAATCAACACCTCCTAGAACACAGAGAAAGACCAATAGTACACAGTAAAATAGCCGTAGTATTTCACACTCACAGCATGCTCAACATTCACGTAATTACCGTCATTAAACAATTTATACAACCCACAGCATGGTTTTACTTCTGACTTGAACAATGCACTGCATTTGGTATACAGTTAGATGTATACACGGCAACAAGAAATCCATCTAGGCTATAAACAGCAGCAGTAACGTACTGATACTATTCAGTATATTAAGCAAACAAAAAGAAAGTATTTCTAATGCACAAACAAGCTGAAACAACAGATGAATATTGGGTGTGTCTGTTTATTTACACATTTTTACACATATATGTAGAGAGTGCTATATGCTTCTGCTTGTCCAATGTCCATCACACGGGTGGATCAGTCAAAAACAGTTGAAGTTAGGATCGTGCGACCAAAGTTACTTCTAATGACTAATAGAAAGTTGCATACGCATTTGCATATGCCTTTCGACTGGCACTAAGGCTGAGGACCTTGGATGACCTTGAACTGCTATAAGTTCAAATTTTCTCAGAATTTTGCCGTACTTCACATTTTTGGGAGGCCTATATACCAAGGCTGTTGCACACTTATCCCTACATTATCTAGGCTTTGTTGCAAACATTGCTGAACTGACATCAACAAAGCACTGATAACAGTCCACATCATTCTGCACTAACCAGTAAGTACAGCAGTAAGTGCTGTGGTACATTTAATGCTAGCTTTGGCATGACAAGTAGTGCTGAGGACTGAGGTCAAGGTCTGGACCCAATGTACAGTCACTCAACGTACATCAGTCACATATACACACATCAAGTCATAATGCTTTGCACAGATTAGACCTGATTAGCAAGGCCATGCAGTGGACCAGCAAGACCACACATTCCAGCTGAGAACGACAGGTACGGGTCAGACAACGCACTGCCGACCAGATGAGATGCATGAGCGCTCACGTTCCCACCTTCATGGTCACTGCATACAACAACAACACTCAATATGCTCTCCTCAATTTTATCAATTTTTCATAAGTTATGCCAAACTTATGAGTAAATTTTCTCTAAGTTGGAGTTTTTTTAGACGTTTTGTAAATCAGCCCAAGAGATTGTAAGTTGCAACTCTCAAGTCCTTCAAGCCTCAAATTCACAAGAAACTTTTAGTTGAGTCTCAATTCAAAATCACAGTCACATGCCAAATGTAAGCAAGTTTCCAACTCATAAATAAAATGGGAACATATTGACAGACCTGTGGATTGTCAGGTAGAGCCGCATCAGTTCATCGAACTGTGGGTTCTCGTAGCCAAGCATGCTGACAAAGTTGGCTGACCAGTCCTTGCCGGGGTCAATAGCACCGACACTAGTGCCATCACGGTACAAGTTGCGGTAGATGATTGCTGCAATTGTCGGCAGCTTTGCAATGAGATCCATGCTGTCTTCATACACATACTGCACACAACCAGCACAGACAGTTCACAACATCTACTTCACATCCAAAGCCTTTGCTTTGCTCAGCCTTCACTGAACCACATGTCTACTTTACTTTCTAGATATCAAAGTGTGACCCATGGGCACAATTTATGAGGTCATAAAAGATGATAAAACCACATAGTAGCGATGTTAAACAATATCCGGTAAACGATATATCGTTTGTACAAATCGATATCCAGACTTCAAACTGCCACTCCGCGTATCGAAAATAGCATGTTGGTGTAATAAACGATGTATAAACATGTTGCTCTATCTTTGTTTCCTTTGAAGCAAGCCGCCGCATGACGATAGTGGATCGCCCACACTCACACTCAATGATTGCCGTCTGTGTTAATGGAGTGCTTTGTTCTGTCGACGGTAGCAAGTCATTGCTCACTCACTCACCCCAATGTCTTGCCCGCGGGTGGGTGACATTAATTACTTACACTACCGCAAGCACCAGCAAACAACGTGCCACAATTTTGTTGTTCGCCTGTTGGAGCGGTAGGCACCTCGCGCTATCCTAGGTCACCTGCATATTTTAGCATCACCAAGCTGACACCAACATGCAGTTACAAATCTACCCAAAGTCAACACGCAGCATGCCTAAATGCTGGAATGAACCGATATCTGAATTTTTATCGGATTTCAAGATTCGATATCTGGATTAACGAAAAATTCGATATTAACATCACTAATGGCTAGTACAGCACACTGTTTGGTGAACACAGTACATGAGTGTTACAGAGCAACCAAAGATGAATGAATGTACAGACATAATTGAATACCAGACTGACGCATGTTCAAAACTGTCTGCAATCATCCAAGTGACATTACCAGTGTATAACTGCAAAGTTGTAAGACAAACCTACCTCCCAGTATTCAGTTTTCTTCACGCCTTTGCTGTAAGCCTTGGCAAACTTGCTCTCACTGTTGCAGGCTGCAATGGCGGCTGCAAACTGTGCCATCGGATGAACATTGTTAGGAAAGTTCTTGAGTAACGTCACAATGTGAGATGGCAATGCTGCACGGTTTGCCCATTCCTTCACGCAGACACACAAACACATAGAAAACACGCATAATACAAACACAAATATCACTTTATCACTTTATACTGTGACAAAAAAAACACGAACAACATGAAACTGCCATGTTATGTGAGCATATGTAAACCTTAACCTTAGTTCACGGCAACTTCTACCACTAGTACTGCCACCACTACTACTACCAGTACTATAACATAACAACACAAAAACAACGTCACTTGTCTCTACAGACAGTGAGATACAGTTCCCCTGTTATCCCTTGCGATACGAGTTGATCAGCCTTACATTACATCTGAGCTCATCTTTTAGAACGCTGAAGAACGCAATCTGATGAAACTGCAGCAGCGTATAGACTTGTCTGCGTCACTTACTTACTTACGTATTCTGGACATTTACACTGTGAGCTGGTCATAGCATGCAGCTCTGTTTGATGCAAGTTTCTTGTATAAGTTTGTTGACCGAGTGTCAGAAGCCAGTACTGATCATAAAGAAAGACAGATGGACATGCTTCCACACTTCTTACTGCCCTATTTGATGCACAAGGCAAATCTAATTCACAGCGAAAATAATCATTTCAAAAGTCTATATACTTATAAAGCAACTTAGTAATTAAGAGGTACATTGGTACAAAGATTTACTGACAGATAAAAGCATCATAATTTACTTTTGATACGGCTGCAACTTGAGCATCTGTTGGCATTTTTCCAGTCAACAGCAACCAGAAGAGACCTTCAGGCAATGGTTCATGACCGCCTGGAGCCTTCGGTAGCATCTTTTGACATTCTGGAATAGTAAAACCACGGAAACGAATTCCTTCATTTTTGTCGAGCACCGAAGTCTCCCAGATGATAGCCATGATGTCACGCATTCCACCATACATCTGCAATCAACCAGCGTATCACAGTCACTACACAGCAGATATGTGTATACAGTGCCAACATCCAGTCTCAAATAGCCAGCTGTAGACTGTAGTATCATTCAAGAATCCCTGTGCACTAACTAGGCTAGCAATACCAGTGTCATTTCCGTGAATGCAAATGACGGATGATTGGCATTTCATGCACGAGAACTAGAATTGAAAGTCAAATGATTCTGAGAGCGAGAACTGACTAAGAACTATAAAGAATCTTCCTAAATTAAACAAAAACTAGATTAATCACAAACAAAATATTCTCAAGCATCAAAGTGTACCAAGTTATCAACATGTGACAATGGCTTGCTTGTTCAAACTTTTTGTTTTTCCAGCTTCACCAATGATCACCAGCATTACGCACTAGCAGCATTACAATTAGTGTCACTCAGCCACTGCTGGTCGTATCCAATGTTGACATTTTGTTCAATTAAATGGTAAACTAAACTATTGTTATGAGAGAACACTTCACATTTGTCACGGATGTGCTTCTATCATTTGTGCCATTGGTCATTACGTTACTACAATAAAATAAATGTCTACAGCTATAATGATACTGGCACTGGGTTACTGGATACTGGGTGATATTTACAGATATTAGATAACATTGTTATTGGGAAATATTTTTTTCGCTGTGACACCCAATAAGATACCGATCAGACAGCAGTCGGCACCGTCCACATGCCAGTGAATGATTATTTAGTTCGCTGGTGACTTGTACTCTAACAGCCGCAATCGTTTGTCTCGGCACCGTGCTGATATGCTACTGTTTATTAAACACCATGTTTTGAGGTTTTATGTGGCACATATTGTATATATTTCGCTTTGGATTGATTCAATACATTGCTATGCTACACACTAGTATCAGTATTGATACTGGATAGCTAGAGGCCAATAGTATTGGATATTGAGTATTGGGTGGCTTGCTTAGTATCATTCTAACCCTATTAATGAGGTTCTATGTGGTATATATTGTGTCTTCACATCTTGACAACTGCAGTCTGCAAGGCGTTTCTCAGCAGTCTCATTAGTCTAACACGCACGGTGCTCAATGTCAAGTCATGTGACCATGCAACTCACGCTCTGCATGAGTTACACTGGTCATCAATCACAGCAAGTATCAACTACAAACTCTTCTCTTTTCTGGTTCAGACACACTGTAGGCCCACTGTCAACATGCATAGCAGCATGAGACCGATGGTGACTCCGTCATGCCGCAGACAAGTCAAACGATTGGCAATAGAGCTTTTTGTTACTGCACTGGTGCACCGAGTGCTCGAAAAACTTCTGACAAAACTTAACTGTTGCACTGCACTTGAAATGGTCGTAAGTTTCTGCTATTGTAGATTCTTATTATATTATTATCATTCTTATTATACAGCATATGAGCATGAGCAATGACTGAGAAATGCACAATAGATCTCCTAGTACAGGTGCTGCAATGTAAACAATGTCAGTCAGTTAAGAGAAAAAAATGTTCCTGAATTAAACAAAAACTAAGATCCAAACAAAATATCCTCAAGCACCAAAATGCACCCCAAGTTAACCATGTATGTGAGTAAAATGCACACACAATGACCATTTCAGCGCCTCTGTATCTTCAGTCGTCACGGCGCTCTACAAGTCATATTATTATTATTATTATTACAATGCAATATAGTGCGAAACAGCCATTCAAGGTCATCCAATGTCACAACAATCAAAAGTGTGCATGTTGCACAACTTCCAAAGTTCAGGACTGTAAGTGATCAACAGCAACCGCAATCCTAACTCTCACTCTTTTAGATATATGGTGACTTCATGGCTGAAAATCACAACTTTTCTCAAGCCCCTCTCATTACACATTGTCACTTTTGGCAAATAATTGGCAAATAAACGTAGCTGCCAAAACTACAGTCCATTTAACTCTCAGAGATATGGTAACTTCAATGCCAAAATGCACAACTTCTCTCAAACCCACTCTCATTACACACCTTCACAATTCAGGTGAAAGACTGTCACATTTCTGGATGAATCTTCCAACATCAAGTTTCAACGCAGCAGCACTGACGTTAACCTGCAGATCTTAGCAACACTTTTCAGCTGACAGATCTTATCAGAACTCTCTGGGTCTGGCTGACATAATAAAAACAGAAAAGCTCACAACTCATCACAGTTGAGAGTCTCAGGTCAACAGACAATTAATGTCAAAGATTGAATGCCACTAGGCTGAGACTGTAAAGCTGATATTACACACCTGCTCCAGCGTAACTTGCCCAACCACTTTGCTGCCTTCTTTTGACACGAAATCTTTGACCATCTTCCGGTGTTCAGGTATGACTGCAGACAACACCTCCTTCAGATCCTACAATCAGGCACAAAGTCACTGCACATGACCCAAGTGCCATCATGATAATGCTCATCAACCTGGAAAAACAGTGTGAAGATCACATGTGCAACTGATAAAACAGTTACAAAGTAGTTATGGACTATCACTACAGTGCCTAGCATTACCTAGACAGACTTGTCATTGGCATCTTGACTGGTCATGCATCAGTACAACGACACTTGAGCTTAATGGGTCTCATTAATGACCCATTTTGTAGTTACTGTGATGATGAAATAGAAAGTGCATCACACTTTGCTCTGCTGTTGCAATTATTGTGCAATGACAAAAACAGCACTATGTGGGGAAAACAAGTTTACACCCCATTGACATTGACTGTGCAACAGTAAGGGACATTGTGAGGTTCATTAGAAAATCACAAAGATTCCCATAAGTATTTGGTTGCTTTAGGGGATGCATGGCTGATGAGCCCATTTTGTGCCTAAGTCTATCCCAAAATGCAATCATTAGTGCTGGAAAAATTTACTGCAAAGTGTAATTTCATATTACTGCTAACTAAATTAGCATACATGTCATATTACATAACCAACACAAAATGCAACTAAAGACACAATGTTTCAAGGTTTGCCAACTGAGGAAGTTGAGAACGGTATCGCAATATAGGACAGAGCAGCATCCAGATACACCACCATTACACACGAAACCCACATACACGAACTTACAAGGTAGTTAAACATCAATCATTCTGTGACATTCAGTCATTCACCGTAACAAACTCACCGTTGAATCAGTTGAAGCATATCTTGGCAGGACTTGCATACATGCAGGCAATGCAGTCTACTCAGCCACACACAACAGATCACAATATTTATCTCTTCAACTACATTTCAGTATTTCAGCCACATCTGTGCCAATATTTTACTGAATGTATCAATTTTCACATTTGTATATAAAATCCAGGCTCCAAGTCTTCAGTAGACAATCATCATCATCATCATCATCATCATCACCATCATCATCAGAATGCTTGGGTGACTGACAGAAGCTGCACCGATCTCATTAACCAGGAATGTCTACGTCCGACTGCAAGATCCCATTCATGGCGGATGGAGGCTGCGGAGCCATCAGCAATCTGTTGCAGCCAGGTCTGCCTTGGACATCCGGGTGATCTTCTCCAGCCCGAAGGAGGGCGTATCTCGGTACAGTGAGCTTAGGCACACAGTCGAGGGCATCTCTAGCAGGGACATCGAGCTGAGCCACACGTCAAAAGAGATCCAGGAAACGGCATGAAATGATGTTCCCAATGAAGGATAATCCTGTCTGATTGATGACTTCTTGGTTGGAGACATGGTCATAGTACCTAACCTGGAGAATGTGTCATTGGCATCGAAAGCATCTAATCTCATCCAGTCGCTGGACTGTATAACATTCATGTCTCTGCACCATACAGCAGAACTTGGATTGACGCATGTCTACGTCTTGTATATTGTCAGTTTCATCTCCAACTGAACTTTCCGCTGTCACCACAGTTATCCAGTTATCGCACAATGGCTGACACCAACCCTATTCTTCAAAGAACATCCGTCATGCAGCAGCCATTGGAGTGCTGGAGATAATGTGTTAAAAATTTGGTAATGCACTACGATTAAAAAATTTAATGTTTTTACCTCTGGTTCACATTGTCACTTGCAGTGCTTCCAATGTCCAGCATTCATCACGTTTCCATTCGTCACGTTATGCTGCTTTCAGTTTACATTATTTGGCTGGTAACAGGCTGTTGTTAATGCTAGTGACATGCAGGGTTCCCACCAAGGTGCTAAAATAAAATTCCCTGACATCCCAGGCAGGTTTCTGAAAATTCCAGACGGTGTGACTGTGAGTAGCGTTTTATCACTTTAGTGCTCAGCTGCACCTCCCTTACACCAACCCCTTGCCATGCCATCACCTTTCAATGCAAGTAACACTTCTTTTAGACGTATTCAGTACTTAGAACTACTGTATTTAATGCGACATTTTATTATTCAGTCGTCAGCTACAAATACAAATCATTAATGTTTCATTAGCAAAACCATAAAAAACGTCAATTCCTTGACAAACAGCAAAATTCCCTGACAACTCCCCGACATTCCAGTCAAACAGAATTCCCTGACATTCCAGTCAAACAATTACCTGGCATTTCTTGATTTTCCAGAAAGTGGGAACCCTATGTGTGCACATATCAACAAGGCAGTGTCTACAGTACAGGAACCCATAAGCAAACAAAAAGCTCAGCTACCTTACAGGAACCGGTGATCTAGCGATCAAAACTCAAAACTGGACAATAGCAACTCATCCGCTAACTTATGGAAACCCATGCTACAATTCTGGAAACAGGCGTAGTTTGCAACAGCACATAGCTAGACTATAAATTTGGGGGAGGGTGGACAAAAACTAAAATTTGGATGGGCAGCTGCCCTGCAACGTGCCCGCCGCCCGTTGCTACATGCCTGGTTTGCAACCCTGGTCTGATATGCCTCCACAAGGATGGCACTAATTTCTTTTCCGTAATTATTTGCATGCTGGCTAAGCTATGTGTTCATGTAATGTAGCCACTTTTCTTTGGTTACGTGTTCCCGTACTCTAGACACTCTCAATCAACAACGTCCAGTCAACGTTTATATCACCAGTCAGACATAATGTATCTCTCAATGACAGGCTGCATGTGAAACAATTCCGTTTAACACTGCTAGTCCAGAGGTACTCGCCATAGGCGTATGGGCCAATTTTTTCTGGCCATCTTAGCCTGAAAAATTTTCGACAAAAATTGCTTTGCCCGACTCACCCCACTCAATAACTGTTAGTAAAAATCCCAGATTTTGGGCACTTCATCTCACCGGGTGGAATAAATTCCTTTTTTTCCGTTTAATAAATACAACAAATTAATTTTTTTCATTTTTGGCTGCTGCTTCTGCCCGAAAAAAAATTAGCTTTTGCCCGAGAAATACTGGACTTGCTCGACTCGGGGAGGCTGCAGCCCCAGCCCCCTGGCTCGTGCGCCTGTGGTACTCACTCCTTTCTATGTAACAACTTTGATATGCTGCAATCAATCAATCAGTTTTATTTCAGGCAACGCGGCCCATAGAACT
>Ga0056132_1000439_pt1 | contig 10443 bp, 6 predicted proteins | sample WorMetLIZISLAND2_3_FD_71119 | JGI IMG/M metagenome (GOLD analysis project Ga0056132, IMG submission 71119) | Marine gutless worms symbiont microbial communities from Max Planck institute for Marine Microbiology, Germany - Olavius clavatus LIZARD... ...
GTTATTATTGTTTGCACATTATATTTTACATTCACATTGATCTCTTGAGTTTGTTGTCCATTTAATAATAAATCTAGCTACTAGTTTGCCTCTAAATAAAGTAAAAAGACCTCACAATGATACAAAACGAAACAACAAACAAACGAGAACATACTGCAGTGCATATGATAAACTTAGAAATGATAAAACATAATAAACTGCACACGGAGAAGCGAACCTCGTCCTCCTGCGTTGTGGTTAGGTACGCGGACCAATGTTAATCAATGTTATCATCAGATTTTATGACATCGGCTTAGCAGTTGAGTGTTTTGCGTTACGTCCGCCGCTCGATTAGAGCAATATCGAGGGTTTTTCGCACTAATTAGTTACGGCCGATCTGCGGTGCGCCGACTAATTTACGGCACGGCGCCGTATAGGCCGCAGCCACCTTGTCCCTCCCTATTCATTGTTCCTGAGGTCGGGCGCGGTGCCATTCATTATTTGGATGGCACACGGAGGCGACGACAGCGTCCAATTTATTCCGATTAATGTGCAAAACGAGCGGGCGCAGCATAATGATCAGAGCCGTGGAGTGGACGTCGCTTCTTGGGTGGTCTGCCGATGGATGTGATTGCTATAGATCGGCCGCTCCACAATCCACATCCGTCGCTACCACGCGGATTATGCCAAGTTTCGAGAGTTAGCGCCGTTCGTGAAATTGCGACGATATGGGAGCGATCTTCGCAGTTGGCGACACGAGCCTAACTTGAGAAGGAGGAATGGTACAAAACTGACACACAGCGCCAATCTGTTATTGACCATGCAGTTGTGGTCTGTTTTAGTCCACTGTAATGCAGTGTAATTGGATCCATTGCGGCAAGGCGCTCTAAATATAAACTAATCCATTAATTTGTTGCATAGTTTAAATTACATAGTTAAACACGCATATCATGTGCTTAGTAATAATAGAATATCAGTATCATGTGCCGTAAATTGCCGATTGATTATTTATTTTTCTGGACGTGGCGCTATTGTGCATTTGCAACGTTACATTGCCATGCTCATTCTCGCGTCTCATGGATCTCCATATTTTAACGTTCCAGGCACCAAATGCAGTCCAATCATGATCACTCTATACTGCGTGCTTCGACAGCGAACACAAAGTGTTTATGAGGCAATCGAGCCAAACGTCGCTGAAATATCCGAGTTTCGTTAAACGACGTAAATCTCAACTACTTTAGTCAGTCGGCATGTCTGAACGTGAGCTTCAGGGCGAATTGAACCAAAGCGTCTCGCTCAAAACGAAGTCCTGGCTACCATTACGTCCCGCAATCGGCCAGTCAGTCGAATGCTCGCCAGTTCAGCTTGCGAACGAGTCTCGTCGACAGCAGCGGAATCGTTTGTCGGCGTCAACTGATTGAAGTGGTCCAAGTCGCCATTATCCACTGCTTCTGCAGCTGAGCCGCATCACCGACATCGAAGATGCTGCGCTGTATGTACGTGTTCATCGTGGTGGTCATCTCGCACCTGTGCGTCGCCAACGAACACCGCTTCCATACTCCAGGTAGACACTGATGACTTTAGTTTTCTCGGTGTGATGCAGGTTTATGCATATTTAGTTCGTTTGTCGGTCAAGGAAAAAAGCTCAAAACAGGCAAAAAACCAAGATATCGGCATGCCCCGAGGAAACAAGTTATTCGTTTTTTTATTGAAATTGGACACACTCAAGAACAGGTCAGTTGTAGCTATGATACGGATGTCGCAGTTATTTTCTAGTCGGCAATAAGCTAAGCTTTTGGCACTTACAGTTAACGAAACGACACTGACGACATGAAAAAGCAACAACAATATTGTCTCGGTGATTTAGCCTTAATATGTGTGAAAAAATCTCGAATAACTGTGTACTTGAATTTGCGTCAGATGTTATAATAATACCAGTAATAATGATAAACTAATTCATTAAGCGCCATTGTGGTCGTAACTTAATCAGAGGCGCTGGAGATAGGGGTCACACTTAATAATTAATGGATCGGACTATCGGACAAACGGACTATATTGGACCCCTAAATTCTAACCTTAGTCCATTAGCCTGGTCGTCCTATAGCCTGTTAGACCGATAGTCCGATGATTATTAAGTGTAACCGGACAAGTATAGGCCTTAATGCCTGATTAAACAGGTTAGATTTAGCCTAGATTTCAAAGATGCCAGTGATTCAACAGCTGTCAGTCACAGTGTTCCGCAGAGAGTGAAAGGACGTAGCGAAACTCTCGAAGCGACTGAGAGCGACAGGTCGTACGTACATTGGGCGGCACGGTCCGTCGTTTCGGTTTGCGTTGCCCATCAACAGTGCAAGGTTCATGACTTCTTGCACTCCATTAACTTGCCGTCGTCGTCCAAGCGTTGCGTTCATTTACTCCAGCCGTCCGTTTTCAGTCCGCCCTGCACTGTTATCTCGTCTCATCATCCGTCCACTATCGTGTCGCATCGCGCGACGACACCACAGTATTGTGAATGACATCACCAGTCACCACGCACAGATTACAATATTTTACAATTACTGTCGCTAACTTCGGAGAAACTACGACAACGGTAGAGCTCAGCTCCAGCGGAAAGAGATACACAGTGGCGTCGGACTTGTGATCAACAGATTGCGAGTGCAAGTTCAACTCCTGGCCGTGCACTACTGGGTTATATGCAGGCCTATGGCTCGTCCACACTGGCGCCGAAGTGGACAAAAAGTCGCTGTCGACCAAAAGTCAACTTCGGCTTTGTCAACGGCAACAAAAAAGTCGACGGCGACATTTTGTCGACTTCCGACTTTGACGCCAGTGTGGACGAGACTTAATAGGCTACCCCAGTATTCGGGTAAAGCCCTAAACCATCTCGGTATGTTACCGGTCACCCAAGTCAACTCAGCCTTCCATCCCCCCGGGATAGAGGTAAATCGAGTACAGGCCTCTGAACTTGTGTAGGGTGGCAAGTAACTTTTTTATTACTTGTTTACATTTTTATTCTTTCTACGGGTATATCCTGTCTACCATATTGTGGTGAATAAAGATTTTCAAAACTGTATGATCAGATATGCGAAGTGACACCCCGCAGCTCTGAGATGGAGTTTCATTAACAGCTCTACTCTTCTTAACTTTAACTTAACAAGAAGTCCAGCTGTTGTTGGGAAAGCCGACCGTACTCCGAACGACATATACGGTGTAGCTGCAGAACGTTATCTGGAATAGCCGTGGGCAGCTTGGTGACCATGGCTTTTCCAGACGTGCAAATTTCGGCGGTTCGGTTGTTCACAATATGTTTTTAATTTATTCGCCAGATGGCACCGACCTCTAGAGTTCAAAAGGTGGGGAGTTTGAGGAGATAAGGTGGAGAGGTTGAAAGTTGTAAAATCGTGCTCTTAGGGGCGGTTCCTATTCACGTGTTCAGATATTAAGATGCACCATTTAGCCACAGTTTACTTCGTCACAGACATACGGGCATGACAGACAGAGAGACGGTCAGACCGTGACGTCAGTATCATGCCGACATCCGATTATACTGCGTGCAGCAGTACGATCGGCTAATAAACGGTAAATTAATGTCTGTGTTGCAGTTTGTAAGACAACGTGCGATCAGTACGGCTACGAGTACTCTCCGTGTCTCGAAAACAGCGATCGCCAATGCAGAGGTGCGTTCTTCTTTGGCTTTTATCATCACAACAAAGAATAATCGTGATTTGCGCTCGCCTGACTGACTTCTTAAGCCCTGCCCACACTGTCGCAGAAAAGTGAGACTGTGAGACAGTCTCACTTTTCTGCGACAGTGAGACTGTACTGTCTCACAAAAGTGAGACTGTCGCACAAGTGAGACAGTCTCACTTTTCTGCGACAGTGTGGACAAGCCATTACAGCTTCAGTTATAACCGATTAAACCAAACTGTTAATTATTGTTCTTTATTTCTCCCGTCTGCGGATTGCCGTCGAAACCACCACAAATGACCGTACGAACTTTTTAATTAGACTTGCAGCTTTGAAAGCTGGACAGATGAACAATACTCGTAAGTATACAGAATGACATTTAAATGTTTGCGCTTTGCCCACGAAGCTGTGTTCTGTTTTATGTATGTATGTAAGAAAGCGTGAGATAGCAACAAGTTGCAACGGAGTTACTAAAATATATACGGAATGCGATAAAGATATTATAAGTGTTCGCGATATTGAATATTTGTATTGATAATGGGATACTCTCGCGCTGCTGAACATGGAAGCGTTGCTGTCTACAGACCTGGCTACGCTGCCCAAGCCGAGAGCCTCTCGTAACGTCATCTATGAAGATCGACGCCAAGTGAAGTCCGTAGTTTCGCGCCGTGTACATCAAGAAGACATCGTCAACTCTGTCAATGCAGTGATTACGCTACAACGAGGTTATCATCGCTGCATCCGCGCCACACTTCTAGTCAATGCTCGCAGCTCAGTTCAGTTGCAGAAAAAAACATTAAATAAAATTAGAATCTCACTCACAGTAATTTAAATGAAAGTAATTATCGAAGTACGCATATTCTTAAAATAGGCTACACAGTTTATTTTACGTCTAAATGCTTTTTGCAAGTGAAATACAAATTTGTACACCGGTGCTGTCTTGGATAGAGAGAAAGAAGTATGTGATTCGCTGGCGCCGTCGGATCATGTTTTGAGAGTGAAATCCACTTACATGATTGTACGACTGTAGCAAGAAGTATCACAAAATTAGAAAGAGATAAGAGATAATCACCAATGTTGCATGATGTGGAAGAAAACAATACATGTAGCTATTATGAATTATTTCTTGAATTCCTGACAGCCATTGTAAACTGCTGACATTGCCCAATTTGCCCTACTGCAGAGTAGTTGCAGATAAACGACGTACTGTACTACAGATTTGTGCATCGCATAAGTAAATATCAGCATCAAGACGACTTTGCATTGTAGCGTTAAAAGCCAGTCCTGTGTATTAGCTGCAGCTAAGCTTAACTTTCGAGGTTGGAAAAGTGGAGCAGACAAGTAGAGCACGATTCGCCAATGCGTCAACTGATTACGAGCCGTCAGCGTGTGTGATTACTAACTACGGGGAGTAGGTTGTATGCGACTTGGGTGTGCTTAGGATCCGGGTTCAGCGTGGTGATCAGCGTCAAAGAAGTGAACCTGTCTCCATTGTACTCGACCGTTGATCACTCGCACGGTAATGATAACTCGGCGTTCGGTGGTGACGAGGCGGTCATCCGTCAGTTCTGTCCGTACCCGGTACCTCTCTTCTACCGGCTGTCATCCATCGTACACCAGGTAGGGCCTACGTTACTCAAGCCGTTCCATCCACGTTGCATATTTCACTCTCTCATCGACGCACACATTGAATATACATATATGAAATCGATTGCCTGCTGATATAGTACTAGCATCCTCTCTGTTGTCATTTAAGACTCGTCTTTAAAATGTTGATTTTTCGTACACTTTCTTTGGTAAAGCATAATTAATTCTCTTTTTCTGTGTTAGAAGTTCCTATGGCATGTACCGGTATATATGAAAACTAGCTTCAAATAATTGTCGAAAGCGTTTCACACTATGATCAACGGGAATGCAGATTATTCCGTGCACAAATCAACGATGTTGTCTTTTCTTTGCGGCACTGGATGCTAAAACGGGTGGCCGGTTTAAGTAAACAGTTGCTTATCACTAAGTTCTGTCGTTGGCTGCAGGAAGTCACAACGCGTGCACGTCACTACGTTTGTGATAATTACAAACGCCAGTCATCATCTCCATCATCATCATCATCATCAGCAGCAGCAGCAGGAGGCACGATGAGACGCACCTGCGAGCTAGAGACCGGCTACTATCTGAATCCACGTGACAGTTGTCAGACGTACAGTGTATTTGGACGTCTGCCGTCGCTCGACGTGTTTCAACGCAGCGTCGTCTGTGTCCGTCCAGGCCGCCTCAGCGACTTGTTCAATGTCAGCCATCAGCTGACTGACACCGCGTCCATCTTTGTCGACAAAACTATCAAGTAGGCCCACGTCCAGTTTCACGCATTTAGTATAGTAACCATTCAACCATTCTATTATACCGTCTCTTCTTCCAGACGACCCCTTGTACGTTGCAACGTTGTCTTTGTGTATAGTAATGTAGCTGCAGATTTTTTTCTTCTATTTTTGTCTGGAGCACACACGCACACTTTTTACTACTCAGCAGATTGGCAGCATTCTTTTTATGGCTCGTCACCTGGCGACATTTTGTTGCCCGGCGACATTTTGTCGCCACTGTGGACGAGACTTTGCACTAAAAGCGAAACCGAAAAAAACCCGCGCTACTGTATTGTTTGCTAGTAACGAGCAGTATGTTTTCCGGTAATTTTCGCTAACAGTGGCGCCAGTGCTGCGTCTGCATGTCCATTGTGCGTAATAAACTGATGGTGATAAGGAACAATGACCAGCTTGTTAGAGGCAGGAACACACCGCTGTTCTCTCTGTATGGCTGTACGATGCCATGCAGTGGCATTAGCTCACGCCTCAACTCAACTCAAGTTTATTGACAAAAGGTAGCCGCATGGCTAAGAGAATACAGTACATAAAAACAAATCAAAAGATCAAAGTGAATGAGATTTAAAAAAAAAACAATAAAACGAACAATAAAAACAGTTCAATAACCGAGTCCTTAGCCATGTACAATCATAACACAATACAGTGCAGAATAGTTTTCAGAATGTATATGCATTAGATTATCATTATTTTGTTAGATTATTGATATTTCGCCATTGCATAGTGTATAAGAGAACGATATTTGTTAGTTTTATTTGTTAGTTAAATGGTATCCGGCCAACTCGTCACACGGTTTAACCGAAAAACCGAAAACGCTCTGATGAGTTGACCGCTTGTTCTTAGTGTTAGTTTTAAGGTTATAGTTAGTTACGTTGCGACAAGTTAACCGCGTAACTAATTGACCATTAGTAAGATCGACTATAGAGCGTGTGAATGCATTCTGTGGCTGCAGGTGCGCGGAGAAGCGTCTGTCGTGTGACTCGTGCACGCTCGGCTGCGCTCGTCAGATGGAGTCGTACACGGGGAGTCATCGATGCAACATCACGGCCGACGACGCTGACGACGGCCGGTCGCCTCGACTGCGCTACTGCCTGGCCTGCTGTCAACACGACCAGTGTTCACGAGTCTGCGCTCAGGTCTACGCCAGTCGCCAATGCCGACGTGTTCGGTACGTCTCTGAACATAACTCCCATCTACAGTCTTGAGATTTGACATTCCAAACGTACCTCGTGGTTTCACAAGTGCCTCTGCTTATTTGTATTATTCGGTAATTTTCTGTGTGGCACCGTGCAATACGCTAGGTTGGCCATTCGTCAGCTTTTAAGCCAACGTTAATTTTTTCTCGTCATGATATGTAGTGCCATGATGCAGTGCATACAACGCTGCGACTGTGGCGCCAGGACCAGGAGACGTTTACGCGGCGCTCTGCAATCTCGGAGGGATTCATTGATGACATTTTGTCCACTGTGTCATTTTCATTTACCATTTGTTGATGTAGGCCTATCTAACGCTGGTGGTAGAGCACTGCCGTTGCTGGCCTTCTGCTGGACGACATTCAACGCGTTCAATGACAATATTTTCTCTTATCGGTGTCGTCGTCAATCGCCGTGACCTGTCATCACTGTAAATAAAATGCACGATTGTCAACTGTATATCATGCTGAAGTAATCTTGGAATTATTCAGCAACATAGCAGAAGTTTTGTATACATTTTCACTCCTCTGCATCATCTGCCTTCGAGGTAAGTAATCCCATACATTGCCTACATTCCAAGTACGCCAGAAATGAAGACGACATCACCGATACTCGGGCAGTTCACTGGCCGGCTGACTACTGAAATTATCTACGTGTCAGCGCAGCCGTCGTAATTTTTATTAGGCCTGCGTGAAACATAAGTTCTGTAACTGAACGGAACTGAACTGAAGTAATAAAACTTTGTTGCAACTTCTCGATTAGTTGCTTTCTCTGTCAGTAGGACCACTCAACACTTCCAGATGAATTTTCGTGAATTTTTTGCCGGGCTCGTAAGCCGATCGATTGCGCTAACAATCCACCGTACCGTATCTTATTAGCTGTCGCTGGCGCTGACGATAGCTTGACATCATCCGACCTTTCCTGCATCGATCTTCTCCTTCCTTTGTCAGCCACGGCGGTCAAACCATTTAATGTGCAGTGACGTCACGCGGACGTCATTAATGTCGCCGCATCATCAGCAAGGTCCATTGTGTCGTGTGATTGTTGACCGTCGCACTGACTGGCTGCAGTTGATATAAGTTTCCCTCGATAAGGCGTTTGTTCTCCGCATATGGCCAGTAAATATCTAGTGCGGAAATCTCGTCTAAATGGCCCATTTATAAGCGCAGTTGTCTCGTCATTTTGTGCGTGACTGCCTTCCAGATTAGCTCGATAGATTTCTGACGTTCATCACTGTTAAACAAAAAGAAAGCTTACCGGAAGCAGTATTTCTAGACGATGTAACATGTTTTCTTTTTGGTCAGCAGTTGTTTTTGTTACTACTTTATTGTCTGTTTTCGTCTTAGCCACGTCTTGTCACGTTTTCTCAGCTCAGAGGTGAGACTGCATATGACTGCTGCCCATCCCGCAAAATTCAAAAGACCAACAATAATAGAAATTCAAAACGAAGTCACGAAATTGCTTATGCGAAATGCAAGCCTAGTCCTACCCTTACTTATATACAAGCTGACAGGTTCCTCCAAATATATTCGCTAACCCCGACCCGAGCAGTTTTACCACAATATTAATCACTTCTTCTCCAGGACAAGAGAGTCTTATAGCATCAGCCAGCCTGAGCCAGGTCTTCTTATATAACTTCGTTCATAAATTTACAGACCAAAGCAGACATGAAGTCATTGTAAGTAGCAGCATTCAGATAGCCTACTGAGTGAGACAAAGCTGGTAGTAAATGATCTTTGGCGGCTCACGCCAACGTCATGTTACTGACAAGTCTGACATTTGGGGACAGTTTGTTAGCCAATCGGCTATTGACATCATAGTACGGTCTGTTCGTCTGTTCGTCTGTCTATGACGCTGTGCACTGTGGCGCTCAGGGCCAGTGAAGGGGAGTTGAAAGTTGTACCATCATGTTCCTAGGCCGGCAGTGGGCACTTCCTATTCACTTCGTCAAACACTCTTGCTGTAGGATGTATCGTTCATCCACAACACACAGCGAAAAACCGAACCGCTGAGATCTCTGCGTCTGGAATAGCCATGGGCAGCGTGAGCACGTGACCATGGCTATTCCAGATGCGGCATTTTCAGCGATTCGCTTCCGCAGCTATAAAAGGTGAGAAGGTAAAGGCCGATATAGCTCTTCATGGGAACCCCATCTCAGAGCTACGGGACGTCACTTGCCATATGGGATCACACAGTGTTACCTGCCACCCAACAGTGAACGCGCCCCGCCTAACCCCAGCCATGCAGGCTGGTACTCGATTTACCAACCCCGAAGGGATGGAAGGCTGAGTTGACCTTGTTGACTTGATAGCGCCCCGGCCGGGACTGGAGTCGAACCAGCAACCTTTCGATCAGGAGTCCGACGCCGAACCACTGCACCACCAAGACAACCTTACGTTGTACGCAGTACGATCGGCCTTGTTGGCGGCAGCTACGCTTCTTGTTTATATAGATTGTACAAAAGCGGTAGATGAATGACAGGTGCTTGACGGGAAACGTGGCCGAGTTCGTGCTGACGCCAATATTTCATCATCATCATCATCATTCGCAGCATCAGCAACCATCACGGCAGTCATCGCGGCTCACATCATTCGCCTGCCACGTACAGCCACTCGCCGGATACGCGCTCTATGATATCCAATTTTCGGTCGTCCACCGTGGTGACGTCATCAATGGGGTTACCCTGACGTCACGCAGACTGGTCACGCCCACCGACCGCCATCCGTACCGTACTACAGACAGGTACGCGAGCTGTATACCTCTGACAACGGTGCTTTGGATTATCTCAAAATCCCAGCAATAATCAGCAATATTCTGGCATTGCGGCTTTGCTTTATAGTTTGTGTTGCTTTGTAGTTGCTATTAAAAGGTAAAAAGGCCGATATAGCTCTTAATGACACTCCATCTCAGAGCTACGGGACGTCACTTGCCATATGGGATCACACAGTATTACCTGCCACTCGACACAAGTGAACGCACCCCGCCTAACCTCAACCATGCAGGCTGGTACTCGATTTACCTACACCGGAGGGATGGAAGGCTTCGAAGTTCGATCACGAGTCCGACGCCAAACCGCTGCACCACCAAGACAACCAGGTGTTAGACAAGAAGCTCAGCTACCGCAGAGAAACAGCGCGTCAGCTGCCCACATGGAGGGGGGCTAGGCCCTCCAGCCCACTCCCCCTCGGCCCCCTGTGGCTACACCTATGCGT
>Ga0056132_1000440_pt1 | contig 10443 bp, 5 predicted proteins | sample WorMetLIZISLAND2_3_FD_71119 | JGI IMG/M metagenome (GOLD analysis project Ga0056132, IMG submission 71119) | Marine gutless worms symbiont microbial communities from Max Planck institute for Marine Microbiology, Germany - Olavius clavatus LIZARD... ...
GCCAAATGTATAGTATTTACCGCAACTGACAGATACAGTCTGTCTGCCAAATAAGCTGGCAATGTTTTAGATAAATTCAGGTCAATATCCTGTTGGAGCCCGAGTGGTAATTGCGTATTTCACGGCGCAGTCATGTGATGTCTACATATAATAATTAATTATCTATGGCCGCCTGAAACCGACCAAAATATGGCATATTTGTAGCGTCAGTACTAAATTCCGCAAAATTATAGAAATTTCGCGGAAACGGGCAAATTCGCAAAATTATAGAAATTCCGCGGAAACGGGCAAATTCCGCGGCTCGGCTCAAAATTCCCAGTTCTGTATCTGTCAGTTGCGGTAAATACTATACATTTGGCCGGGTTCAGTGGCTGTAGAAGACTAATTACTATATGCGGAAAATTTACCGCGGTGATCCACAAAATTTGGCAAACTGGCCCGCGGAATTTGGAAAAATTTGCCGCGGAAAACTGTGGTCCCTAACAATGTCAAGCCAGTCAGGCTCAGATGCCACACGTACACCTTGACACCTCTCATGTACACACCAACAGTGGCACTGACAACTCAACATCGGTGCACATGAAAATACTATCATCGTAACATCGATGTAAAATGAGATGGACTGCAACAAATGAATACTGACTCAAACAATCGCAGCCATTAGAAAACAAAAGATAACACACACAACATGGAATTGATCAGCAATAAACAATCGTACGCATGTGATTTCAGCATAACTCGTACCCTTACAGTAACAACTTCAGATTGCTGAAATAATGATTCCTAATCCACTCTACTAAATTAACTTACTACCCTCTACTGCATTCATAATCCAGATGCTCTAAGAATGACTTACAACAATTAATGTCTGTATTCAAACAGAAAAAGCAATTACAAATTGACAAACAGCATTAATACATGGTCACAAAGTTTTCACAATAAACACGTAATAATGCACCAACTATTTTTACTGTTTTTAAGAATGAGTGCATCACTATGACTGATATTTCAAACACAAGCTTCACATTTATAAATACATCATGCGTCAGTTTTCAGTTCTGTTCACATCACTTAAATTCAGTTCTGTTCACATCACTTAAACATACCATCATTTAGTTGCATATGAAATTCTGGTCCTCGTCAGCAGTCATTAAACGGTTCCATTAACTGAAGCAAGCGGTTGGCAGAGCATGGACAAGTCTGGCTTGAATGTCCTGTTCCGTCAGTGGCATCGTGATATTTGGTGATGTCCGCTGGGATGAATACTGATAGACGAAGACGTGGTTGTCCTTGCAGGCTACGACGACCGTTCCGTCATCGGCAAACGCTACATTGTAGCACTGGTTGTGTTTCACGGTGCTCTCGAGCGCTCCCAACAGCTTTCCACTGGAACTGAACACTGTCAGATTGAAGTTGTTGTGGTTGTCGGCAACAATCACCTCACCATGCGGGCCGACACCCACGCCGATCGGATAATTCGTCACACCCTGGCCACCAATGACTCCCAGTGGAGTGCCGTCATAACTGAACACCTGGAAATTACACACACAACATTTAATGCCAGCATACACTGTAAACAATTTTTGACAACCAGCAATTTCTATGCAGTGAGTGACCAGAGTTCTCTGGTGAATTTCTCTGCCAGACATTTCACTACAATTCTGTTTCACTCTGTAGAGGCTGGACTTGTGATATATGCCAAATAAAACCACCCGCAAAAACCACTCATAACAAATTCAAGAAATCACGCTATTGTACTGATGGTGCACCCAGTTTTCCCCAACCTTTTCATTATGCCTCTCAAAAAAATCTGACAATCCATAAACAGACAACAGAACAATAAATAATCAGCAAAAGCGACAAAACCAAAGCAGCAAGCTCTAGCATTAATTACAGACACTAGAGATATTAGCTGCAGAGACAGAGAGGAAAATGGTGACGATACTATTAGCAGATGCAGCACAGTACAAATATATGCTTTACTTACTTATTTACATGCTTTGTTACTCACACATAGCAATACAGAAAGCAGAGTTGCAATTGTCATACCTCTAACTAATATACACTAATGCCAGAGATCAAAATCATGCCACGTGCCTATTCATCGGAATCAACTTTCCACTGCAGATAATGACCATCTCTAACATTATGACTACATAAGCGTATCTAAAAGAACTTTCTCAGACCTTGACACAATGTGACTGGTTGTCGCTAATGTAAATCTTATCGCAGCCGTTGCTGGCGGCGACACCGTTTGGAAATTCCACAGTTTCCATGATGCTGAACTTGTGCAGAATTGTCCCAGTCTGCTGGCAGAAGACAATCACTCGCTGGACCTTGCACTCCACAACGATGATGTTGCCAAGTCGATCAACCGTCACTCCACGTGGATTCTGCAGGATGTGAGACCCAAACTTTCGTATGAAAGCACCGTCTCTGGTAAATATCTGAACCTACAGGCATACAAATGACGAATGACAAAACATGCACATGGCGAGTATCTCATGTTTAATTGTTTATTAGTTTTGTTCATCCTAGAAATTAAGAAGAGTAGAGCTCTTAGTGAAACACCCATCTCAGAGCTACAGGGTGTCACTTCTATATGGGATCACAGTGTTACCTGCCACATGACACAAGTGAAAAGACTGAAAACACTCCACATTAACTTCAGAGACCAGTACTCGATTTACCTACCCCTGAGGGATGAAAGGCTGAGTTGACTTATGTGACCTACTACATACAGAGACGTTTTACCCATCAACAGACGGTCACACATTCAAGTACTAACTCGGTACTGCATGGTCAGCGGTCGAACTTGCAACCTGTTCAAGTCCAACGCCATAACCACTACGATACCAAGCCACCTTGCGGAATTAAATAAATATCTCATTTCACATCAACAAGTAGACAGAGTTCAGAAAAAACACAAAACAGACAACATTTTACTTGCCCACATATTTCGGACAAAAAAAGGTATTGTTATATATTTTCCAACATCTGCAGCAGATGTGTACTTCCAATAATGGCAGTTTTTGTTTTTGGCAATGGTCTCTCCCAAATACATTTACTTAACAGTTCATCATTATCAAACAATATGAATGAGTTTTATTCAGTTATAATGCTAAAGCCCAGAGAACACATATGCTGCAGGCCTTGAAAATATACAAACTGATGGTGTACAGAAATTCTATTACGTGCCATTTTAGTTAATGTCATTAGTTAGAAGATGAAAGTAATGAGGTTAAACAATACTACAATGCAAAATTAACAGAATGCCTGACAAACACAGTTACACTACTTGTCAATTACTGTCTTTTCTAATCGACTCAAGACTCATCTGTTTGTTCAACAGATGTGGCATTAGTGATTCAGAACAGACGCCTGTAAATGTTGTAATCAGCTAAGTAACTACACAGATGCCAAACAGCCATCAATACCTGGTGAGTAGGACTGCGTTCAGTTATCACAACGTTCCCAGAGAGACGGCAGACAGACACACGGTTTGGATACACCAGAGCACCGTCATGCTTGCCAACGCTGCCGATTCGGAACAAGAAATCACCCTGCCTATCAAACACCTGCAAACAAATGCAGATGGTTTATGTTATGAAATGTACTGTTTGCCTATCTTTGTTTAATTACGCTTTCTGGTACATGTTCACAATACACTAACAGTAAAGGCCAATGTAGCTCTTAGTGACACTCTCAGAGCTACGGGACGTCACTTGCCATATGGGATCATACAGTGTTACCTGCCGCCCTACACAAGTGAACATGCCCTGCCAAACCCCAGCCATGCAGGCTGATAATCGATTTACCTACTCTTGAGGGACTGAAGGCTGAGTTGACCTAGTTTACTTAATAGCGTCCCGGCCGGGAGTCGAACCAGAGACCTTTCAATCACAAGTCCGACGCTGAACCGCTGCACCACCAAGATAACTAACAGTGTATTTTCATATCCTTCATTTCAAACATATACCACAAGCAACTGTTTAACATTAACGAGCAGTATTTATCACTGCTTTGCTGTCTTTTGTTGGGCAATGGGAAGAAGAGTAAAAGGTTGTCACACAGCTGACGTGAGCCTCAGAGAGGTAGGGTACAGAGTAAAGACTTATCACAAGGCCTGCTGTTGTTGACTGCCCACTCACAGGACATCACCGCCCTTCTGCAAGTAACAAATTACAAATTACATATACTGCCTGGTGACCAGTGATCAGCCTGCCTAGAGTTGCTCAATTACAGCAACAGCTACCTGGAACTCTTTGCCACCACATATGAAACACACGTCACTGTCACTGTTCAGCTTCCAAAAATACTAGACACTGCTGTTTAATTGACACATATACGTGAAAGTTGAACATTTTTTCCAGTAGCCACATCTGCATGGAACACTTGAGACGTTTCTTGCGATTACTTTGCGCCTTTAATGTTTGTTTAATAATGATAATTATAATAATAACATATTATGTCAGGAGCCCAACCTGTTACATCTTCATGTGTACATTGAATGCCACTCAAGTCACATCAGTAATCAATGACTTACAATGACAACTGTAATGTTTACCTGTACACGATGGTTGTTAGCATCAGCCACTAGAATGTCACCAGTTATCATGTTCACTGCAACACCGCTCGGCTCCGTGAACTGACCATCTTCTTCGCCAGAGTCACCAAACTGACAGTGGTACGAGATCTTCTGCCGGTGGATCATGGAAACAGGAGGAGTCGCCTTACCACTAGTTGAACGGCCCTCGATGTCCGCGATGAACATATCTGCCATGGAGAATATGTCCGGTGCGGCTTTCGACGATGCGCCGCCGCTGCCGCCGATCCATCGATCTGCCGTTGTTGCTGGTGACACCGATCGACGTGAAGCTGATGTGGAGGATACAGCCAGGCGACCAAGGTCCAATGAATTAAGCACCGAATCAGCTGATGACGTGTGAATGGCCAGGGTGTCCGTCTAACACACAACGCCACACAAGTCTCAGATTCAACAAGACACTGAATGGTGTACTGGCAGTTGGCACTCAGAACCAGATGTTACGTAGTGCTGAAAAGATTCACACTGCCTAGTTAGTTACTAGTCAATCACTTAGCAGCAATGCAGCATGGGTCACATTTAGACCACTAATGTCCATTTATATATTTACTACTAACAGATGCAACACAGTACAAATTTATGCTTTACTTGCTTACTTACATGCTTTCTCATTCACACTGTAGAAGAACAACATGAGAAACAATAATCACTAAGACTATGCAAACTGAAATTTTATATCTTACAAAATTGCAATTGCCTACATGTTGCAGTCATCAGCATCACCACTGTTTAGTTTTTAGTTTTTATATGAATGAATGGTAGTTAAATATTTTTTGCTATAAATATGTTACAAATTATCTCCAGTATATATCATAACATTCACCACAAATCAACAACTAATTCACTACTTCAAACGGGAAATAACCAAAATGGCCCACAAACCAAACCGTTTTGTACATGTCAGTGGGCTGTTTTGGGATGTAGCTGTGGGTCACTTTGGACAAATTGAAAATTTGTCATTTTGGTATAGACCCCTTCAAATAAAAGTGCGACAAAAACGTACCAAGTCGAAAGGTGATGAACGGTGTGCGGTCGGGTACGGCAGAGGGCAGTCCTGGTCCTGCTGCACCATCGATCTTCTAGCACATCGAACTGTTCCAAATGCACTGTTCACCGCACTGTGCATGGCCGATAGGTCGGTGACAAACGCCACATCTGAAGTGTCCAACAGCTCCAGCTGTGGCTTGTAGTTCAGAAACCCGGTCATCCTGTCCACCAGAGTCTGGCGCAGCTGTGATGTCTCGGCGCTGCTGCCGTTTGCTGGGAACAGAGACATGATGCTGCGAGCTTGCAGGAACACATCCAGCACTGCCTTCACTTCCTGGAGCACAGTCTTTGCACCAACCTAAACGATTCACAGATTCACACGCACTGTCTCAAATCAATAATATACAGTCACTTTAAAACAGGGGTCCTATACATGGGTGACGGGCTTAAGCCTCCCTGAGATAGCTACTCAGGACAGAAGCCTTCGTAGGTCCAACCTCCCCTAGGACAAAAGCCCGTGCCATATTGCCAATGAATAAAAGCTCCTTTACCTTGTGCACACACGCTGTACAATTTTACAATGTATGGGACCTCTGTCCTAGGGGGTTGGATCAAGGGGGCTTCTGTCCTAGACAGCTATTTTCTGAGGGGTGGATGCTTTTGTCCGGTGGGGCTTATGTCCGTACCCCCTATGCACCTGGCCCACAGCCTTTGAAAACATCATGTTGGCTCATGACAACTAACTTGTACTGGAAAAAAATAAAATAAATGTTGTCATGCAGCTAGTTACCTGCCAGATAAGAGTTCATCAGATCTAATGACTTATGATAATGAGGTTCATTGAAGTAAACTTACAAGACATCTGTTAACATTTTAAACCAGCAACAGTTACAATTCAAAGTCACGTACTGAACAGCACTAGCAGTATAACGCAGAGCAATTAGTGGCAGCCCACTGCTGGAACAAACTGTCTTTGGACTCACAGTCTGCAGCTAGACAGACCCGCCTATGCCCCAGTCAGCCGCTATACATGGTGCAATAAAACGTTCAAATAATAACTACAATCTCTCAGTATGTAACTGGCTCTACCCAGGTCAACTCATCCTGGCCATCCTTTCATGAGTAGTAGTTTACGGGCTACAGGATGAAGACCTCGTGTGGGCTATTCAAAAAATCAAATCAAAATAAAATTTATATTGGGGCGGTGGTATGACTGCATGCAGCACCGCAGGTCAAAATTCGCTAGCGAGGCTGCTGCGTGGCTGCGTAGCCTATCGCCGCCGCTATATAAATACTATTGGTTAGGAAGCTACTGGCTAACCGACTCATAAACGGTTCAGGCCTAGACAAAAAAAAGAAGCTCTGTGGCCTGCTTTAAGGCAGTACACAAGTTTGATGGCGAGTTTAATATCATCATTCATTAGCTAAAGATGCACTTATTCTGTCGTTCATACACTGGTCCTACCTTCTCCGTTTGTAGTCCTTGAAATAGCTGTTTGTTATGTTAAAAAATAACATTGACTGATTTGATTGATTGATTGATTGACAGATAAGCTCACGCCACTCAGCTGCCACTTCCGATATTGTAAAGCGCTTCTGTTCCGCAGCCTAACTCAATGTAAGCAGCACTACAGGAAGTAGCGCAGCACACCATTACCTGTTTCTCAGTGAATATGACATTGAGTTCTCTCAGTACTTCGGCGCGCCGGTCATCCAGTGCTTTCAAAAACACCGAGTAGGCGTCGTTGACGGCATCCCTCGCCATCTGATGCTGCTCCTGCTGGAAGACGACCGCGTTTTCCACGTTCTTGGAAGCCACCTTAAGCTGGGTCGCTTTCGTTTCGGCAATCTTCTCCAGGTAGGAAAGACCACCCAGATCGGCGGCGCCGTTAAGCCGCGTCGTCAGCTCAGGCGTGCTGGGATTCAGCAGCGAGCGGCGATGTGTCGGATCATCCAGCATACAGCAATGGCGGCACATGGCCGCGTTGCACTGGTGACAGAAGAACGACAGCGGGTCACCCGAGTGGACCGGACAACCACCGGTCGACCTGGTCGTCGATACGTCTACACCGGGTGCCGGGCGAGCTGGACCACCCACCGCCAGGGAAGAAGCCGGCAGTGGCGGTGGCGGCGGGGTGAGGGCAACTACGTGATGCCGGGAGAAGTAGGCCATCTCACGGTGTGAACGCTCGCAAGACGCGCAGATCGGGTAGTCACAGGTTACACCCTTGGCCACTAACTCCACCACGGCTGTGTCACTTCGACAACACCCGCGACAGATCCCGGTCACCACCGACCCTCCGGTGGCCGCGGCCGACAGGCAGGCGGGACAACTGACGTACGCGCCGCCGGCTCCCGAGCTCTGCAGCTTCTCGTGGCACGGACGACAGAACGCGTGGAAACAGGGAAGCGTCCTTGACGACGACGTAGCAACGGAGATGCTGCACGTGGCGCATTTGACGAACGCACCTGCAGGCTCCGTATCCGAGTTAGACTGCGAACCGCTGGAAGGCGTCGGCGACGTCATCGTCCTTGGAAACTTCTCTCAAACAAACTTCAAACCTCAGCAGAATCAGATCTACAACCAGACCATAAACAGGCATCACATTAACGACGCCGTATCAGTTCTGCAGCCCCAACAGTACACGGCCAACACTCGCGTGGAATATATACGGGAGTTCCACTTTACATCCACTGCTGTTGAGTTATATACTAACGTACTAACATTTCCGTGTTGCTGTCAGTCACACCGCGTAAACTGTAAAGAAAACACAGTCAGATAACACAACTGCCGCGACGTCACAGAAAACGCCCTGAGTGCAAAGTTACGCGTGCCGCCTTCGAAGACGGCACGCGTATAGGCTAAGACGAAAAGCGCTCGAGGGTCGTAACTTCCGTCACGACTTGAAGGGATCGAGGCGAAGACGCCTCTAACACGGTCACCGCCGGAACAATAGTGTCATAATACTGAAACATGATACAATAGTGACAACACTGATGACTGAAGGAACAAATATGTCCCTCTGCTCAGACACGACTACCTTCCCTAAACACGAATCTGCTGTAATCACTCCATGATTCACAAAACCATATACCATTGAATACCTACAGAGTATAGGCCTACTTGTGCATAGCAGATTAATGGGTGTAACAAATTTTCAAGCTCAAAAACTTTCACTACCGAAAGTTCCGTAACTTTTATTTCAAGAGCCAACTTTTTTGACAGTAATAATTCCAGAATTTGAAAAATTTTGTTCACTTAAATAGCCAAGTGTCATTCATTAGATTTCTTTATGTTGTTGCTGTCAGTGTCTTGTGTGGCATCGGCTCTTTCTTATGAATTTTATGTTGTGGCTTTCGCGGCAAATATAGATGCATTGGCGCATCTACGGTTACATTATAATAATAATAATAATAATAATCATCATCATCATCATCATCAAATTTGTATAGCGCAAGTATGTCGAATGACTTCAGAGGTGCTAGAAGGGAAAAAGCTGACAGTAACCGGATTGGATTGGATTGAGTTGAGTTTAACGCCCCACCCGACACAGTAGGCCTATATGGGTCATTTCGGAGGCGGTCTTCACAGCCAATCACTTGACTGTTACTGACAAACAAACATTAAGGAAAAACTCAATATAAATCACAAAAATACACACAAACACAATACAAATCAAAGAAAAAACTAAACATACAGCAGAAAACTAAACATACAGCAGAAACAAAACTACCCTGATTCAGTCGCCTCTTACGACACTCAGCCAGGAAACGAGGTGGGCTTATTCTACAACGGCCCCGAGCACCACACGGGCCGACAGTAACCGGAAGGCGTTAATATGTGACTATAAACACAATATGTGGACCTACGTACCCGGAAGTTACTTCAATTTTAACGTATTTCATTCTTGACAGCTTCCTTATTTACAATATACTGGGAATATGGGTGCATTTACAGAGGTGTGTATTCTGTATCTACGTCACGGGAGGTTGGGTCAAAACGCCCCAAATATGGCACCTACTAAACACAGAGACATAGGCAGACTGGCAGAGCGTAAAGACATTTCACTTCCTGCGGCCGCTAGCAGACTCACTCTCAAAGACAAACAAACGACACTGAAACGACGTAGACATAACGATATACGACTGCATTGCCCGTCTCTTCCACTCTATCACGGTATTATGTTTACACACATTTTACTTTACACTTCATTACGACGTCCAATTCAATGACTCTGAGATTTATTTAAAGTCGTCAATAAAATCTAGATTCTTCCAAAAGTCATCTAATCTATGTTTAAACACGTCGGTAATGTTTGTCAACAGTCTCTTTGACCGGGTATCCTGTAACATGTACGATTCTTTTTGATGGCCGTTTTCATCTATACGAATAACCGTTATACAGTAGTAGCTTTCCTCCTTTCTTGTTGTTCGTGAACTCCATGGTTAACTGCGATAACATGTACGTGCAGGCAGGTCATGCTTTTGTACAGTTTTCCGTTTCATACTCGTCACTTGTTGTCGATTTAAGAGACTGACCTCAGTGAGTGAGTAGGATAAACGGGCCGCATGAGCACAACCTATAGTTACCGGAAGAAGCAGAACACAGTTCACGATGTCTCTTATCGTACCGCTAAGCCTAATGAGACTACTGGCCGAAAACGATTAGGCCCCTACGTGTTCAGCCGTTCACGGTGACATAGGCCTACCTTTAGTGGTTTGCTTACGCTAGATGTAACAAGAAAGCCCAGCTAACGCAAAGGGAAGCGCGCGACAGCCTTGGTATATAGTACGCAAGTCACCAAATCGGCCCCCATTTAGGATTGCCCAGCAGTATCAACGTAATCTAT
>Ga0056132_1000441_pt1 | contig 10427 bp, 11 predicted proteins | sample WorMetLIZISLAND2_3_FD_71119 | JGI IMG/M metagenome (GOLD analysis project Ga0056132, IMG submission 71119) | Marine gutless worms symbiont microbial communities from Max Planck institute for Marine Microbiology, Germany - Olavius clavatus LIZARD... ...
TTTGCCGACTTTTCCTCTTGAGTCTTAGTTGTGACGCTGCTTTTTCTTGGCTGTCCTGTCGCTTTTTCTTGTTCAAAACGAACTTTACGAGCTGCTTCTGTGCAGGCGGTGCAGACCGAGGCGGTGTCGCTGGTCTAGATGCCGCTGCTGTCGATGCTGCTGGTCGTTGTGAACCACCGCGTCGAGGTGACGTGTTACGTCGGGGCGACAATGATTCAGACGATTCACTCCTTGTTCGTTTACGTCGACGACTTTTTGATGGTGTTGATGCACCCGATGCTTGCGTCATGTCATCATCCGAGTCGCTCTCCACAAATTCTCGTGTATTGTATCGGGAGCTGCGTCCTGTTGCTTCTGTCGCACTCCATTGTCTTGCTTGTGCTATGTCGGCGGCTGTAGCTGGGGTGCCGTCGAGGCGACAAGAATGCTGCATAACAAGATGGCGTCGGTGGTTAGTTCGCTGTTTATTAACTTTGCGACAGAATACACACACATATTTCTGTGGCAATAGCGATCTTTCCCGACTTCTCCTGGGCGGTGAATTGCTCCTATCACGATCACGGCGGCGATCTCCTTCTCGTCGGTCATCGCGACTTTTCCTTGCCGTTTGTTTTGTTCTGGCCATGCGAAAGCTGGCAGTCGATACATGTAGTTCTGAAAAGAACTGTTCTTTGTCGTCATTGAGCTCTGAAAAGAGCTGGATATCAAACTTCTTGCTGATGCAGATATTGTTTTATTGGAAACCTCTTTAGATGTGTTCTCTCTGACGTTCTCTGACTGAATGAAACTGAACAGCTGACACGGTGGCTTTTTATAGCACTCTGCCAGGCCCAGTGAGGACGCGAGAGACGAACTCTGAGAACGCACGGACTCGGTTGACAGCCTTGTTGACTTTACATTTCCTGGCCTAGGCATGCATGAATAGGCCTCTTGTGTCTGGGTTGTTGTTGACACTTTGCTGTTTTGCCTCACAGCATGGGAACGCAAGACTGCTGCATTGTCTTCCGATTGGCTGATCTGGATCCTCATTTGCTGCAGGATCCACTGCTGCCAGAACGTTTCAATCCAGTTTTGGCGCAGGAGCCTTTTCATCTTTTCCGGCACTTTTCTGCATTCTTCTGCAGAGCTTTGGCAACTTATGGATATTTCTTTTATTTTGTCGTACATTTGTTGTATCATAGAGTCGTACTGTCGATACTTAGGTTGTTCTTTCTGTCACTTTCTCTGCAGTATCTTTGTTGGCTGGCAGTTCTGATGTAAGTGACGTCGTTGTGCATATTTATACCGAGCTTTGTTGTGTCGATTCTCGCTGCATTTTGCAACGATCACCGAGGACGGAGATGTAGAGGCTTCAGTTTCCTGTTCTCTTCCCTCTACCACAGACGTCTTTCTGTCGGTAACTGGCGGTGACAGAATACTTATGACGGGGTATATCTGTGAATATACTCACGTCGTGGGGTATTTCGCCGTCGGTATATGATGTGTCGTTTATTGTTTGAAGACAACTTCCGGCTGGTATTTTATCTTGAGCTGGCGTCGGGCGACGCAAGTCGCTATGCATATTATCAAGTTGTATAATTATGTTGTGTTCTGCAAGCTTATTTTCATTGCGCTCAGCTTGTTGAGAAATACCGTGGTAGAACTTTCTCTTCACATCGGTGTTGGGCGTCGACACTAACGCAGTACTCATTGTCGCTGTTGTTTCGGAACATCTCGCCGTTATCACATCGTTTCTTGGCGGACTAGTCGTTTCTCTCCTGGAGAGCATGTCTTTTGACGGACTAGTCATCTCTCTGCTGGAATGCATATCGACAGAACTTTCTGCTGTTGTCACTGAAGGCAGAAGTAACAAGAGCGGTGACGCAGAGGCTACAGATGATGTACCAACGACATCGACTGAATGAAAAGAAGTGTACCGCACTGATGGAATGCTGCAAGAATACTGTAATCGAACATCTTGTCATTAAGCAGTACTGGAATTGGCAATAAAAGAAATGGATAGCACCGGTGGATCAGTGCAAGAATACCGCGACCAGATGTCTTGCCGACAGGGGTACAGAAGGCGTCGATACTTATCTCCGCTCATTGACAGTGCCGGTTGGTTGCTGATAATTCGTCGACTGATGGTCAGAGGGCGCTGACGGCTATCTTGATTTGCACTCTCTTGATTAGTTGAATGGCATTCACACTGAACTGCGTCGTCAAACCAGGTAGACGAAACTATTACGTAACCTTGCTGTGCCGACAGGCGATGATTATCGCTGTAACGACAGTCCTTCTTGTCTGTCTCAGGTCGCACAAGCAGAGCCATTGTTCGACTGAATTCACTCGCGTCGGCGTGTTTACCGACAATTAGTGGTGCGCGTGCATCGCTGGACAACTCGCGTCGGTCGTCAAGTTTTATGACTGGGTCGCGTTTCTCTCGGTCACGATCATAATCATCGCTGTAGGCGGCTATTGTGCTGTCATGCGCGTCTCCCTGCTTATCGCGTAGCGACGTATAGTTGTTCGACGATTGCTGTTCTTGTTGACTTTAATGATGGTGGGCGCCAGCCGAGCTTTTGGTGCTCGACAACTGTTTATTTTGAGAACTTTCTTTACTTTGTCGTGAAATTTGAAGTGGATGCGAGCAGCCACTGAAGCGTCCTAGTAAACGATGTTGAATTGTAATTCGACATTCCTTTATGTTGTCGCTTGCGATCATCGTTTGTAATTCAGACATTCTGAATCCAAGTCTTAACGACCGATTCAACTTGATGAATTTGACATGCGAACTGAGTTCAGGCGGGTGCCGCTCGAGTTTTTCCAGTCGGTGCATGTCGTGTTGGTTACAAGTAACCAAATGTTCGTGAGCTTTGAGTTCAAACTGTCGCCGATTCAACTTACACAAGCGACTTCTGAATCCAAGCGGTCGTCGATTCAACTTTCTGAATCTAAGCGGTTGTTGACTCAATTCTCGCTGATGGAAACCAGTCTGTTGCCGCGTCGGCCAGCCGATTCGTGACAAAGACTTCTGTTTCCCGTTCGTCGGTTGCCCTTTTATGTAGTCTTCTTCGCGTGATGACGACTTCTGTGTTGTAGTTTCTCGACAGTGGGGAGATATGGATCGACTTTTTACTGGCAGGCGAATTCTTCTGACTCCTCGTTGTTCTCCCCTACCAAGATCGTCGTACACTTTCTCGCTTGTGTGCTTGTGGAAGTTGCAGAAATTATCGATATTACTTCCGGCTTGGTCTCCCCTACCAAGCTTGTTGCACCTCTTGCTTCCTTCGAACTCGCAAGTTCGAGATGCAGTCGGCCTCCTAGCCGTTTTCACTAGACATAGTCGCTCTGGTACCGTCTGGAACTCATTTTGTGACGATGCAGTTTGAATTCCACTGTACAGAACTTCTTCACCTTTGGACTTTTTCATGTCTATTGTATCGACGTTGGACGCTCCATAGTCCTCGTCGGGCTTCACTAAGCCTTGCCCTGCCGCATGCTGGGCGGGTCTGTCGGATTCCTCGAAGTCCGTGTCGGGCTCTTCAACGTTTATTACGTCTACTAGGCCTGTAATGTCCAGGGTACCTCTTGTATCCCTGATCTCGGTCACTTTGTTGTCCTTTTTCTTCGCTGGCTCGGTGGAGCCCCGTCGACCTTTCTTGTCTTCAAGCTCCTTGACGTCTTCTGTCGATGTCGGGTGATCAAGCCGACCATCTGGCAGAACTTCTTCAACTTCATCACCAACCTTCTCAAGACCTTCAACGCCGCTGTCCTCCTGGACTCGGTTAAAGTCTTCGGCGGGCGAGAGAGAGCGGGGGAACTCAGCTTACGTGGACACCTCATCTCGGTCGCCAGTTGACGTGTCGGCCTTCTGCCTAGCGTCACTTTCCTCTCTTTACACTTCCGTTTCCTCTGTTAATTTTGTGAGCGATGTCTGCCGTGCAGAACTTTCTTCACTCTGGCCAAGACGTTGCGCCTCATTCGCCGTAGTCATCCACCCTTCCAGAGGCATTCCGCCCCCTTCACAGGTGTGGATCTCAGTAGCAAGACCGGGTTCCACTGTCGCGCAGGGTATGACAGCTTCGCCAAAATGACTACATTCTCCCCGAGAGGTCTCTTCAAACTCTGTAAATGTCGGTTCCACGTGCGAACTCGAAATTTGGTTATACCAATGTCCTGTCTGAGTCTGTTGCTCAGCCCCAGCCACATCGATCGTGACAGTCGCGCTGTGGAGGCCTCGCTCATTGTCTCCCAGTTCTTCTGCCGTGTCCGAGTTCATAACAGGAAAGTGTCGTTTATTATTTTCGATAATAATAGTTAGATCAACATACTTGGAATTTGGGTATACTACTGCCCGGGTCGATGTGCACTCGACCGGTACAACAGCAGTCGCAATTTCAGAACTATCTATAGTTGGCTGCAATTGTCGTCTTGCAGAACTTCCTGTAGTCTGCTGTAGACGCTCTCTAGTAGAACTTCCTGTAGTTTGCAGACGCTCTTCCACAGAACTTTCTGTAGTTGTCGTAGATGTCCTTCCACCGTGTCCAAGACACCGTTGAACGGGGGACTACCGTCTCTTAAGCTATCATTTATTTCAGCAGTCTCCATCAACTCAGCACGAGTCGGGGTCATCTTCCCGTCGGTCGATTCCAGCGACACGTCTAGCTGATTGCGTTCCAACTGAAGGTGAGGGGTGAGGAGGAGGGGTCGCCGGCCCGTCGGCCAACTCCGCTACGACTCCTAAAACGGGAGATGGGTGCATCCATTCGTCAACAGACTCCGTGTCTCCAAATTGGACTTCCCCCAAAGTCCTGGCACTCCTTGCCACTTCTTCTTTAGACCTCTCATCCGCTTCATTCGCCGAGAAGGACGGGATATACGGGCCCGTCGCCCCTTCTGATTTACGTCGCTCTGGGTTGACAGAGCACCTCTGTCGGTAGACCACATTCTCGGTTCTGCGCCCTTAGGTTGTTGAAGACTTTCTTCTACCTGGATGAGGGTAGGGTCCTCAAGGATCGATGACGCCACGCCCTGTTCGGGCATCTTATGCGATTGGTCGATCATAACCGCGTTTTTCATACCATGCACGTCGTGGAGTTGTTCTGCCTCTTTAATTTGCCAGTCTTCTTCTTCCACATATGTAGCATCGAATAGCAATCTGAACGGTTCCTCTGCCAGAGTATCGATGACCTCGCCGTCGTAAAGTGTTAACAATAGCCGACCCTCGCGCACCGATATTCTTGACACGACATCCCGTCCGAGAGTAAGAGAGTCATCAACGTGTGGCGAAATGAACAACTGTAGTCGTTCAATTGTTCGGTTGCCAATTTGGACAGGTACGTTAACCACCCCAGTGGCAACCACACCATAAGTCCCCGTCAAAACTACCTTTCTCTGGGTCCTATTTACTCGCCATTTGCATCGTCGGGCGGTCTCTTCTCCGACGTAAGATGCCTCGGCAGACGTGCAGACAGAAGAGCTGATTTGATGGACGAATCGATTTTCCCATTCGATAAAACCTTCTTTCATCTCATCAAATTCTTCAAACAGCTTTCTCATAGCCGGGTCTGACGTGCCTCTTTGTCGCTTTAACTCGGCGTAATCCTTCTGCATGCTGTTGATTCTGTCTAGCGCCTCCGGATTTGTCATTCTCTGCGGCGCTTCTTCAGTCGTGTCAGTATTCTCTATTACCATCATGGTGGTTTTGTCGAGAACACTTCAGAGATCGGTTTGCCACCAGGTCGTCGATTTTGCTTTTTCCTTCGTCGACATTCAGCCTTGTCCTGACGGCGCTTTTGTTGAGTTTGTCGTTTGGTCGCTCGTGATTTCTCTGAACCTTGACCGTTACTCAAGCATAAGATCCTTCTACAGCTTGGTAGTTTGTCGAGATTGCTTCTGTAACTAGCAGAACTTTTTAGCGACGGATGTTGAGTCAAGCCCACTTTTGCATCTGCCGGGTTGCTTGCCCTTTTTTCCGTACCATTGAGCTGACGTGACGGATGTCGGGTCGAGCCCGCTTTTGCATCCGCTTCCATCCTCTCTCTCCAGTGCTGCATGTCCAACTCATTGTCATTGTCTGGGTCTTTATCGTTGTATTGCAGAACTTTTCTTTAATGGTGTATCCAGAAGTATAGCCCGTAATTCTCATTCAATCGCCGACGCCTCTCTGTAGCTTGGGTCGTCGCGATTTGTGTGCGCCGTATGGTATGCGGTACCAGAGGTCTCAGTCTCAGTTGTTCTTTCAGGAGTTTGTTCTAGCAGAACTTTGTTGACTTCCATCATTTGTACATCAGTCAGAGGTTGCTGTTCGCTGTCGCGATAAGCATTATGCACGCTATCCGGGCGACCATAGAGATAAGCCTCTTGTCGCGGCATATCTAGTATGCCGTCGGAGTTCAACCCGCTGGCGTTCTCCAGATGACCATAGAAACCAGCTTCGTCGGGATGAGCGCCATAGGCGTTATCCTGCTGACTGTAGAATCGAACTTCTGGTCGTTGATCTGCCTGTTCAAAAGTTGCGCCTGTCAGTGGCCTCACCAACCCGTCGGGCCAGGCAGAATTCACTTCCAGGGTCGCCTATTTGAACGGCCGACCCCTCCTGTCGATCCATCTGTCGATCCAAGTCTTTTGCTAGTCTTCTTAGTCTTCTTATTTCGACGAGTTCTCGGTTGATTTCTTCTGCCGACACTCGTCTTGGCTGCTCCTCTATTGTTTTTAGTTGCTGCTGTTGTTCAGCCAACTCCTGGGCATTGAAGCCCATTGCAGAACTTTCTGGACTTCATTGCTCTTCTGCTGATGATTGTTCGCCAATAAGCATCAAGTTGGTCGGGGATGGAATATCCCTTGTCGGTACTAGCTGTAGAGATGTCAGTCGCTTCATCGTCGTCCTTTCTTCTGTATGGTGATCGGCAGCGCGACCGGAAATCGGTCGAGCGCCGGCATCACCATACGTGTTGGTTGACTTCAGCTGCCTGGTAGAAATCCTTTCTTCTGCATGACAAGCGACGGCGCGACCGGAAACCAGTCGAGCGCCGGCGTAATCATACGTGTTAGTTGACTTCTTATCTTCTGCATACTGATCGGCAGTGCAAGCACTGGCGCCAGCATGCGTGTCGGTTGACTTCGGCGGTGCAGTCTCCGTCGATGTCGCCGACTTCTTTCTTCTTTCCCGACATCCATTGTCTTCTGCTCGAACTTCTCCGTCTTCTGTTGATCTTGATGCCGACCGTCTTCTTCTTTGTCGTAGCTGGTTGTTGTTCGCTGATCCTGCTGATTCCCTTGCCGACAATCGGGCGTCATACCCGCTATCGTCTTCCATTACCGACGATAGGGCGTCGCTGTAGACGTCAATCTGCGTATCGTCGTCTGTCGACAATTTCAGGTCCCGCGCTCGGGCGTCATTGTAAGAGGTGCCAGAACGCGTGCGGTCTTTATCCTCCAGCGATGATCTCGGCTCCACGTTGGCGGCCCCACTGTAAGTTTCGCGGTGACCACAGCACAATGCTAGGTTGTTCGATGATGGGTGCCTCGGCTAGCTGTGGCCAGTCATGCTGCTTCCGGTCGGCCGCGTCACTTACATCTCTTATACCATAGGATGGGAGGTTTCCCTGGTCGGTAGAAACGCCATTACCCATGGTGGGAACGTAGCTTCTGCTACATAAGAGGAAGTGAACGACTGATAGAAATTACGGGATTGAGTAACTGTTCGATTGTTCGATGTTCGATTCGATCCTGAACCGGAAGTCGGGTGTCGACTTCCTATTAGACAGTCTGAGGAACTTTGAGTTGCTGTTCGATCTGGTGTTCGATCCTGTTCGATGTCGGACCGAAAGTCGATGTCCAGATGCTCCGTCAGTCTGTTGTCGTTGTTCTGACGCGTTGTCGTTGTTCAGGTGTCGTCGTTCTGTTGTAGTTGTTCGTTGTTCTGCTGTTCTTCTTGTCCTGTTCGATTACCCAGAACTTTCAGGACTTAGTCCTGCACGATGTGCACAGTCTGACAACTGCGGTGGCAACTGAAGGCCTCTCTATTTATACGATTTCTGATGGGCGTGGCCTCGGTATCCTGTGCAGGCGCCGATAGAGACATGGGCGGAGCTTGCCGATTCTCTGAACTGTGGGAAACTGGCTCCAACCGGTTTTCCTGGCGTAAGTGGGCGGCGCTAGAAGCTTCCAGAGCGTGGGAAATCGAACTGTATCGTCGTAGTGTGCTTTTCGCTCAGCAGTGTTGTTTTAGTTTGACCTATAATTTAGTGTTTTAGAGAATTTAGATGACTTGTAGAGTAGTTATTGTTTGAACTAAGAGGCTGTCGCCTCACACGCTCCCCTACCAGCGGGCTAGTAATTCCCATTACTAGAGAATTACCATACTGGTTTTAGTTTGTCAGGGCCACCTCCTTACGTAAAACCTTACCCAATAATTTTGGTGCAGAAGGCTCGTTTATTATAATAAAGGCACAATACCTCGAACTGTGTACAGTTTGCTTATAGAGTAGTTAGGCACAATCAATGCTCAGCCTAAGAAATGCTAAGCTATCGAAACTAGCCTATCAGCAAATGTTAATGTAAAAACGCTCTCGATAGATGTCGCATCACCTGACAACAGTTTCATCACACGATAAAAGCAACTTAAAATATAAACGAAATTAGCGATAGCGACCATTAAATAGAACTTTCCGTACTTAAACTAGTCGCACAAAATGTCAGCATCATCAGGCTGTAGTTGCACGTAGGTCGCGTTGATGATTCCACAAGTCGGCGTTGTTGATCAGATTCTCGGCCCGATGTCGAAGTCCTCGTCGCTATCCGAATGGCGGCTGGCGACTCTCCAACTCTCGTCCTCGAAGTAGTTAAGATAATCCTGGCGTCGGCCTTCGGTTGCACAGTTGACAGGAAACTTGGCTCGGACCTTTAACAAGATGGCTTTCTGCGCGAGTCGTATCTTACATAGGTCGTTTCGCAATGCATATCGTTCGCCTTCATTCAACGAGTAGTCCAGGGCGAAACCTCTGCTGATCTCGTCGGTTGAGATGTTGTAGTTTAACGTCGCGTTCGCCAGTTTCATATGACCGATGAGTTTCCTGTGACGTCGGACTGGTGTGGTCACTTGCGGTGGTCTTGGTATAGGCTCTGGTTCGGGTACCATCGTCTTTATCTTGCGTACGGCGTTATACGGCTTCTCCGGTCGACATGGTTTTCTGTCGGGTATGTCAACTGTCGTTGCAGAACTTGATGGTCTTTGTCCACTTGATGATGTAGATGACGTCGCTATCGTCTTGTCGGTCGATGATTTAGGCGCTGTGACTGTTGACATGGTCGACACATCGGTAGTTATCGTAGCTGTCGGCGTCGTGCCTGTAGATACGACAACTACGGTAGATCTCACGAGCGGTGTTCTAGCGGTTGAAGAACTTATCGTACTTGTAGTTGTTGGTGGAGATGCTGTTCGATACGGTTCAGTAACGAGTATAGATCCCAATGTTGTCGATGTTGCAGGTGTGAACAGTTGAAGGCACCGTGGACTCAGTGGCGTCCGTCGATGACGTCGTTGTCTCGCGCTTCTTAGCTGGCGTTATCGTTGGTGCTGGTTCGGATGCGTCGTCAGAAATGACCACCGTCTCCTGGAAATCCGTTAATATCTCCGGGATCAAGGGTGCCGTTACGGTAGTCGACGTTGCTACTTGTTGTTGACGTGCTGCTAGTTCTTCAGCTGTGTAGTCGGGCTCCAAATCAGAAACGTTGAAGACCGGTTGTTCTTCCTCGACCTCGACAATGCATACTCCATGAAGTTCTCCTTCGTCAGAATCTTGCGACATTTCCAGGTCTTGTTCTACACTTGTTGTTGGCGGAAGTTCGCGTGTTTTGCCGTCCTTGTCAGACTCATCTTCGATCTGAATTGTCTCTGTAATAGTCGCTTCTGCAGTAGCGGAAATTGGTTTGGGGACGATCGTTGCAGTAGGGCGAGGTGATGACGCCACTTTCTGTTCTGGTACCGGAAGTAGTGATCCGAGTACATCCTGAACGGACACCTTGATAATCTCTGGTGGCTTTCTCGTAGGTGCCGTCGCTTTTCTTTTCCCCGTATATGCTGATCGACCTTTCGATGGGAGCGGATGTTGATGACGTTTCACCGATGGTGCTGTAGTCTTCTTTGGCTTTGCTGGTGGTTCTTTGATTTTGACGCCAGTTTCGCGCTCTTTCAGATTCTGTACAGCCTGTCTAGCGACCGCTGCCAAAGCGTCAAGCTTTGGACTAGTCATGCGTACAGACATAGTCGTTACAGGTGTTTGTTGAACTTCCGTTTCCGCCTTCTTTTCTTCGCTTTCAGATCCTTCTTAGTCGTTGTAGCCGTAGCTTTAGCTGTTGCCGACGGGGCTTTGCCGACTTTTCCTCTTGAGTCTTAGTTGTGACGCTGCTTTTTCTTGGCTGTCCTGTCGCTTTTTCTTGTT
>Ga0056132_1000442_pt1 | contig 10421 bp, 6 predicted proteins | sample WorMetLIZISLAND2_3_FD_71119 | JGI IMG/M metagenome (GOLD analysis project Ga0056132, IMG submission 71119) | Marine gutless worms symbiont microbial communities from Max Planck institute for Marine Microbiology, Germany - Olavius clavatus LIZARD... ...
CTAGCGGAGCGAAGGCCAGGTAGATCCCGAGCAGAGGACTGGGAAGGTGAGCTAGCTGGATTCCAGTCAGAAGCGGGGTCACAATGGATAGCAATGGAAGATAGCGCTCCAAGCCCGTATGTAGGCTACACTAGTGGAAAATAATTTCTGAGCTATGGCACTCCAGCAGTCGCCAGATATTTACGGAAGAACCAAAGAACGAAAGATATATAGGGAACAGTTATAGTCAAGAGCATAATAAAGAATAATACTTTATCACCCAAACAATCAAACATCTCGTTGCCCAAACATCTGTACAGTCTTCTACTGCTTAACAGAATAGAAATTCAGAAGTATATCAACTAGATGCACTACGATAAAGACACTTGAGTTGATTGAAGTTGTTCACTGATGAGCTACCACATTATTCTATTTCCTGATAAATTTGCACTTCAAGAATAGGCTGCAAAACTTGAATATAATTTGCCTGGATGGAAGAAGAAACATGAGTGACTTATTGAAACATTTTATAACAGTATGAATGGTATTTGCAGTATTAACAGTGATTTATCTTTTGAAACTGATGAAGTTGGCAAAAGGAGATTGGAATGTTTGTGTTTTGTTATATAATTCTTGATAAGTGGAAAACTCTGTAAATAATTACATTACTTACTTTATGTGAAACAATTTCAAAACTTTTGTCGCAGTAACATTGGAACTGGAAACCTAAACTTATCAAATTGTGTAGTTATTTGTTCTCAGTTGTTGATATTATTCTTAATTTGCATTGTTTTTTTCAGGCTGGCATTCCGATCGTTGGTCCGCAAGTATGGCTGCCATATTGCTTATACTCCAATGATTGTCTCCGACTCATTTGTACGTTCTCAGAAGGCTAGAGACAGTGACTTTACAACGAATAGTGGTAACTGTATATTTGCAATTGCTGCTTTTCTTTATTGTTGCTGTATCTGTTTTAAGCTTGTGCTATTGTTATTTTTGTGCTTATTGTTTTAAATGTTTTATATCCAGTGTATAGATCTTAGGATGGTCTAATGTTTGCTGATGTATGTTTGCAGCGGATCGACCACTCATTGTGCAGTTTGCTGCAAGCACTGCAAAAGATTTTGCTGATGCTACAGAGATTGTGGCTGCGTAAGTATTTTGCTCCTGGTAGACATGGTATTTGTATAATCTTCCATGTCAGCTATGATAAGCTGTGATTCTGAAACTGAAAGTGGAAGTGCTGTGATATTTCCCACTGTTGTGTTTTTGTGCAGTTATGCAGATGGTGTGGATATTAACTGCGGATGCCCACAGAGGTAATATATCAAACTGATAGTGTTAACTGAGGTCACTGTTACTAAACGCACATATTTTTCAGTTAGTATTGTTGTATTTCCCTCAGTGCTTTGATGTCGTTGGATAGGTGACATGAATGGCATTGGTAGTGGCATCTGCCCTAAAAATTTATACACTATGACTCAAAAAAGTAAGCCACCAAATTTTTGTCACACCTTTGTCAAAATATATGACCGATTTTCAAACTCTTTCAATGCCACCCTCAATAGGAAATTTGCAGTAAAGTGATCACTAAATATCCTACAATACCTCAGACACAAATGCACCATTTTAACGGCCATTAATCCAGATCAACTGGGTTAGCCGGTTGCCCCTTTGACTCTCAGTCTCCAGTCATTCTTGTTCTTAGCATCCAAACAGTACGTATAGGGTACTTTGGGCTGTACCCCGCTGGCTTACATTAACCATCATCCCAAGGGGGTCTGAAGCAGAAGTTTTTATGGGCCTGATGTCGCCCAACCATCAGTGTCAGTGCATTGAAGGCATATTACTGAACTACCTTGTGAAATATCAACTCAGTATACTTGAACTGATAAATCAGTGAAATTTATCACATTATTCATTTGGACAAAAAGGAAACTCAACGAACATTTTAAGACAACTTATATCATAATTGGGATCACATTTGGTATTCATAATGTTCATCTTTTGCAGATGAGATTTTCTGTGAGATTTTCAGACAATACAGTGGTCGTGATATTGTTGTTTAAATAAAACAGAAAGTGGCACTTAAGTTCCGTCCACTCCACACTCCACACTAGTGACTTCGAGGCCAGTGTAGATGAGCATTAGAAACCACATTTACACCAGTTTAATCCAGTTGCACAACTCATTCTGCACAGCTGTTTGTCGACCATGTGTGCATTTAGTTGTCCCCATAATTCATCTTTGCCAAGAGTTACTCCAGTCTGGTCCTTTCTCCGTCCTTTCCAAGAGAACTTTTCATAGTACATGTGGTTTACATCCTTTAACCAGGTACAGATTCTTAACAAATGCTTTTTCTTCTTCAGAAAAACCATTTCGGAGGCTTGTCATTGAAGTTATAAAGTTTGCACGAATCTCATCTGGAAATGTGTATAAAATCGTTAAATATACAGGAAATGCTTCAGTAAATTTTGTAAATGAAGTTGTTAAGTTTAGGTAAGAAATGTAAATGAGTGTATTTGTGTGTTTTAATGAAGATGGGCAATGCAAGAAGGTTATGGAGCTTGTCTGCTGCAAAAGCCACAACTGCTGGCATAAATGATAACGGCAGCAAAGTCTCGGGTTTCCAACATGGAAGATTTCACCGTCTCCATCAAAATACGCCTTCACGACAACATCAGGTATGTGTTTTGTTTATTTTTTACTCCTCTTTGCTGCATTCCTAACATAGTGAAGTATATAAAAGTATGAAGTGTAGGTGGGGTGCTCATCTCCCTGTCAGTGGCTGTGAGCCCGTAGGTGGATAAACCACAGAGTCTATTACGCATGGCCAATGCGAATGCGATGCCAAACCGATGGTTACCTTCCTGGTCACACAGCATCACCGTCCTTTGCCCGATACCAAATTGTACTGCTTGGTGACAGAGGCACATGGGTGTTGGCAACTTGCCCAGAGTTGTTGCCTGATGGTGCGCCGACCGGGTGTTGAACCCATGACCTCTCGCTCACGAGTCAGACACGCTAACCACTGCACCACCGTGCCACCCATGAAGTATATGACATCAGTGCAAATATGAATAATGATGACCGATCAAGCATCATTAGGCATGCCACCTAGTCAGCTGGAGGGGGGGACCCGGACACCATTCCCATCCACTCGACGCCTTCGGTGCCTGCACACACTGCCGCTGTACTAATTATCATAAGACACCACCTATACACTCTTGAGGACTCGGCCCAACCTGGAGTAACTGGAAAAATTGGCTGGTTAAACAAGTCACTGACGCTGCTGTATTAACAACTGAAAGTATTCTCTGCATGTGATGTATGTCAGCGACACTGTCGACTTGTGTCGCAAGGCTGTCAGTGCCGGCGTGTCGTGGATAACGGTTCATGGTCGAACTCCACCTCAGCGTTGTCAGCCTGTCAATGTCGATGCTATCCGTGTTATTGCCGAGTCTGTACAAGTACCTGTCGTTGCCAATGGTGATGTCAGAAGTGTCGCCATTGCTGACGATGTCCGCCGACGAACTGGTGTCACTGGTGAGCAGTTGTGTCAGTATTGAGAAAGAGTTTCATATTTGAAGACTTTGTAGTTTGCATTTTTAACTGTGTTTTTGCTGTCCTTCAGTTCTTTTTATGCAACAGGAATTGCATTTGGCTTGTATAACCTTGTAAACATGCTGTTGCAAGTGGAACTATACCAAAACCGAACTTTGTGTTACTCTCAGTAGTTTGCAGTAGCAGTAATACTATTGGTGGTGTTCCGCAAATATATCAGGGTATATCTGTGGAAGGCAATTTATGCATATTTACCTGAAGAACAATCGTGCCAAATTTCATCTTAATACAATTTGAAACAGTTTCATCTTGGGCTTTTTTGAATAGCATCACCCCAACAACAAGAACAACTAGATGAGTAGTGATATGGGATCAGTTATACAAAAACTGGAAGCTGTTGATTAGCGTTGAACTCTACTGCATGCGTCAACAAGGCATTAGATCTCTCAGCTGTGCTGAGGCCTGCAGTGGCTGTGTGGTGTAGTGGCAACACTTTGGTCTTGATCAACGTACTTCTTGGATGATTGAATGTCTGCTGACAAGTAAACCATCTCGGTACGTACCCAACTGCCTAGGGCAAGTCAGCCTTCCATCCCTCTGGGGTAGGTTAATCGAGTACCAGCCTGTCTGGCTGGGGTTAAGCGGGGCATGTTCATTTGTGTTGGGTGACAGGTAACACTGTGTGATCCCTTATGGCAAGTGCTGCCCCAGAGCTCTGAGATGACTTGTTCAGGAGAGCTATATCATTTAACTGTTTAACAATGTGGGTGGTCTCTTAAGTGATGCTGGTTCGATTATTGCAGGTTTAATGGCTGCTCGAGGTCTGCTGGCCAACCCTGCCATGTTTACTGGTGCTGAATGTACAACATTCAAATGTCTACAAGACTGGGTCAGTATGCCTGTTATGCCAGCATACTAGCACTGCAGAGCCGTGTAGTAGAGTTGTAAAAACGTTTTTTTGATGGTGAAATATTTCATCAAATATTTGTGTTTTATTTGAATTATTTCAAACGGGCAAAATTCCTATGTTTTCTTGAGGAAATTACAGTAAGTAAATATACTGTGTATAGGTTAGCATAAATGATGAACAATGGACCATGGACTAACTATAATTAACTTTGGTATTGGTAACAAACTGGTAATTTCACATACTAAGTGAATTATCTTTTCTCTAACTGAACAGCCTACTAGCTGAGTCAATCAGTCAACTGCTAAAGTTGTTGTTTGTGCACTGTTGTGCCGTTTCTGTTTAGGTACATTTAACAAAATACTTAAATATAATATGTCAGAAAATTGAAAAAAAATGTGTGCATAGAAGTTGACCTATTAATTAATGTAATCATAACAGCATAACCGACAGTTATGATTTAGAATGTTCATCACAGGTATTGTCCACTAAATTAACTTTCTCTCCTTGCGTGGTCCTTATGGTGGCTTTTTGTTACTTAGGCCACGCTAAAAATTGATTGATTGATTGATTGCTTGATTGCTTGGTTGCTGTTAAGTTTTATTTGAAGTTCGCATGACCTTTCTTTCTTTCATATTGTGGCAATTTTGTGACTGAGGTTGTGCAATTTGTGACCTTTTAACTTTTTGACCTCAAGATTGGTCCATAACTTATTTGCTGATTTCACTCTCAAGGAGCAGGAAATACAGATGGATGGACAGATGCAATACATAATGTGTTGCCTATAATAATGCTGAAAGAAACTGATTTTGAATCCAAAACCGATCACTCTGTGCCACTTGTTCTGCACACAGCATCTGGAACTCACTGCCAAGGACAGTTCTGCAAATCCTCACTGCTGTTACGACCTAGGCTACTGGTTGTATGTCATAAATAATAATAATTATTATTATTATTGTTGTTGTTATTTTCATAACAACAATAGTAATAATAATAATTATTATTGATTGTTCAGTGCTTTGACACTGTTCGTTGGGTGAGAGGAAGGACATCCCGCTTGTAAAAGAAACTTGCTTCGACACCCCTTGTTATCAACAGAACAAGGCCCGTGTGGTGCTCGGGGCCATTGTAGAATAAGCCCACCTCGTTTCCTGGCTGAGTGTCATAAGAGGCGACTGAATAAGGGTAGTTTTGTTTCTGTTGTGTGTTTAGTTGTTTGTTTTCTTTTATTTGTATTGTGTTTATGTGTGTATTTGTGATTTATATTGAGTTTCCTTATTGTTTGTTTGTCAGTAACAGTCAAGTGATTGGCTGTGAAGACCGCCTCCGAAATGACCTATACTGTGTCGGGTGGGGCGTTAACCCATTGAAACAGTATGTGTGTGTGTTGTTATTTTCATAAAGTGTAATTTTGTGATAGTTATTGAAGAGTTGTTGGTATTGTAGGTGGACTTAGCACTGCAGCTTGGCACTCAATTCCAGCCGTTTCATCAGCACCTCATGTTAATGCTAGATGGTGTCATGCCGAAAGCCGACCGACGAATTTTTAACAGTTTGTCGAGCACAAGCGCCGTTGTCGATTTTCTGCGGGATTATTACGGCGTTACTCCAACTTGTGATACTAGCAGAGAACTGGCCGGTGATTTGCCAACTAACAATATTGATTTATGCTCAGAGCTCGTGAACCGATAATGAAATAAGCCATGTTATGTTTTCTGAATCACTGCATGGGATTTCTTCACTCCATGCCAAGCTCAAAACATGTTGCACAAATCTTTTACTTTTCCACCTGCCGTACAAGCATCACTGTCCTTTGACTGGCATAGGCGTACGGGCTAGTTTTTCTAAGGGGAGGGGCTGAGCCACCTTTGCCCAAAAATATTTTGACAGCACCCAGAAAACTGCTCCTCTAACCTGACTAAATAGCGTGCTGTCAACGAAGTGAAACAGTGTAGATATATTATTGATTCATTCAAATATTCATTCATTCATTCCAGTAATTAGTGTAAAAAAGCCCAGATTTTGTGCCCTTCACGGTTCACCACACTCGACAGAATGAATTCCATTTTTTGTTTCATAAATACAACAAAATTATTTTTCTTCATTTTTGGCTGCCATCTGCCCAAAAATTTTGGGGGCTGCAGCTCTCCCAGCCTCCCCCCGGCTCATATCATGCCTATGCACCTATGCAGCATCACTGTCCTTTGACTGGTACCAAATTATATCATTCAGTGACAGAGGCACTAAGAGGTCCTGCAGTCATTGGACATCATTATTTTGTGCAATCTGTAACTGTTGTTTGTTGTAATTGTCATACACAGAAGACTTGTAGCATTTAAGTACCATTTATCATTTATGTGAACCGATACATGAAAAACAGTCGAGAAATACCAACTGCAAAACAAAAATAGGAGCAATGCACCTTATACCGGTAACTCGAATAGCAATTGACTATAAATACAAAGAAAATGCAAGCAGGCAAATTGGCTACTGTTCTCCAGGCTATCCCTGAGTGGAATTGTCAGTTCTTCCTTACACAATGGCAGCTTGCTACAGCCTATAGTGTTTCAAATAACGACTCACCGATGTACAGACAGATGACTGCAGAAATCTCGGTTCAGCCGAGTAAGTCCATGGAATAATGCACTGCAGTGAATAATGACAAGTACGAATGTACTATGGATCAGGAACTGTAGACAGAAGTGCTACTGTGCTAGCGGCAGCTGGCAGACGCTGTGTTTGCACTCACCAGATGGCAACACTTATGAGTGAAATGACGTCATGACTGCCGTCTTGAAAATTTGACATCAAATTGAAAATCTGACTCTGTTAATCAATGAAGAACAATCATGCCAAATTTCATCCCACTGTGATTTGAAATGACAGAGCCTTTGGCTTTTTTGAAAGGGTCGCCAACAACTACAAGAAGAAGAACAGCAACAACAAGATGAAATGAGTAGCAATGTGGGATCAGTTCCTGATCCAATAATGTAATTTGCCTTTGTTTCACAGCAGCTGATTCTAACATATCTACACATCATGTTATAGTAAAGCCGGGAACCAAGTATGAGGTCTATACTGTAATTAAGCACCTTTTGCAGCAAAGTTCAAACGTCAAAGTTTCATTTAATTCGGACTGCATTACGTTGATCTAAAATTGTCCTTAATTTGCATTGATTTACACTGCTAACATAATTTCTAGGACTAGATAATGATACACCACACTAGCAGACATGACAAGCAACATTCAAAGTCGACACATAATAAAACAAATTAAAATAAACCAGTACATACATACATACATACATACATACATACATACATATTTTCAGTCGAAACAGTCCTCATGTATACATCGTAATTGTACAAGGTGAGGTAAATGAGATACTTGAACTTGATTAATGTCTGGGTGGTATAGAACTATGCAATTTTCACGAGTGAAAATAAACTTGAATGATTGATTGACTGAATATCGCAAACTTCTTCTCTAGCCACGGGGACATTCTTATCGGCAAAACACGAAGTGTATACTTGCATAAAATTACTATGAGGTACTGAGTACTCAAATTCGAAAATCAGAAGCCATGACTGTGACGACCTTCGAGTTCGACATGTCATAAACAAATTTTGTAGTGAAAAGTACAATGGGGTAAGCAGTATTTACAGCGAGGCATAGACGCCAGTTTCATGAGGTCATCGGTAGACGGCCAACTCGAGCAATGCTGCTGCTATAGCAGATAATATGCTAGATGTTGATAGAACTGTCCACCGGGAGGAGCCACTGCTGCAGAGAGTGCCGTCCATTTGGCGAATGTCGACATAACTGACCTGCCCGGTGCCCTCACTTTCCACTCGACAGACGGCACGGTAGTCGCTGAACCGCTGTGCCAACTGACGCTGCAGTACCGCCGCGCTGGAACTGCTGCCGCAGTTGCAGCGCAGCTGGTTGCCGACAGCGAGATCGAGCAGTCCGATAGCACCGACGTGAGCTGCCACATCACCGAACGCATCGTACTCTATGCCGGAAATGGAACAGTTGGAGATCGTCAGATTTCCGACCCGACTCAGACCGGAAAACGAATGCCTGCGCAACGTCGGCAACCGGAAGTTGGCTATGCGCAGGCGCTCTACGCCGAAAAGGTTGTGGAACGCTCCTGCGTCGATCGTGAGCGCCGTCGTTGATGTATTTCCGGTTCCGAACGGTGATCCGCGCAGCTCTAGACTTCCAACGTCGCTCAAGTGGGCGAAAGCCTCGGTGTGCAGCGTCACGTTGTTCGAGCGGAAGTGGATTAGAAGTTCGTCGACGTCGGTTGTACCGCGGAAGGCGAAGGTGTCGACGATCTGCGTGTTGGCCAGTCCATCAAGGTGAAGCTGGTTGAGACCGCGTAACGACCCGAACACGTCGCCCCCGAGTGACGATCCAAGTCGACAGTCGACGAGCCGCAATGACTGCAGACCGCTGACTCCACGGAATGCGTGCTTCTCGAGGTGATCCACGTCCGTCCTGGAGAACAGGATCTGCGCCAGATTAACGTCACGGAACGCATCGGTGGACAGGACCCCGATGTGACAAGACGTAAGATTAAGAAGTCCGCCACTTAGAGCATACCTGGATTTTCTCTTTGCGTACCTGGCTTCTTTGATTGTCTGGCTTTTATCACTCCCCAACACCGCGTTCGACCCATTCAGACCCCTCTCTATTCCGCCAGTCTTGAGATCGGAAGTTGGCGACGGACCACGTGGCCGGAAGTGAATTCCGCTGAATGCGAATGAGTGGACGTTGTCGACGTCGACACGATCCAAGACGATTCCACCGGCGTCTTTGAGTCCTTCGAAGACAAACCGGTCCATCTTCGCCATGTGCGTGTCTCTGATCTCCACGACGCCCACGCTCTCCGTGTTCGTGAAGATTCGAGGATGCAGCGTCAGACCTGGAACGCTCTGGAAGACGATGCGTCGCATCCAGCGAGCGCCGTAGAAGGCGTACGCATCGACTGACAGCGGCAGACGACCATCGCCCAGTACCACGTCGAGGTACTTGATCCAGGCAAACGCGTGTCTGTCCACCGTACGTACGTCGTTGCGTGATAGATCAATGATTGCATTGCAAGAACGTTGTCGTCCATCAGCATTCTGTGCTCCTGCGTTTCCGTTATCGGCACCGTCTGCACGACATTAACGTTCACTGAACAACTCAAACTAACAGTTACATGTACACAAAAATCTGATGACTATAAGAGCTCTACGGGCCGATGTATTTGTCGGGGATCGGGGCTTTGCGTCCTTGCATGAAACGGCTGACCCCTTAATGAAGTCCACATAAAGCAGGGAGGCGAGTTAGACTATGGACATCAGTCGGGTCCGTCCACGGGTCGGGTTGTGTTGTGTTGGGTCCAGATTTTTTCTTACTCGGTCGGGTCCAATGATGTGGATCAGCCTGGATGATACAGAATGTTATAACGCTAAATGTAAATTGTGAAGTTCATTGAAGTGAATGCTAGTTCTGCTCATGTTCGAGTTAGGTACATTGTGCTTACACACTACACTGTATTTCCTGTGTAGACTACACAGGAAATCAAAATTTCATTAAGTCTAAACTCTCTATGTTGATTCCTTACTTTCTGTGCAACACTGATGAATAAAGTGTTTATTTTTTACAGCGCGTCAGCATAGCTTGCTATGCAGAGCGCTGTATTAGCTATAGTAAATCCGTCCGTCCGTCTGTCCGTCACACGCTGGCACTGAGTCAAAACGACTCAAGCTACATGTACGATCATGGGGTCTTCACTGGAGGATAGCCCCATGACTCTAGTTTCCAGCACGCTTGACTTCACCGCAAAATTCCAAAGGGAACATGGACAGCGAGGGCGCCGAATGAGAGAGGGGTAGGAAAAATAGGCAATTTTTAGCCAATAAGTCGCCATATCTCAGAAACGGTGCAAGCTAGGACCATAGTCACAATGGCCGACTA
>Ga0056132_1000443_pt1 | contig 10415 bp, 6 predicted proteins | sample WorMetLIZISLAND2_3_FD_71119 | JGI IMG/M metagenome (GOLD analysis project Ga0056132, IMG submission 71119) | Marine gutless worms symbiont microbial communities from Max Planck institute for Marine Microbiology, Germany - Olavius clavatus LIZARD... ...
TTACCTTCGAGGATGCTATTGAGCTGGCCTTGGATAAGTCGCTGTGGAGACTATTGGTAGCAAGCGGAGCTACGCACTGATATGGTGCATGCCGAATAATGATGATGATGATGATTGTTGATATATGTAGATGCATTGATTCTGATACTGAGTACATGTATTGTTATTGTGCTGCAGCAATAAAGTACGAGGTAGAGGAGGATGAGGTACAAAAGGTCCCGATGTCGGACTTGCGAGCTTTCATTCTTAGCGAACCTCTGTTTCTCGCAGGTGACGACTTGTCGCTGTTGACTTTCATGTTGAATACAACCACATAAGTGAATTTCACTTAAGTGCTAATGATACCAGCATGGAAATCAGCTCTGCATAGTGTTGGTTATGTGGCTGACTGGTGGGAGGTTACGTCGACTAGTGTTCAGTATCCACTTAATACAACGCAGATACAATAATAATTTGAGGTCCAGCTTATCACTCTATCCATCATTCAATATGATTCAAACTTGATCAACAGGCTGTGATGCCACTTTCTTCCTATAAGCCATTTTTCGCATTATAGACCATTAAAATTGCCATGATTTATAGTTTTATAGATCCTGAGCTTCATGTGATTTATGTGTTTTGTTCAATTTGTTGTAGTATCATCAGGAATAATGTTGGATGTGTGTTTGTGTATGCTAATTATGGGCTTTCTTGGCAATGATGTGCTGTATAAATTGATGTTTTTTTACTTACGGTACTTATTTAAGTATTTCTCAGAAGTCAAGCCCAAACACACCAGCTTTGGTCTACCGGTGCCCAGTTTAGATTTTTGGAGTCCTGTACCTCTTAATAATGTCAAAGAATACTTTTAAGGAAACTGCAGTCACTACAATCAGTCTGAATCAGATAGATATCCAGATGAAGTATTCAGCAGTACATACCAGTTCACACTTCACAGTCGTGGGCAAAGTACAAAGATGTGATGTAAATAAGATATTTTTTGAAGATGTGTTGTTGTGAACAAAATTAAGAACAGTTGCTGGTACTGTATAGGTCTTAACACTGTGTTGTGACAGACTGTTTCTGCGCAGTGTGAATTCAGTTTTGTCATGTCTTGCACATCCTTGACCACTGTATAGACCATAGGCAGACAAATGCTAATATCAAATGTCATGATTTGAGTTGAGTTAGAACATTTCAGTCTGGTGGCAAAATCACTGAAACAACCACAGTGATGTCGGGTGGTGTTATTAAAATCTGCTGATGTTGGTAATGCCAGTGCATGGACAGATGTCGTTTAATGAAATTACTTTAATGTTGAGGGAAATCAGTTGGGGAAATACAGTCAGATGGTGGAGTGTTGCTGGGTCCTGTGTGCTGTTTGATCATGTAATGCTGCAGTGGTGTCTGTACAGTGGACAGTGTGATTGGTTGTAGGTCTGATCGGTGGTGCAGTGCTGATACTGCTGCTAATCATACTGATACTGATGTTCATCATCTATCGTATGCGCAAGAAAGACGAGGGCAGCTACTCACTGGACGAACCTCGACACTCGTTTGCCTACACACGTGCCAAGGACCAAGAATTCTTCGCTTGAATGCGGCGGCTGTACATTGACCAGGGTGTCTATTTGGGCTGAAAAATCTCCAGGAGGTGTTTAGCTGTTGTGCCCTGCAAATTGTTCAGCCTCTGTATTTGGGAGCAAAAGTGAGCTGTACAGGCGCTGTTGTGGCTAATGTGAAACGTTCGTATCACTGAGTCTCTATACTGTCACCTAATAACATTTTAGTCCCAACGGTCACATTGCAGCACCAGGCAACCAGTGAATTTCTGATCCTGAAGACACAGCACAATGACTTACCTTGAGTCTTAATGCAATGGAAAGTTGGAGATAAAACAGTGGATGATGTCTTGGTATAATTCAGTAACGGTGTAGTAAAATTATTGTCCATTAGTGTCAGCCTAGTTTTTGCCTACTAACAGACTATACAGTAGCATAACTTTCATGCATACTGCAGAGAAGTTTCTTACGTGTGGCAGCGACATGCGTGAAAGAGTGAACCATACTGATATTTTTAACTCTCACACAGCGCAGTAGCGTAGTGCAAATACGGCTGTATATAAGAGCAGTTGGTCATGCCGATGTGGCCTTAAGTACAGTGCCCATTAGTGACTGATACCTGATAGACGTGCATTACTTTGTGAACTGAAACAACTGCAGAGTCACGATGAGCAATGGTGCCAGCATTGAAGACAGTGCTTGGACACGTCAGTCGTCACGCGAGCTCGTTGAGTTATTGTTGTATAGTGTACGTTTTTATTGTTGTTGTGAATCATCGGTTTTGTTTTGGAATAAGCCGTGCATTTGCTGCATCGTCATAGTTGTCCAAATAGACCAATATTATGTCCTGACTTTCTGTAATGGATAATTATAGGTTCAGATCGGCGACCTGAAACTAAGCAAGGAATTGAAGGAAAATTTGTTAGGTTCAGATCGGGAAGGGTTAGGGATAGGTTTAGGTTTAGGGTTAAGGATCGCCGATCTGAACTAGATTGCCGATCTGAAGCTATCAGTTTTGGCACCTGTTAAATTCAGATCGCTGATCTGAACCTAACACCGTGCTTTTGTAATTTCTTACACAGCAATAGAGGGTGAGTGTTTCCCAGGCAAACTGTTTCAAAACTGTCTTTTGTATTTTTATGCAGTTTTGGTAATAGTCTTTGTGTCATTACTATCTTGATGTTATACAGAGCTACTGTACAAAAATCAGACATAAGTAAGTCAGCCTGCAGCAAATGTTGGTTATGAAATGCTTCAAACTTCCAGCTACAGACATGCGCATTGATATGAAACATTATTTAATTACTAATGTTAATTATGCGTTAATTTTTGCACATGTATTGATTGATTGATTGAGTATAAACACCTTTATAGAATGTCGTTTGTTACAAACTGAATCGTTGGTTGCTGAAGTGAATCAGTTGCCTGTGAACAATAACCAGCAAATGCATGTTGTGCAAGTCTCCTGCCAGAACAAAAGTCGAATGATGTGCATGTCAGTGTTTTTTTTGTTTTAGCATATATTATATGTATTTGTACGTGATCGATCGCAATAACAACACTATCATCAACAGTACTGTGGGATATATACCGGTATTGCAGTGAAGTGAAAACTGTATAATAATCAATTATTTTAATTATATGTTTGATTTTTGACAAACACATATTCAATCAAAAAACACATTTATATGTCATTTAAGATTATTGTACATGTGTAGTGTGTTATGCTTTTCTATGCATAGAGACACCAACTTGATTGTGATGTGTGTTTATATTTAAATGGAACGAACTGTGCGCACCATTGATACAGTGTAGATACTTGTTGAAATGCTGCTGTTTCTTACTGTTATTTTAGCATGACTCGATAATAACATAGTTTGTCTGTTTAGTGTGAGCTCAAGTCAACAGTGCCTACCGAAATGTTGTGGACTTTTGCCACATGTGGTGATTGTTACAGTTAGTCATAACTGGTATAGGCGTAAATCATGGTCATGAGGAACGGGACCTATGTCCTCAGCATTCTGAATGCTTGTAGTCGTGTCATCAGTGCAGATTATCTCGAATTTTGCCAGCGTCTTTTATTGCTCGCAGTCTTGATTCTGTATACTCTGGTATGAAATGTGGCTTCTGAGGACGCTTGCTTTAAAAAAGATTTCTGTACTCTTAGCTGCATGTGGAAACCACATTATTTTATAAAATTGGCACATTCGGGCAATTGCGAGACATTACATGGTGCATTGCATGTGTAGAATGGATGTTTGAGACGACGGGTTTCCGTGTCAGATTTCATGCCGTGGTTTACGCCGATAATATCTGGCAGCAGTTTAGTGAAAAGTCGGTTTAAAACTTCATTAGTACTTTTCGTTGGTTTCATGCTGACAGCTTTTCTGCCGTTGACTGCATTACAGTATATGTTAATAGCCTAGGTGGGAGCCACAGTTTTTTGTGGAACATGGAATTTTGAGCCGAGCCGCGGAATTTGCCAGTTTCATCATCATCATCATCATTTAAGTTTCTGCTGAATTTCTACATTTTCACAGAATGTTGTGGAATTCGGTACTGGCTGATGACAAGGGGACAAAGATGGCATATTTTGGGCTAGTTCAGGCGGCCATAAGAAATTAATTACTATATGTAGACGCCATTGCGCCTTGAAATACATGACTGCCACTCAAGGTCTAACAAGAGGAATATATTGAACTTATCTGAAATGTTGCCAGTTGCAGTTACCGGCGACAAATACTGCATATTTGGTCAGGTTCAGGAGGCCATAGAATATTAATTGCAAACTGGTTCGCGCGATTTGGAAAAATTTGCCACAGAAAACTATGGCCCATATTAATAGGATCCACAAAGTTTACAGTGGAATTGTGAGGAATTAAATGTCTGGAATTAATGTTTGTATTTTCAGTCCTCGCCAGCTGCCCGTCTTGTCTAAGACACTTGCAGATTTCCTGTCGATACTGAAACGTCTTAAATGCAGTGGATGAATGGCATTTTCACAGATTCATCTAAACTTGGCTGCCAAACAGTAGAAGGCTAATGGACATCATCACCTTCTGGCGTGCAGTAAAAGATGGACGGCTCTGTTGGCGCTAGCAAACACCCTACCATAGCATCTGTAGATGTCGTCGAGTTCTCGTTATGTTCCAGTCTCTCAACCGAGAGTTTAATGGTTTAATGCCCGGTTTTGTGAACTCTAGTTACACCTCGGAATAGCTGTTACGAGATTGGAAGATTTCCCACGATTTATTCTCCTCTGTTATTTTATAATCAGTCAGGAAGGCCTACTAAGTGATATTTGTTACATGTAAGTGAAATCAAATGAACGTTGTGCAGTCTGAATTTTGTGACATTTTTGTTGATTTTCGTCAGGTCGCTTGTTCAGTTGTCAGGCATTTTTAATCCACGTTCTTTGGCTTTTAGTCTAAACAAGTTGCCAGCTTCTTCACTTTTTGTAGAGAAAAATTAATGATCCTTGTTAAACTGGAGGCCGCGGAATTTTGACGATTAACTGGCCCACAGAATGTGGTTAAAAATTTCCATGGAAGACGGTGGACTTTGGACTCTACAGATGTTTTGCGAGTAGGGCGCTTGCCGGCGCATTGACGGTCTGTGTGCACTGTGTGATTGCCACAACGCAGTTAAAAGGGAAGCTATCAGTGCTATACTGTAAGCTGTGTGAGTTCAGGTGTGACATTGTTTCCGTTCACCTGTCTAGCGTCACGCGGCCGCTGAATGCTGTTGCTCTGGGTGACCTGAGGGGGTCAGACGGATAGGTCTAGGCCGCCGTGTTGCCCTTTCAGTGGCAGTGGCATCTCTGGCTACCGCTCTTTAACGAACAGTGACATTATTGAAATATTTTTCAGTACATATATACGTGTATATCTACAGTATTGTTTAATTGCTTCAGTCGTTTGTGCCTTCGGAGGATAATATGACACTGTACTGCTCAGTCTTGCAGTACATAGCGTTAACATCTCTCCCACAAAGAACGAAGACAGTTTATTGTAAAAACAACGCGGCCCATTACCTGTGTCTGTGGCAAAACGTTGCTATATACATTATACACTTAAGTACGACTCCGAAGGACCTTTACCTAAACTGTACGCCACGTCAACGCATTGCTGCGGAGTAACTGAGTCACGTGATGTTGATTTGCATGTAAGAGGGATGCCGCTACCGACCAATCAGCGACCGTTTAGATACAGGGCGATTATTATTAGTGTCTCAGAAAAATGTTGCCCTTTTTATATTTTTGATAACTTTAGTCAGACGTCATCCAATTTTGCCAATTCTTGGCAGAAACATACCCAATGGAATTTGAAATAAACACAATGTACACAGCACACCACATCTCAATTTTATATGTTCGTACTGTACCGTGTAAAAACTAAAACTAGAAAGGTACAGTACAAACGTATGGAAAGAGGTGTGGTGGGCCGTGTGCATGTGATTTGTTTCAAATTCCCCTGGGTATGTTTCAAGAATCTGCAAAATTGGGTGACATCTGACTAAGTTATCACAAGTATAAAAAGCATGACTTTTTGAGACACAGTGTAGATACTTTTGATATATAATACGTGATGGAATTTGTGACAGGCATTTGTATTGTTTGTCTCTGAAGGGTTATGTTGACAAAGGTTGCTTTCTGGTTGGTTTGTAATGGGTGTAACATACCGTAATAAATTTTAGTTCTGACATTTAACTGTTGTTTCTAAAGAGTGTATTGATTTGCCAGCTTAGGGGAAACGGTTATATCACTGGCGGATCTAGGACTAGTGGGCCACATGGTGAGCGCGGGACCGAGTCTGGACTGTGCCCCCAGCAGGTAAGGGGCAAAGCCCCCTGAAGCTGAAGGCAAGGCATTTTAGCTTTGATATGCTTAATGGGGAGTGAAAAATTCCTTCTTGTGGGGCTTACCCTATCGATTTTTCACGCTCTTTGTGCCACCTTGAGGGGGCTGGTCCTCTAAAACCGTGAAGGGGCATGGCCGGATTGCCCCTGGACCTGCCGTATGACTGAGTTCCGGACTGAAGAAGCTCTAACGCCGGAACTTCCGGAAGTTAAATGAGATCAGTAGTCGAACACAATAATTAAGACGATTGACAGTTTGCTACCTGGCTATTTTATTCTACTGCCTTCAGTAGAGTTCTCATGTCATACCGGTACATAATGTCTATCGGAAGTAGCAACATATAGGCTATAACAAAACATGTAACCTGCTGAAATCGTGCTAATTGTCAGCATGTTTTGTTTGTTTCCTTAACCTTTACGTTGCGCCTGGGGAGAGAAGGTTAACAAGAAAGCTGAGCTACCCCTCAGATGACCACGCGATGCGCCTTATATATGGGGCCCTGAAAAATTTCGAGACTCCCTGAGTACGCCCGCGGCTACTTTTACCGAAATTTTTAATGGGCTTTTGTTGCGATCGATCCTATGAATATGCGTACAAAATTTGAAGTTCGTAACTACCCATTCCTGATATAATAGGGGGTACTCAAAAAAATTTGGGCAGTCCCCGGATACGCCCACGCTCCCTTTTCTCCAAAATTTTTAATGGGCTTTTGTTTGGATGGACACTCTTAATGTACCTGCCAAATTTGAAGTCCGTAGCTTTACCCGTTCCTGCGATAATAGTGATTGCAGTTTTGGGTTGCGGTTGCGAACCCCCAATCTTGGGGTAGGGGAGGCCGTAGGAGTCGGGATGGTGCCGTTCGAAAGAGCGTTGGTGAGTTCCTATAGGCCCTTCGTAGTAACTTTTCATCTATCTTTACGCGTTTCAGAGATATTGCCGCTTTGTGCTCCAGCACGCCACTTTCCCCCCATCTCTAAGTCTCCCTAAAATTTCCCTATCTTCCCCTGGGACTAGGTGGATGGCCTTTGGTCTACGAAGAGCGAAGATGTTGGGCTAATTGTCCGTGCAATTAGTTTCCAAGATTTCCAACTTATGTGATAACTTTACAGATGGACGGACAGACGACATGCAATCTCAATACCGCGCTTTGCACTATAGTACATCGCGCGGTAAAAATTATCCCACACCAGCTCGGTTTTGTATAATCAAAAAAAACGCTTATGAATTAGGCTAAGCTGATTTATGGCTTTACCTGAATGTGGATTGGGCACAAAATGCGACAATCAGATCGTTGATTGGCGCACCGGAAATTGTGACGTCAAACAGGTAACGACTTGCAAGAACTCTTATGCTCATTGTTGAGTTGACAAATATATAGTTTCAAAGTGTGTGTTTTTGTTGCATAAGCACAGTTTTTGACCACGACAAGATCAGAGGAAAAGTTTGATATTTAAAACGACACTGATGGGCAACCGGAAATACTTATAATTTCTGAAACTGACAGGATCAAAATTCCAACGGCGAATCTGTGGTTTATGAGCACAGCGAACTCGATAAAAGTGCATCCAAGCAATGTCGACAATCATGATCGAAGTATAGAAATGCATATGTGTTGTCAATAATCTAGCGATTTCCGGTTGTCCATTGTTGCAAATCGCAATCACTTGCGGACAGTCCGAGTCAGGTAAGGTAGGCCGAGAATTTGGGATTTGCTGTTGGAATTTTGACGCTGTCCGTCATAGTTCCGGTGATGTAAACGTTTCCGGTTTCGGGGGCCATGTCGCTATTTCCGGTTGTCGGTCACTATTGCAATCACTTGCCGACCCTTTTCGAGTTCTTTCTGGCAGTGCGGCAAAGCCCAGATTTGGAGTTGGAATTTCGACGATTCAAGTACTTCCGGTTTGGGTGGCCCATATTGCTGTTTCCGGTAGTCGACTAATCGTTGGTGGTCGAAATCACAGTTAATCACTGTCTTTGAACTCGCCGTGGTCGATTCTCACAGACTTGCAGTAGAAAACAAAATATACGTATATCGTTTATCTATTAAAACGTCTGTGGCCTAAGCGCAACAAATGTGCGTAAAAATAAAAGCACAATATGAGGTTTAATGAGGCCCCTACCCTTATTCGTGAACTTTGAAAAAAACGAGCCACAAAACGGGTTTTTTATTCGTCTTCACAGTGAGTTGTATGAATCGGTGTTGGGATAGCCTATAATGCGTCGATAATTAATTTCGGAAGTTTATTTATTTTTAGTTTAATAAAATACTTCGAAGTTCCGGAAAACGAATAGTGATCGTGACTCGGACTCCGAGAAACAGCTGGGTGTGATAAACGCGGTTCATGTGACTTGCCGTATAACAGCAGTGAAGTCATAATTACTGCGACTAACACCCCAACTGCATTACTTCGATTTGTTGTGCATTTCTTGTACAACAAATCCACAGCATCTTTACACTCGGTCATTCACACGACTTGTCATTGAATCGCGTAACTTACGTAACAGTGTTACGTCACGAGTCGCAGCGGATGTCATAGTACGCACCCTCAAGGTCATCTTCTTCGTCCATAAAATCCGCCATGTTGTAATATAGGTGTATCATGGTTACAGGTCATTGTCAAGGTAAAATGTCAATAAATGACTAAAGGTCGCTTGAGCTGTGCACACCAAATCGAAGTAATAGAGTTTGGGCTTAAAAGTCTGCAGTCCAGACGGCACGATTAGTTTGTAAATTGTATGTATGTCTGCCAGAGTCTGTCTGCGTATCTCTGCCTAGCTGCGTGTGCGAGGGTGTATGTGTGTATGGGAATGCGGCATCCGGTATACAGCAGAAGTCGATTAACTGTGCCGGTCCAGCGAACAATACTGGTCACTTGACGTCGTTGACGGCACGTGACATTCGAATGTATTGCATGGCAGCAGCAGCAGCAGCTGTCGCAATGGTCTTCGTGTGGAATAAAGATTACAGGCACCATGTAGTGGAACCCATGCTGCCAAGCTCAGACTCCATTACTTCGATTTGTCATTGATTTGTTGTTGGCAGTATTGATCCAAAGTCGAATTTTTGTATGTTGGATACTGAGCTTAAATTACATTTCACCTGTAGCATTCATAGGCTTATATATGAGGAATCGAGTGAAAATTACGTTGCCAAATCAAATTTTACTGCTAAACTAAACAAACAATAATTGGCAGAAAGCGCCAACCATATAGCTACATAATTGTGTAGCGTTTTGTTTTTCGCTCCATTAAGGCCTGTTTCCATTACCGCTGCGCGTTGTTTTGTGTGGCGTTGAGTGACGAGCGATAGTCACAAGCCGTAATGGAAATAGTTCTTAACGTGCAATGTAGCCTAGTCGCAGGTACTTTGACACCGTTCTATAATTACGTTATTAACTTTTAGCACCGGCTCCTTTGTGTGCTCGCGTATATAGCGGCGGCAAAACATGAATAAAATATAATACTGCGACGGTATAGCACCGTAGAACGTATTACATCGTCGCATAGAATTACGACGTCGAGGGTCTATGAGCTCGAATTGCGGGGGAGCATTGGGCGAGGCTTTCATGCTCATTCTGCAGCTCTTCACATTCATATGAAAATACCCATACTCCACTTCTCAACCTCTGTAGGTACTCCTTTGGTATTCTCTCTCTATTGAACTGCGTTGCTGCGACGCATTACGGCGTTGCTATGAATAAATCGATAGATTAGCACGCCGATCGAAGGTTCGCGGGGATTTGTATTATCATCATATTCCACTTGCGACGATGGCTTTCGTGTGCGGCCAAAGTCGTAACGAGGAAGCACTCAGACAGTGCAAACCATACAGTGCAACTATTGGTCAATAGCCGCATCTACACCGTGGGCCATAAAAAAACGTGCCACAGCGTACATGTATGAATGAAACGTTGTACCGTTGAACATAACTTTCACAAGGTAGTGCGGCAACAGAATTCGGGTGCGGTGGAAGATTTTATTTTACCGTATTCCGCAGTTTATCTGCGAATCCAAAA
>Ga0056132_1000444_pt1 | contig 10414 bp, 8 predicted proteins | sample WorMetLIZISLAND2_3_FD_71119 | JGI IMG/M metagenome (GOLD analysis project Ga0056132, IMG submission 71119) | Marine gutless worms symbiont microbial communities from Max Planck institute for Marine Microbiology, Germany - Olavius clavatus LIZARD... ...
TGGGATGTGTTATGTAACGGCAACGTAGGCCTAGTAGGCCTTAGTAACGTAAACGTACTTGTGGACGACCACACAACCAGTACAGCCGTAGGAGGGCGGTGCCCAGAGATTGATTGACAGTGACTGTCGACGACGGACAGTGACGACGTAGATCGAGGTCTTTTGGCTGGCGGTGGCCGTGCTGGTACGTCTCCAAGTGGACCGGCCACCGCCAGCCAAAAGACCTCGATCTACGTCGTCACTGTCCGTCGTCGACACTCGACAGTCGCTGTCAATCAATCTCTGGGCACCGCCCTCCTACGGCTGTACTGGTTGTGAGGTCGTCCACAAGTACGTTTACGTTACTAAGGCCTACTAGGCCTACGTTGCCGTTACATAATACATCCCATAACATCCCATTACACCATAACAAGTGCGACGCCCAACCACTGCACCAGCAAGACAACTTGTGGTTATAGTTACGCTTATGGTTACGTGGTGTCATCATCATTGTTGTCATCATCAGTTATTATTATCAGCAATGCATGAATGAAGTTAACCCACGGTACACGTCCTCTTCCAGCTGATCCTGTTTTCACCGCTGGTAAAGATTGTTAGCGGCACAGATTTGATGAAGCCGTGTGATTTATGGACGTACGGTCACACGACCAGCTGCTGGAGCCGCTAGTTCTCTATTCCTGACACCGCAGGCGATCGACACGTTCAGCAGCTTATGCCGAGATGTCGTTTGTCATCCACGTTATATTCAGCATCACGCTTGTGCTTCATGATCCTTTGTTGCTTTCACTGACCTCCGCCGAAAAATGGCGTTTTATTATGGAGACGCCCGCTACGTATTTTTGTGTATGCATGGCGTTGCTTTGTTAAGCGTTGACAGAATATGACGATTAACCCGAAAAATTATTAATATTATCTATTAACAACAATTAATAATTGTAACAGTAAGCGTATTAGTGCATGTGTAAGTTGTGTATTATTGGTGTTTGTGTCAACGTTACGTATTTGTCGTGAATACAAATGTTCATTCAGGTCTACTCGGTAATTGCTCATGAGCTGCATTATAGTGCGTTGGAATTTCTTTTAAATGATAGATAGCTTAGTAACTTTTTTTCGTTTTTAATATTATAATGATCGTTTTAATTTTTAACTCTTGGGATCTTTATTACCAATGGTATAAATTAGTAATAATGATAATAATAATGGGTCGCCATATATTTGCATTTTGCTATATAAGCACACAGTAACAAAAAGTGACATTGTGCCTTTGTGGCGGTCGTTGCTCAGCTCCAATCGACCGAGTGTTTATCGTCGTCGGTGAGATGGTGACCAACTACGACGGAGTCGAGCCACGACGCGACGCCGTGTTCGTCGAGAACCAACCGACACCGACGCGCTGCGTCGCGGACGGCGGCTACCCAGCGCCCGACGTGACGATCCGCATAGCCGACATCGACGTTACCAATGCGTTCGCTTTCTCGCAGAAATTGCAGTTTGCCGACGACGACGGCGACGGCGTGGGTGGCGGTCGACCACGACCACCCAGGGCGCTGAGAAGGCTTCGTTATGTCACCGAAAGACGTCATGACGCCCTGCGGCTGATGTCCGACGATGACGGAAAGTCAGTCGATTGTGTGGCCACGGTGGCTGGTTTGGCCGCCAACAATACTCGTGCACATATCATCGTACACTGTGAGCGATTTTTCATCATTTTATCCCCAAGATTGTTGCTGTCATTTTCACAAGTAAAAAATTTCAGTGTAAATGATAGAAGATAACGAAGAAGACTGAAAAAGCGTTGGGTAAATTATGTTAAGGATTATTGATGATCTGCACACAGCTGATTTTCAGACACGACATCGCCATTGGGGGAGGACGATTATCATTTCAGGGGTTATTTGTCGATAGTAGGCCTACCGTAGATTTGTTACATCGGATGAGATGACGTCTGTCCGATCTGACCTAAATGTTTGCGCCCAAACTGATTAACTTCTGTATTGTTATCACATCACTCATGAAACATATGGCATATGCTGATAAATTTTTGAGCAATTTTTGCGATTACACTGGTGACTGAAATGGACCGTATGTCGATCTCAGCAAGTACCGTACGTGAGTAAAGAGCTTTGGAACTTGAGTTATTCTAGAAATCTTCCACTGATCAGCATTAGGCCTATACTGTGCAATGTGCATGCCGCAGTGGTGATTTAATTAATCCCGTACTGGTGCTGCCATAGAGTTTGCCATTTCTTTGAGAATTTTGTGGGAAACACCAACAGGGTCAGTTGATTTGTTTACTTATTTATTTATTTATAACGTCACTGTGTAACGTTAGAAAACTATACGGTACTTCTATTGCATGCGTAGAAATGGGGACTACGATGTTGCTCTATGCCAACCTCTTTTAGAAGCATGAGCCAGCGGTTTTGAGTCAACTCGCCCCAAATCAAAGTCGCCCCAATCCAAGTCGCCCATATTACCAACTCGCCCCCAACCAGCTCGCTCCATAGGAATACCAACTCGCCCCACAATCGCGACCAACGACAGGCCTTGCAATCTGACACGGTACACCTAAAATAAAGCTCAGCCTATAAAACGAAGACGTGAAAAAATAGAATCTCCATGAAACTAATCACAGCCTATCTGAATTGTGCGATGTCGAAACACTAGTTTTAGATATCGACTTAGGCCTAAATACAAGAGACGTGTGAATTAAACGGGTAATGAACATATCTTATTTCGTGCGGGGCGAGTTAGAGTTGGGGCGAAATGACCGGATACCAAGCCAGCACTTTAATCCGTACATTGTTAATATGCAGACGCTCCGGTGATCCGCTGCCGGCCGACTTACGCCGCTCTGGGCGCTAAGAGCGTGCACGTATGGTGTGAAGTGCGTGCCAAACCTCAGCTATCCGCCATGTTCTGGATCGTCGACGTTAACGGCACGACAGTATCGCACGGCCAGGTCATCAACGAGTACTGGACGTTAGTGATGGTTAGTTTCAATCATCAACGTGAAACTTGTCGCGGTGCATCAGGAACGTAACCAGCCACATTTTTGGGGGAATTTTTGGGCCAGCAAAAATTAAAACTTTTTTATTGTGATGAAAGTTAACCAGTGGTAAATAAAGAACAACTCATGTCACAATGCATATCGTAAAAGGACAACTCCCAAAAATGGTGTTTGTTCGATTTTTGTGGGAAGAGGACAAAAATTCGGGGGAAGGAGGCGGGGGTCAGCTGCACCCCGAGGTCGTTACGCTTGAAACGGTTTGAATGAGTGCGACAGCTTATGTTACGTCTGCTTGTGTTACGAATCGCTTTTTAATCCAAAACCTTACAACAAAATACTCTCTGTGTCCGTAAGACTGATTTGTTTTCTGCCAGCTTGCTTGTAACATCTGTTATGCCACAATAGGCCTACTTTACTTCTTATATTTCTATTTATGTTAATACTTATTTTCCACCAATCATATTGGTGAATAAAGTTTATCATAACGGGCGCGCGGTGATTAGCCGCGCGAGTGAAGTCCATCAGGGTAAGCCCGTAAACAGGAGCGGCGTGCGTTTGAGGACGATTGAGGTTCAGGCTCTCATACAACACGATTCAGAAACTATGCACAATAGTCCATTAATTATTATTGTAGTCATACAGCCAGACGTCGGGGCACGATTTGTGAGTAATTTCACTGATCTGATCTGAATAGACAGACTGTGGACCAACAATACCAAGAGTATATAGTTGGCGCTAAATTCCTGAAAAAGATCGATTTAAATCGTTTTTACCTTGAGATACTTTTAGAACCAAACAGCAGGCGTTACACTGGATTTCAAAAACCGTTTGGGACCTTTACATATTTGATGTCAATGAGGCTTCGTACTGCCTCAGCCAGTGCCACAGCAAGCGCCTGATTGACAGGGTGTTAACAGAGATCGCACCGCTTCCACTCCAGCATGTGGCGACACGCTCGATGTAGTCAAGGAAGTATTCATGTTGCCCAGTTGTTCGAGCCCGGTCGTTGGTCGTGTGTAAGTTGGTAGCGTGCGTGTCGTGCCGAGAATCAGAATATTTATCAGATGTTGTGTGATGAACACATTAGATTAACATATGTACACGCCGACTATATTACAGTAATGTACAACAGTATTACCAATCTCGTCGTTACGGAATGCGGCAAGCAAAACACCCCGAACCTGTTTGTCGATGTCCCTCGCTAACGGTATGCCTGTCAATGATCCTCGAACGCCACCCCTGCTACGGGCTTAGAAAAGTAAATTACAGTAAAGTAAAACGTAGATTTATATAGTGCATCTCATTATAAAATAACGTCTAATGCGCTGATCACACTAGTAGCGGCTAAAGAGATTGTTTTCAATAACCGTTTAAAACTATCGAAGCTGTCCGCATTTCTAAGTTCATCTGGCAGCGAGTTCCATACTGTTGGGCCGGCGTAGTTGAACGCAACAATTCCGGTTGACAGATCGTAGGCAACGACGGCGAGGAGCAGCATCAGAGGCCGGAATGATGTGGTCTGTGAGGTACCGATGTGCCTGTCCGTGCATGGCGTGCAGACACGGTACACCGTCATACCAAGCTTTTCTTGAATGCTCTCAGGAATATCCAGCCAGTGGAGCTCGTCGTGTATATTGTCTTCAGTCCACGATCGAATTTCTCAGTGTCGCTCACTAACAACACGGGCGGCAGCATTCATTACCTTTAAAGGTCCTATTGGTGACCGTCTGCGGTGACGTCGCGTAAACAGCGGAACATTAACCACCGCGTTCCCATTATGATAGTATATCGTGGACCTACCATGACATAATAGTATCAGCAGCATGGCAGCTAGATGCCACTGCCTAATCATGAGGAGTCGTTACGGCTTCCGACGCTTTTAACGAAGTGATACAAGAGCCGTGCTATGGCAGGGAGGACCGCGCGATGCCGCTGTACATTTCCATACGTATATTGAATTTTACAACGGCATCATGCGGTTTCTCTGCCACAGCACGGCGTTCTTGTATGGGCCTACATCAGCGACCGTTCAGATGCTGAAATTACATACAGTACGCTGATTTTCACGGCCGTGACGCAAAATCACGGCGATAGCGGAAAATCACCGCACACGACCAAAATCGCACTAAAATCCACGGTGATCGTGAATACGTGATTTTTCTTACAGCGCTAAGAAATGATACAATAAATGGTCACGCCTATGTTCACTAACTTTGGTTTCGAACCACTCGATTAGCTCCGTGACCTTTGTCCGTGACTCACAGTCTCACAAGTCACAAATGCCTATTTATAGCTAATAAACACGACGTGTTCTTGTTCAAAGTTTGGACGCAGGTATTACACTTATTGTATTGACGGCGTTGACGGCCCCTCTCCGAGGAACCCCCGAAAATATCCGCATACACCTTACATTTCTAGGCCAACATTTTGCTGCTGACAGTGTGGGTCTATCTGCGTTGAAATTTTTCTGCAGGGCTCCGTAAAACTTTTTTTATTTCACAAGAATGACATTTCGGATGTTCAGGGTCATCCAAGGTCATTGATTTTGATACCAATCGAAAGCGCGTATGGGACTTCCGTCATGGTAACTTTGGTCCTGTCTTGCGCCATTTCAGAGATATTGCAGGTTTTTGTGTTCATGACCCCACCCTATTTCACCCTAATTTTGGGGTGTTTCCGTTGGACCAGATCGCCCACGTTGGGGTCAGCCCGAGCAAAAGACTTAAGCTAATCAGCCGTGAAATTATTTTCGAAGTATTCCAACCTGTTCGAAAATCATACTAGAACGTCACAGGCAGACAGACGGACAGACGGACGACGTACTGTGGCATCACCGCGCTCTGCGTAGCATCGCACAGTAAAACCCGCCTCTAAAAAAGAAAATAATCGAAGAAAACTTTATAAAGTACATTAAGCGCCATGGAGTTCATAAATGGGGGCGGAGATATATCGTTTTGGCTACGGTTAAGGTCTACGGTGTTATTTTGTACAGGATCGCAGCGACGGCGCGCTAGAGACGCAGCTGTATCTCAAACAGACGAAACGCGACAGCTTCCGGTCGTATACGCTCGTAGCGGAGAACAGTGTCGCCGCAAGAACGCAACAAGTCGCTCTCATACAGAGTAAGTTGAGCAAAGACTGCAGGTTTTTATTCGGTTTGCGTGGTTCATCCCACACCGCCAGTTTTGCTTACCAAAAGTGGTCCACTTGTCACTCGCATTCGTTGCCCGGCTCCGATTGACAGCCAGACTGCTTACATCTGTAGGTTCTAGCTGTAACTGCGACCATAACATCCAGATGCTGTATTTCCACAATAGCTTCCAGGAAATACAAAAATTTGCTACTCATGCAACGAAAGGCTTTCAGCTTCTGGGGGGCTTCGCCCTTCCGCCAGACCCCAACTTCCCCCAGTGTTTGTTATTCCCCCAAACCTTGGGTGTCTGGATAAAAGCCTGCAATTATGTTAATAATATGTATGCAGTAGGCCTATTAAAAGTTCATCGCTCAGACGTTACGTGTAAATTTTCTACTGGGGTATCTGTTCATTCTCATAAACTTAACAATTTCTACGGTTTGTGAAACGTACAACATGACTTAAAATGTTGCGCGTTTTATTGTCGGTAGAGTTTCGGACGGACTCGGCAACGGCAGACCCGGCGCTGTTGAAGGAGCGATCAGTAGCCCTGAGACGACGAGTGTCCAGTCGACCAACCTCAATCGACTCACTACCGCGTATTGGTGACCGATCGAGAGCTGCTGACCATAGTTCACATGCAGGCTTCTGTGTACGAACTGCCGTTGTTCTGGTCGTCTTACGTCTCACGTCTAACTGCGTCGCCACGTCAGGAAGAATAGACGGGAGAACCTATTTTTAATACGAATTCATAGCGTGGTTATGAACTTATGATACCGCGTGAGAGCAGATACGAATAATATCTGAAACTGTTTCAACAGAAAAAACGCCAGATAGATCGTCAGCAACAAGCACGTTGACCTTACGAGTTACGACGGAGAACAGTACTGTTTACACATCTGCTCGGCTCGTAAAAATAGCATAATGAGCCTACAAGAGCTGTGAAAGTCTTGCACAACATTTTGTTGCAGAGTTCCATTGCAGGGCTCCGCAAATGTGCAATGCAACTGGAATACATTGTATTGCAGTTGTATTGCACGTGTGCGGACCGCTTAAGATGTTGTCTGACTGATGCCAATGATTTTCATCACTATTATATTTACTGAAACTAAATATGCTTTATTGTCCTCATGTCGCGAAATAAAATATACAATACAATGCAATATCGACAATGTGATATGAATATAAATCAACTGCTGCAAACTTTTATAATACACCGGTTTCAAATATACATACAGTCAAAGTTTGACACACAGTGATAGTTATTGCGAGTTATCACATATTTTAAAAGATATTAAAAACTCTGCGTATAGTGTCACTTAAAAATTAAAGTATAACTGTTTACATACGTTAAGTTAAAAAACATATCTACACGGTGCAGCATAAGCCAATTTTATGGGAAAATTGGACACTTCAATAATAGTCTCGTTCGTTTTAGTGAAATATTAAGACATTATGCTTGTCAGGAAATTGTCTAAATTTCTAGCGAATATTTAAATATTTCGTTTGAGTCAAAGTTTAACTCAATATGAACTTCAAAAGTTCTAATAGTCTTAAAATATTCTTCAGAATATTTCAAATGAACAAGCACAACTGTTGTAAACATGCGTGAAATTTATGTAGAAATTTAGACAATTTCCTCATTTTCCTGACAATTAGTCTTAATATTTTACTAAAAAGCACGAGACTATTATTAAAGTGTCAAGTTTTCCGATAAAATTGGTTTACTTCGTTGATTATTCATAATGCCCATAGCTGCATTGATGCACAAGCTACTTGATATGGCACAGTGACGAAATTGACTTGTGTGTAGGCCAGAGCCAGATCGCCTATTCGCCTTCCGCTTTCGGTCTGTCGCGTATGTCATCGCGGCGCAATTTCCTCACATTGGGTAATCTTTGACACGTAACAGCAAATATTGCGGCAAGATCCATGTGTATAGCTAGCCTACAATACATTTAGTTCCTTAATGTCATTTTAATCGTGGAAAACGGAAAACGCCCATTGTACCGTTTTCCTCATAACGCATTCAACAAGAAACGCGAAATACGGTAAGCTTAAGCTGTGCTTTTTTCGCATTTCCAGTTACATGTACGAAATGAGCAAAAAACGAGATGCGCGTCTGTCGAATGGACTAACGATATATACACATTACACAGATCTTAATAAGTTAGTGTTAGACGATTTTGTACAGTCCCCAGTAGGTCAGGTGCTGAAACATCACCATCGGCTTGTAGTAACCGTCGATGGTGGCAATGGCAAGTACCTGGTTGGCACGAAGTCGCACTATGATGCCAACCTGACAGGTCGATGTGACGATCATGTCGGAACTGTTCACATTCCTCATACGTTCCATGAGGCAGCCAGTGATGGGTTCCTCCTGGTCCTGATGCTGATGATGATGATGCTGATAATCATCATCACTTCGATGCTGCGGCGAGTCGAGAGTGACTATTTTGAAGCCATTCCTGAAAGAACGGTCTTTGAAAGTTATCTGTATTTTCCCACACACACGTACACAATATAATTCGGTGTCAGAATATACGGTGCCACAGTGTTTTCACTGTGACTGTGCACTAACAGTAGCACATGAGCTCCTCGAGTGCTACTTACCATTACAGCGTAGTAAGATTAAGACATAGATAGGCCCACTTCAGCGTGAATTCTTTGCAGAAATTATTCGACACGGACAACGACCTAAATGTTGATATTCTTGTTCGTCCATAATTTTGATTTTATAGTAGGCCTATTTGAGAACTTGATGATATTAAATACTCATTAGAAAACGCATTTTTTGTATCGGCGTAACCTTTCAAAATTAAAAACAAGAAGCCCAGCTATTGCTGAGAAAGCCGCTCGCACATTGTCTGGAATAGCTGTGAAGCATGCTGACGATGGCTATTCCAGACGTGGAAATTTTGGCGGTTCTCTTGTTTACAGTACGTTCTTAATGTATTCGCCAGTTGGCACCAACTTTATAGTTTAAGAGGTAGGGAGTTTGAGGGTTAAGGTAGAAAGTTGGGGGTTCAAAGTTGGAAAATCGTGTTCCTAAGGGGCACTTCCTATTCACTTGTTCAGACACTTTTGCTGTAGAATTATCGTTTAGCCACAATGCACAGCGTCACAGACGGACGGACGGACAAACGACGGCATCGTGCTAATAGCTGAAAACTGTAAACGATCGTGCGACATTTATTTTAAAATATTCACAGTTTCAGTAATGATAATATGTGCAACAAAAATCCACTCAACATTCTGACGGGAGAAGTCTTATTAGCAGTGCCAATTAAATTCAAGACTGGATGATGTCACTGACCTGTCCGTGGAGCCAGTAGAATCCATGCCGTTTGACTGTTAGTTGACCAGCTGTGCTGTCAAAATGATATAGCTTTGAGCTTGAGCGATACTGGTTGTCAGGAATCCATCCTTGCAAAAACTTCAGCTTGGTACCTGAAATTTTTCGACCCATCGTGACCAATGCTGACGTTTAAATGCATCATTTGACTGCTTTAGGGTTTCAATGCATAGTCTCGGCCTTAGAGAGACAACAACGTTAAGCAGCTGCATTATACTTCAAACGGACTAGTGTGTACATGAAAGCATGGGTTTACTTCAAATTGTGTTAATATTTTTACTCACAGAGAACACGTGACTCGAGTTTTGAGATTCACACGTTAAATGTATATCTGGGACCAAATACAATAGAGCCCAACTACAAGATTCCAGCTCGCCCAAATGTGTTCTGCTACGCTTATTGTCTTGTTTGAGCAAAATAAAATGTATATGTATTGTATTTGTCACAACCAACGACGAAAACCGGTAGGCGTAATCATGAAATTATCTAGAATGAGTTTCATACTTCAACGGCACTGTGGCGTAATGCAGACGGTATGCTGTACAAAACATTGCTCTGTGCTTACAATTACAAGACGCCAGAGAAAATTACCTGGTGCAACATTCTCGTATGTTGTGCTGTTGGGGTAGAAATGCATAATTCTCTCCTACAATAAAAACCAAACTAGACAATATAAGTGTCGATTGTGTATACAGTCTACAGAGTGGTCCAAAAAGCGGATCCCGGTTTTAATTGTGCGATAACTTCAGCAAATGTACACCGATTTTAACCATTGGTTAAACCATTGATGTTATGTATTGTACTATTGTTATTCTATGTCTTGAATTGTTTTCACTGTTATGTAATTATTATTGATTGTTTGTTAACTTCGTTTGATATGTTGTACTTTTCAACCGATGGTTGCATTAATAAATCA
>Ga0056132_1000445_pt1 | contig 10412 bp, 6 predicted proteins | sample WorMetLIZISLAND2_3_FD_71119 | JGI IMG/M metagenome (GOLD analysis project Ga0056132, IMG submission 71119) | Marine gutless worms symbiont microbial communities from Max Planck institute for Marine Microbiology, Germany - Olavius clavatus LIZARD... ...
CCTTGGCCTTGGCCTTGAAGGCCAAGTCCTTGGCCTTGGCCTCGAAGGCCAAGTCCTTGGCCTTGGAGGCCAAGTCCTTGGCCTTGGCCTTGAGGGTTGTGGCCTTGACTCCAAGTCTGCCGAAAACGGCGACAGTCGCCGAATTCGGCTACTATAGTGGCCAGGGCTTTAGCCTTATAGTTCAAGAACATGATGTCATCACAGAATGTTCGAGTGAAATGAACGTGTTTCCTGTTGGAGCCAAACTAGCAGTGCTATTTCTAGGAGCAAAGTTCCAAAATAAGCGCAAATACAAAATGGCTGTTAACTAAAAATGCAAAAAATGGATCGAATTAGGAAATATTATGATATTTTCTGAAGTGTATGTTAGTGGGATGCACTTTTATACCAAAAAAAGTCAAAGATTAAGGTCACACGGTTTTGGCCGCCAATAATGCAGCCTCAGACATAGGCCCTATAAATGTGCTATAACTTCACTAATAGGGTGAGACATGCTGAAGAGACATGTACAAGAAACTCAGGTCGACTTGCACGAGTTTCTTGAATGTGCGTCATGCTTTCTTGCGCAGGTTTTTTTTTGTATAAATTGTCTTGCACTGAGTAGAGTACAAGAACTTGCATCAAAAATTTGACGCAAGAAACGTTTGAGCAAATTTCTTTTACAAGGCTTGAGAGTAGGTTAGGGGTGTTGTATGGGACTAGTAGGGGTGAGTGTATAGACCTAGTATAAAAAGTGGGACGTGCTTGGAACTAAAGCAATCCCACCACTAGTTGTTTCAGTAAGTAAACAGTTGAATTTATTTCTATATGCGTTTAGGTGGACATGTAAGCAAAATACGGTACTATGCATTTTCTACCCTAGATCCTCCTTGTTCCATTACACTCATCTATATGAAGAACATCGAGCACCGTGAAATATTGATGTTTTTAAAGTAGAAGGTCAAAAATCAAGGTCATTGTCATTAAATCCCAAATCGCCTGGTATAGAAATGGCATGCGTATCATTTTTTAAATTTTTTTTTGAAAAATATAGGCCCCTAGTACAAACAAACTTGTTCGCGATAAAATTACGTTAGGCCGCTAGGTCGTTTATCCAGCACTGTAGCGTAATTTTACTCACTAATAACACGATAGGTCTGCATGAAACTCAGTAGGTTTGAACAAGAAGAACCGCAACCACTTGAGAAGTAAACAGATGTGCAGTCGTGGCGAAGTTCAACACCAACAGAAAGAAGGAAACGCCCACAAAGCCGAAACTTTTTATTTTCGCTTTCGCTCACTTACGGGCGAAAAGAAACTACTTCCTGCACTCTACCGCCTCGGTGCAGCTATGGCCATGTTTCTATGGCGACACTTAACGGAGTTCAAAGGAGCCGACGACGATGATGCGGCAGGTGTTGCATGATATACTGTCGGCTTGTTGCAGCAGCTTACTCCGGGAAGTCGCCGTTACCGCGGGACGACGCCCGCGCTCCGTTAGAATGCGTTTGAAGACGACCGCGAGTCAAGAACCCGTGCCCGCCTGCAGGTCACTCCATGAAACCGTTGCCGCTCGCTCAAGATGTCCGCCCACATCCGTCCGCCGTTCAAAATCGTATCGATTCGCGTGGTCGGCCGGTGCTTCTCGGCGTCTGTCGCATATAGTTTGGGGATTACAATAGCAAGTTAGTGTATGGTGTGACAGCTGGGTCGCGCCGATCAACAGATGGGCACCTAGCGACGCACAGAGCGTCATCACTGAAACAGTTGGCGACTGGTCACGCCTCGTCGGAATGTAGTCAAGCGAATCGAACGACAAGTCTCTAATGAATAAGCAGCGACAACCGTTCATGGGCAGTGAGCAGTCATTACCTGTCGCGATCAACTCGTTGGCACATTATTATGGGCTGAATACATGCCAACTTGTTCTCCATTGCAGGTGCGGATTAAGACTTGCGGTTGGTTTGTATTTTGATCTTGATGACGTTTTAAGACTGCAGCTATATACGTGCAGAGAGAAAACTTTAATTCTACATTTTCTAAACAGTTGCCAACAATAAAACGGCGGAATGAAAAATCTTAGTTTGTGTTTACTCACGCCGGATTTATCCTACAACAGATTAAGCCCTGTTCAGTAAACTGAGGGGCGGTCACATAATTTTCAGATTTCGCAACACGGTGTACAGAGTACCCCCCCCCCCAGATCAGAGAATGTCGTGCTGCACCAAGTGAACTTTTAAATGTCGCAACACGCCATAGAGACTCCACAGGCCAGATAATGTCGCGCTGCTGTCCCACAAATGCCTATGGGAGTCCATTTTTTGTTGGGGTCCGTGTTCGGCCGAACATATACCTAAATCCACCTCTGCGTTGACTGATAACGCACTGGCCTAGATGAACGCATGGAACTTCCAGTGTGATGCGCTGATGTCATGAAAGAAATTCGTTTACTGCCCGAGCAGCGCTGCTATCCTGGACGTCAGTGCAACACTGCAGCAGGTGTCAACATAGTGAGTAGACATAATCATTTTTAGAGCAAATCAGCATAACTTGCTATGCAGAGCGCTGTACTAGCTATGATAGATTCCGTCTGTCCGTCCGTCACAGTCCAGTATCAGTATCATGTCAAAATGACTCAAGCTACGATCATGATCATGCGGTCTTCACTGGAGGATAGCCCCATGACTATAGTTTCCTCGTGGTTAACTTCACTGCGAAATTTCAAAGGGAACATAGCGAGCGGGGCACCGAAGGAGAGAGGGGTAGGAAAAATACGCAATTTTCAGCCAATAAGTCGCCGTGTCTCAGAAACGGTGCAAGACAGGACCATAGTTACAATGACAGACTAACAGGAAGTCGCTCACGCGCTTTCGATTGGTACCAAAATCATCGACCTTGGACACTTGGATGACCTTGAACGGCCGATACGCAATCAATTGCAGCAAAGATGCCTCTTTTAAAGCCCACCACAAAAATATGAATGAAGATAGACCCATACAATCAACGGCAAAAATGTAGGACAATGACTGGTTTCCAGAAATATAAGATATGTGCGGATATTCGCAGCGGTTCCTCGGGATGGGGCGGGAAACGATAGTGGGGCTGTCGACGACGGCAATTTCCGGCGATTTTCACGGTAGGTCTTCGGAAACTTTTAGAGGGTAACCGTCTCCTGGCGGGCAAATCATATCGGTATATGTAACCAGCCATCCAGATCAACTCAGCCTGGTCATCCCTCCGTGCCGTCCGTGGCAGTACCAGCAAAAGCTAGGGAGTAAACAGGCACAGCATGCATGCACGATCCCCGTATCCGTGGCATCGCACAAAAACAGAACACGGATACGGGACTCGTGCATGCGTGGTATGCCTCTTTACTCTCTACTCCCCAACAGCACTGTTGCTGGCATTCTTGGTCTCGCAGTGTAAGCTGGTGTTTGTTTGGCTGAGGGCTAAGGAAACGGAGATCAGCGCCGACCTATCGGCCATTTGGCTAGGGAAGCCTGGGAAGGACGTTACTTTTTACTGTACTGAACATGAAACTGCTCCACAGTTGGGGGGAATTTCCGAAGTTTGGGGAGTTTCCCCCAAAAGGTGCCTGGACTAAAATCCTGTCCATTATCGCATACAAACACGGCGATCAGAAACAGAGTCGGTCTATTCTGACAATGACTAAACCCCCTCGAAGCCCACACCATTATAACATGGCTATAACATATAGGTTATAACACTATAACATGGCTGTTACTATAACAGCAACGTATCAGGATTTATTGAGCAACATATAGTACACGGTGTCAGTAGAAGCAATGAAATCCTGGCATCACTCTTGATTAGTTCTTGTGTATTTCCGAGTATGCTATGTTCAAATTATATCAACTCCGATACAATAACACGAAATGAAAAGAATACTAAAATATACCAGGCAAACATTCATTGCACAACAAAACAAACACAACACATAAATTGTACCTTAACACGCCGAAACATACTTGTCAGGCGCGGTTCTAGGATTTTAGAATGGGGAGCCAGTGGGGAAGGGGGCATAATTTCAATTGCGTGAACATATATCGGGCACCAGGCACATTTCACTTACCACCGTAGACCCATATATTACTGGATCAACTTCTGACTAGTGCTAAATACTGCTTACAGCTGTCTACAGCTGACCCTCGAGTACTGACTGTATGCCCGGGTCATTAAAATAAAGTCAAATTCAATATCAGCATTAGAAAATGCAAGACGGACAAGTGACAAGCACAAACATAGCACAATCTGGGGAACACAGGGAGGCCAGACTTTTGAACGGGGGCACAGCCCCTGACTCCCTCCCCCTTAGAACCGCCCCCAATACTTGTTAACATTAATTCACTCAATAGAAATTGAGATTATGCAATTTTTTTGCAAACCAATATTAATCAGGATAGTTGCTCAGTATGTAGTAATAACAGAACTGCAACTAAAACATAACCAACTGTATGTTCAATCTATTTATGCCTTCAAGACACTGTACACTTAAAATAAAAATATACACCACCCAAATTACTGTGAAATCCATTAAGATACAAAAGCACATTTCACAAATCAAGTGTCAACAGCGATGACCTGTAATGCACGGCCTTGCAGGCTAAGATAAGCAACAGATCTGTTACAAATGTGAAAATCATAAATTACAAATATGAGTGCCAGTCATTACGATAGTCGACAAAAGCTGTACTGGGACACAATCTGTAAAGAATTTAAGGACAAACTTGGAAAAAAAATCAAACTTGGGAGTACTGTAACAAAAGAATGCAATTTATGAAGAATCTTACGAAAGACATAGGAAAAATGACAAACATGAGCATAAGTTAAGAAAGAACATTAGGTTAGGTAACTTAAGAAAACATCACACATATGCATGCATTATCGTCACTTTTTCATACATGTACTTTCAATATACTTTCGAAATATAAGTTTCATTTGCAACAAACATGTGGCAGTGAAATTTGCTTAAATCACTGAATCCACCGGCAACCAGTGAAGACAGCAACAGAATAACGATGGCATGCCCAAACAGGGCACCTGTAAACTGGATGAATATTATAGGTCTGTATAGCAGTCTAGTAGTGACTGCATCATTATCATTGGCCAGTTGTTTGCCGCACATGTATTTGCACTGGCAACTTAACATAATGGATTGGGTGACTAATTTTTGAAAACGGAATCTTACGAAGAACTTAGAAAAGTGTTAAGGCAGCTGTCATAAATTAAGCTAGGAAATTAATATGAAAATCTCAGGAAATCTGAAGTTGCTGACTTAGAACGAACTCGGGAAATTCTTACAAAAAATCCTCAAATTCGTTGTACATCGGGCCCCTGAAGTTCTGCAGTTTTTGTAGAAAGTGCCAATCTGCAGCAACACTGATCATTTTTGAATCAAAAAAATACTCCTCACAAATATGCATGTTAATCTGAAAAAATAACCTATGTAAGCCATAACCTACAACAAACAATTAACCACAAACACATTCACCAGAACAATATTGAATGAAATCCACCACAGTGCAACAGCAAAAAGATCGAGTCAGAGAAACAACAGTCACCACATGAAGAACGTACACAAAGATCTAAACAAAATAATGGATTCCCTCTAGCAGTTACGTGAATACAGAAAGACAAAGGTAAACTTAATACAGAAAACAATGCTCTCCACTAAGTCAACATTGTCCGTCCCTCTGGCTGGAACCAAATTACACTGCTTGGTCACACAGATATGTGCAGGAACAACTTGTCCAGATCGTTATGTTACCTGGTTGGTCCGCAATGAAATCATCGTATAAATAGTGGAACTACATGTCTATGTGGCACTTGTTTTTGAATCACCTAGCAGTGTGCCACTCATAGTGGCTGATGGGATTGTGAGAGACGATGTTAACATCACTGTCCCATGTCAAATAATTATTGTGGTGCTGTAAACTGCGGAAACAGGAGGAAGAATTTTGTCTTTGTAAGTCTTTTTTGGTTTACATTGTCAACATAAATAACTGCAAACCAGCCAGCCTCCAGTCATAGTGTGTCTAAATGGTGGAGAAATACAACAAACAAAAAAGTCTCCGTGACCTAATCTTTGTGAATATAATTCACTTGCCTTCCAGGTCTCCTTTGAGGGTGTTCCTAGCAAATTCTTGGCTATAGTACGGGTCACACTTAACAATGCATTGGACTATCGGGCTAACAGACTACTAACCCTAACCCTAACCCTTACTCCGGTCCATTAGCCCAATAGTCCTTTACCCGATAGCCTGATAGCCCGTTAGTCTGATGCATTGTTAAGTGTCATCTTTACGACACTGGCAATCAAAATGTGCTACAACCAAAAACACCAAACAACAAAAACCCAACGAAACCAAATGACCACAGTTTAGGCCACTCTCAAGAGATCTGTCCATGAGACAGGTGTAAGGTCCACTCTGACAGAAAGAATGGCACGGGGTACCCAGAGTTGTTGTATGATAATGATCAGGCTTGGAGCCACACCCGCATGATCATCATTACAGCACTAATCATTAAGCTATACTAAATTCCAGCTGGGTACAAATATCTACGGAAAGTAAATCTTGGCAGCAATTGACGCAATATACAGGCTCAATAGGCAATTTATACCTATCAACTGAAAAATTAAAAATATTTTAGCACTTAAGAATATTTTTGTTACAAAATATCATATGTGTGAATGTGGCAAAAGGAAGCGTTGTAATCATCAGAAAAGAATTTTGCAAACAGCACTGGAAACATCGATTACAGGCTGCTCATTAACAGCTGTCTGTGCAAAAAAAAACAAACTATTCACCTGCATAATAAGTGATATAGCTCTAAATACTGCACCTTCCTCAAGCTTAGCAATGATAACAAATTTAATACTGTCACATACTCGTATTCTAACTAGAACTGTTAACCACATCAAAATTAATGCAGGAAAATATACAACCATATAATGCAACATTCCCTGTTCATTTCCCACTGGAATGGTGAAAACAGACCGCCACATACATGAACTCAACTAACAATAAATTTCAACACTGCTGGTGTGTACAACATTTTCTGCATGATGGCTTTCTGTTACATAAAAACTGTGCTTTTGTCTGTGCAATACATGGTCAGCTATTATTACGGAATCTATTCAACACGTGATAGCAAATGACAGACATTCTGAGTATCTTCTATTAGTATACAATCAACATACTTACTTTTGCACACTTTGCCACAAACTGTCAGAAAAGTATTTGTATGCTTGCAATAAGATTTATGAATGAAACATCGGAGAGCAAGAGGACAAGAGGATCACTTTGGCATTGCATGTTACAATGGCACACACAGTCATGGCATAGCTAATTTCTTCACGTACTTCTATAAATGTGGCAGGTGTGATCTGCAAGCATAAATCTTTAATTCAATTACTGACAGAAGATGCAAATGACCCAGGGAAACCATAGTCAAGAAAACCATAAGATCTTCAACAATAATGAACATTAATACACCTGTGGCAGTGTGGCCGTCACTCAGCTCCACACAGCATTGTGTGGGTTGAATAAGTATGCCCCAGACCACCCCACGATGTTTAATATTCAATACATGCAAGTAAATAACTGAACTGATCAAGCTAACGGCTGTTCGACATATGCTAAATCACAGACGCACATCAGCTGTTAATGCAATATATCATATACACTGTTGTCCGTAAATAACACGGTGGCATACTTTTAGAATATCTACTTCTACTACCATTCTACTTAAAAGACTTTTGTTTAATCAGCTGATTTTCTGAAGTTAACACCCAGCTTGGCCAGGTTACCCAAAAAGTGAACTTATGGGAATTCTGTTGCAGCCAGATTTTTTTACAGACAGGATGCCCATCCTGACAATGAACCAACAGCAACAAAGCAGCTATGGGACTTTTGGATGAATGCCCATGCACAGTAATCAGTCAAAATAAAGACCGACATGTCCTTCTGTCACACAGTCTTGCTACACATCTGTTTCTGTGCAAAACAAAAATCAGTTCTAACACAAAAATAGTCTCCACCGGTCAGTGATGCATAGTATGTTTAGTTTAGCTGTACAATGCCACATGTTCACCGGTTGTATCTGCCATGTAATGCGTGTGCATGTGGTTATATAAAAGGAATTTTCAAAATCAGACACAAGGGACTTATTATAAATAGACAGGAGTATTATACAAACTACAGGCATACAGTGAAACTGATTATTAACAAGTGTGTAGGAGATGCTAGAAATTACTTCCTTTACACCGAGTAGTAAGGAGGTGGAATGAGCTGGAGCTGGAATAGTTGATACACAGGTTAGTGCCTTCAACAGTGGACTTGACAAGTTGAGAAAGATAACACTGGCCTGAATATGGGCTAAGCCAAAGATCCTGTGGGGAGATCAGACCCCTGCAAAGCGACACAAGGTAAGAAGGTAGGAACTGTTTCACATGTGTTTCAATAACCTCACTTAAATGGCTAGTAATAGCCAGTGTATTTACTGAAAATTACACAGGTAATTTATCAATGAAGTGATCTTAATCGTAATTGGCTAAGTTTTGGCAGTCATCATCGCAAAAAGTGCCACGCCACGTTGTTTACGGACCACAGTGCAGCTGTCAAGTGATACAGAAGAAATACATCAGACACTGACAACAAAAATATGTATACACCAGCAGCAGAGATGCACTTGTCAACCAAATACGGCACTCATCATCGCCAAGAATTATAAACAGTTAACACATGATATGCAACTGAATTAAAATGCTACGTCAAGGGCACCCTGGTGTGATAAAATTCCATTTTGTTTTCGAAACACTGACTGCTGAACAGTATTAATAAATCTAGTGATGTAAATTAACTCACTATTTTATTCACAATTTTCAGAGTTTACCTTGTTGTATTGTGACAAAGGCGAGGCGAGGCAGCTGGCCACTTAACGGCATCCAATGAGTCGTATATCCTGCGTTAACTACTGGCTACTTATGATTCTTGGTCATCACCACATACACAGGTTAAACTTGTCACAACATCAAGATTCTTTTCAGAATTTATATATTTAACATGGACACAAAATGGGTTTTACAGCATCAAGTTAAAAGTACAATTTCACAAGAGACACCAAAACAGCTCTGAAACATGACCAAGTGACATCATCTCTAAAACTGTTCCTTTTTTGTATCTGAAAAGAAATTCTCTTTTGTCAAACCATAAGATCAACTGACGTTAATCAAAAACTGAACTAACTCATGGGCGATTAATCCACAATGGATTTTTAGAGCCGGGACACATGACATAAAGTATCTAAGTCAAACGCCAACAACTGTGACTATGCACTACTGGCCTCGTAATGATATCCATTAATCATCACATTCTATTTATGTCGGTGGTGGTATTACCTGTCAACACGACAGTGACAAACTGCTTAACTGAAATGGTAAAAACTGCAACATACACACTCGCAGGCAGCAAAAATTCCTGACAATCACAGAATCTTGTGTGCACAATCTACTTCACTTAGGGCTGTATAAAGCAGAATAATTAATCGTTAATTTATAATCAATTAAAATTATTTACTTATCTTACATTATCACATCTGTCAATCTGCATAACCCTGTAAAACTGTCAGTTGCATTCACTTTCGTTTTTAGTTTGGTTTAGTAAGAGTATTTGTATAGTGCATTGCAGTTTTAGTCTTGACAATGCTCAGAACATCTGCATTAATTATACAAATCATAAATAATTCAGTTTTATGTTGGTTGTAAAAGTAAACAAACTGTTAAATGAATTAGTGATCAAGAAGCTCTGCCAGTTAGCATGCTAATTTTTAATTGGCAACAGCCCTAATTCTGTTATACAGATCTGCACACTAAAGCACAGTGCTCCACTACATGTGTCACCAGGCGGATGGGACGCACTAGACATATGCTGTGTCCATGAATTTATCTAAGACTGGAGTATAACGGATGACGGCATTATTGATTATGCACATTTACAGAGAAAAAGCAGTTTATGCAGATCAGATATTGCACAACTACGTCGCTAGAGGACACAGATGCATTATATTAGCATTCAACAAATAAAACTGCTTCATAATTCAGTTACTATAGTTATTTTTATTTCTTGGTATAATCAGATTTACTGTATATTACGTATCATAGCAATTTTATATATATAATTTTCACTATAATTCGTGCATCCCATTTTTTGGAACCTGGTGGCACCTTTGCTCCACTACGTCTCAATGCAGTTAGATGCTACGTGTCTAATGTCAATACTGCACCCACAAACTACTATGCTTCAACCGGAGTTCTGTTACACATATATACAGAGTGGTCCAAAAAAAGCGGTACCCCAGTTTTCATTTTGCGATAACTTCCGTAAATGTACACCAATTTTAACCATTTTTTC